>JGI24707J26582_10001150_pt1 | contig 21036 bp, 21 predicted proteins | sample BioPla1DNA1_FD_26582 | JGI IMG/M metagenome (IMG submission 26582)
AATTGCATTCTAATTTCCCACATATCCCTTGTCTCTCTTATCGGTTGCTCAGGTGTCGATTTAAAATAAACAGCTAGCATTGCACCGATCAGTAAAGTTGCAATCGAAAAAACGATTTTTTGACTTCGATGCATTTTCATCACCTATTAACTCATTTTTGCATTCATTTTTATTTGATTTTTCTTACCTATTTCCACTTCAATTTGTTCATTTACAAGCAGATCAATAATCCCGTTTGATAATTCTAAACTTTCTTTTAGCGTTTCAGAATCACCAATCGCTTCAATAACAAATGGAGCTGGGTATTGGTTGCCGTCAACAGAAATAACTGGGCCAATACAAACAATATGACTATCTGAAAAAATTCGTTGACCATTAATTGCCAGAGCCTCTGCCCCTGCAACAATTAACTCATTAATGACCATTTGGATATGGCGATCATGAACAATATAATCATCAATCTTTGCTTTTGACGGAACAAACTCATGATCTCTTAATGACACAAAAACGCCAGTCCCTTGAATCGGTAACTCTCCAGTAAGTGCCTGTAGAGCTAATTTTTCTGTCACTGTTTCACTCATATAATCAAGCTGTTCAGCCATTTCATTTTCAAGTTGCAATAGATTTAATCGTACTTGATCAATTTCCTGTTGCAATTTATGGTTATTCTCTTCAAATTGAATCAATTGTTGGCGATANTAAAAGGTCTTCTCCCAATCTTCTGCATTGATTTGATCGTCAAATAGGAGGGTCTTTGTATGTTGGTAGCTGAAAGCGATTAAAAAGCCAAAGGTAAGTAGAACGAGGGATAAGATGGCATGTTTACCCTTCACTTTCATCTTCATTCACATCCTCTTGTCTTTCTTCTTCAGATTCTTGCTCGTCTTGATCGTCTTTTTCATTATTATAGAAAATCGCTCCACCAGAGCCCATCTCAATTGTCCCATTTGTTACTTCTAACTGACTGACAATCGATGGATAGCTTGGCATTTGACTACTGAATTGGCGAATGCTCACAATCACATTGAAACCATCAGTCATATACAATTCAAGCAAAAATGGATTTGATTCAGTTGGTGTCCAGTAAACCTCTGAAATGTGTTCAGTTATTGATTCAGATAAGTTTGCTAGTTGCTCAACAAAGAGCGTTAAGTACTCATCGTCAGTAAATTGATACAGTAATGGTGCATCACCTTGATAATCGGTGATTTTGAGCGAGTCAAGTATTGTTCCATTTTCTAATATGGGTTGGAAAAATTCACCCTCATTTATATAAGCGATGTTTCTATATTCTTCGATCGCTATTTCAATATTGTTAGGAAACACACGCTCAACTGTAGCTGATTTAATTTCACTCACAGCTTCTAATTTCTCTTCAATCTTTGCTGTTTTAAAACTCCAAACATTTACCGTTTCTGAAAGTTCAGATTCAGTGATAATCGCTGCTTCACTCAGATACTGATTGCCACTAACGTGTATTTGATTGACATAACTCAGTGGTGATTGTAAATAAACAACAATTGAAATCAAACTAAAAAATAGACATATATAAAAGATTAATCGTCGGTTCGATTTTTTCCGACGTGCTTCTCTTAATTTGGGAATCCGATCTTCTATCGAGACTACTTTTTCTCCATCCATCTCGCTCTCTTCCTTTTAATAAAATAATTGAAACGATGATTCATTAAACCTTTTAAAGATACGATTTAACTTATATCTATATTAGATAAAGTATAGCATAATTCCATCTAAAAAACCGTCGATAAACTAAAAAACATCATATATACCCATTCGAACAAATGAATCATTTTATTGTTACTAATAAAAAATCAACCAAATCAATAAGTGACTTGGTTGACTTCAATAATTATTCGGTTCTTAATGCCATTAGTTGTATTTAAAACTTAGGTTTCTGATAAGTTAATAATGTGCAGAACGGCTTACATTTATCACAATCCCCATCGCTGCTAGAGTTAAAGTCAATGAAGACCCACCGTAACTTAAGAATGGTAATGTNATACCTGTNACGGGAATTAAGCCAATTACAACACTAATATTAATGATTACCTGCAAGCTAATTTGGATCACAATTCCTATTGCAAGTAGTGAGCCAAATTTATCAGGTGCATTCAAACCGATCTGCACACCTTTCCACAATAAATAAAAAAACAAACCTAAAATAATCGTTGCTCCAATAAAGCCTAATTCCTCAGCAACAATTGAGAAGATAAAGTCGTTATGAGGCTCAGGTAAATAAAAATATTTTTGCAAACTATTGCCGTAACCTAAACCAAATAATCCTCCTGGTCCAATTGCATATAACGATTGAATGATCTGAAACCCATTACCTAACGGATCATTCCATGGGTTAATAAATGCAGTGATTCGATTGATTCGATAAGGAGCAGATGCAATTAAACCAGTTAATCCGGCCAAACCTAGTACAGTCAAAAATACAAAATGCTTAATTTGCGCACCTGAAATAAACAATAAAGTAAAACATGAACCGACAAGAATCAAGCCTGTCCCTAAATCAGGTTGTAACATGATTAATCCAAAGCAAAAAAAGACTAACAACAGCATTGGGCCAAACCCTTTTTTAAAATAAACAATTTCCTTTTGTCGTTCAGCCACACGATCAGCTAAAAAGATCAACAGTCCTAATTTAATAAATTCTGCTGGTTGAATGCTAAATGCACCAACGCCGATCCAACTTCTCGCCCCACCTCGTACAAGTCCAACACCAGGAATTAAGACGAGTGCTAATAGAATGATACAAATAATTAAGATATGATTCGCATAGTTTCGCCAAGTGTGATATGGGATTCGACTAACGATAAACATCGCAATCAACCCAACTGCTGCAAAGAGCAATTGTCTTTTGCCAAAATAAAGTGGATCATCAAATCGATAACTCGCCCAAATACTCGATGCACTATAGACCATTAAAATTCCAATCGAGACAAGTAAGTAAATAACGATTATTAATTTCCAATCTGCATATTGGTGTTTTTTCATGCATTCACTTCCTAATTCCAGCAGGTCACTTCACCTGCCTGTCCTTATTAGAGTGTATGCACAAGCTCCACAAACATGTCGCCACGTTCTTCAAAAGTTTTAAATTGATCCCAACTTGCACAAGCTGGTGATAATAAAATAACATCCCCTGGTGCTGATGCTTCGAAAGCTGCGTAAACCATTTCTTCGAGGGTTTCAGCCTGTTTAATTTGCTTGATCCCTGACTTTTTNCCAGCCTCAGCTAATTTACTAGCAGTTTCACCATAGAGATACATCCCCTTAACATTACTCAAAAATGGGATTAACTCATCAAAGTCATTCCCACGATCAAGTCCTCCTGCAATTAATAATGTCGGTTGCTTGAATGAGCTTAACGCTTTCGAGCTCGCCAGAATATTTGTTGCTTTTGAATCATTATAAAACTGACGTCCTTGTTTTTCTAAAACGAATTGTAGCCGATGCTCAACACCTGTAAATGTTGTTAAGGTCTGTTCAATTCCAGCTTTATTGGCACCAACTAGCATTGATGCACCAATACTAGCCAGAGCATTTTCTAAATTGTGCTCACCAACTAAACGAATTTTATCGAGATCAATCATATGTTGCTCTTTAAAATAAACAGACCGATCATCTACCCATATTCCATGAGGTTGCTTATGCTTCAAACTAAATGGAAGCCGTTGTGCTTTAGATGACTGAATTAACTCAACAACACGATCATCATCAGCATTATAAACGAGAGAATCCTCTTCTGTTTGTTGAGCAAATATTTTTGCCTTTGCTGCTTGATAATGATTAAAGTCACCATGGTAATCTAAATGTGCTTCAAATAAATTAAGTAAAACAGCTACTTTCGGTTNAAATTGGTCAACACCCATTAATTGAAATGATGAAAGCTCCAAAACTAATGTTTCATCCACGTTTAGCTGTTCGGCAACCTCAACAGCTACTGTTCCAATATTTCCAGCGATTTTCGGCTTCTGTTGACTGTGCTTAAGCATGTCATTGATCAGCATTGTTGTCGTTGTTTTCCCGTTTGAACCTGTTATCCCAACGATTGGTTGATTGGTTAAATAGTTGAGCAACTCAATTTCTGTCCATACTGGGAGCGCTTGATCTAAAGCATGCTTAACAAGCTCATTATGATAAGGAATCCCTGGACTTTTAATTACCAAATCTACCCCAGTTAATAAAGATAAAGGGTGTGCTCCAACAATAATCTGGACACCTTTTGTTGTTAATTCAATTAATCCAGGATCATTTGCATCTGCCTTAAAGTCATTTGCAATCACGTCGATCCCGTTACGCAATAATACATGGCAAGTCGCAAGTCCACTTTTCGCTAAACCTAAAACCAATACACGCTTAAAAGGGAAATTATTTAATTGATTCATTTATAACCACACCTCTAAGTAAAGTCCTAGTGCTGCTAGAATAAAACCTGTCAGCCAAAACGTCATAACAACTTTCCATTCTGACCAGCCTTTCAACTCAAAATGATGNTGCAATGGACTCATTAAGAATATGCGTTTACCACGTGTTTTAAATGATACGACTTGAATCATAACTGACAATGTTTCTGCAACAAATACCCCGCCGATAATGACGAGTAAGATTTCTAACTGTAAAATAATCGCGATTGCGGCCAGTGCACCACCTAAAGCAAGCGAGCCAGTATCACCCATAAATACTTTAGCAGGATGTGCATTAAACATTAAAAAGCCAAGTAATGCTCCAACTGTTGCCAATGCAAAAACAGCTACTTCAAATTGAGGAACAACAGAAGCTGCTAAAACACCAAATGCTCCAAATGCAATCACTGCATTCCCTGATACTAAGCCATCGAGGCCATCTGTCAAGTTGACTGCATTTGATGTACCGACCATCATAAAGACGACTAAAATTGGATATAAGAACCCAAGTTCCAATTCAAAATCCGTTCCTGGAATTGCCAATGCAGTTGAAATATCTTGCGTTCTTAAAATGAGATAAAATAAAATCGCAATCGTAAACTGACCAAATAATTTTTGTTTTGACGTTAAGCCTAAATTTCTTTTTAGAACGATGATAATAAAATCATCAATAAAGCCAATTAAACCATAGCCGAGTAAAACGAGTAGGATTAATCCCGTTTCAACTGTAAATGGATTACCAATGTAATGTGATATTACAAATAATGCTGTCACAACAATGCTCAAAATAATAATCAAACCACCCATTGTAGGTGTGCCCGATTTTTTTTGATGGGATTTTGGACCTTCTTCACGAATACTTTGACCGAATTTCAATCGCTTTAAAAATGGGATAAAGATTGGTGATACAAGGACGGTGATTAAGAATGCAATCCCGATTGTTATTAATAAAAAGTTTTCATTCATAGTTTGTTCCTCCTAAATTAGCTATAAACCGCCCGATTCATCGATTTTATTTCAGTAAAAATTTCAAACATTTGAAAGTGCATCGATAACTTGTTCTAGCTTCATTCCTCTTGATGCTTTAAATAAGATAACTGTTCCTTTATTTAACTTTAACTCTAGTTGTTTGAGTAAAGCTTCTTTCGTGGTAAAGTGTCTTGCTGGAACAGACGTTGCTTGACTAATCTGTTCAGCTGCCTCGCCAATTGTATAGACAAAATCAATCTCAGATGAAATCGATTCTCCAACTTCTTGATGATAACGAAGAGATTGTCTACCTAATTCAAACATATCACCCAAAACGACAATTTTCTCTTGGTAGCCGTCCAGTTGAGCTAACGTTTCAATTGTTGCTTTCATCGATGTTGGTGACGCATTATAAGCATCATTAATTAATGTGACACCGTTTGCCTGCACTTGTTTCTCAAAGCGCATTTGGGTCATTTCAATCGTCTTTAATCCTGCTTGAATTTGGTCAGTTGATAATCCAAGTTGTTGACCAACTACAATACTATATACAGCATTTTTTGCTTGATGCTTTCCAATCAATGGTACAGTGTAATTATACGCTTGATCTGCTAATTTAAATCGTGTTTCGCTATTTAAAATCTGACAATCATTAATAAAATAATCATTTGATTGGTCAAAGCCAACTGAGATTGTTTCAAATGGATACTCACTCACTAATAGGGATTCATCACCATCATAGATTAACAGACTATCTGTTTTAAAATGAGTGGTAATTTCTAATTTGGCTTTTGCAATCCCTGTTCTTGAGCCGAGGTGCTCGATATGAGATTCACCAATATTCGTAATAATCGCTAGATCTGGTTGAGCAATTTCAACTAAGCGTTCAATTTCACCAAAATGATTCATCCCCATTTCAAGGACGATCACTTCTGTTGTTTCAGGCATCGTTAAAATTGTTAATGGTAAGCCAATGTGATTATTGAAATTACCTTCCGTACAATGTGTCTGGTAACCAACACTAGCAACAGCATAAACGAGATCTTTCGTTGTTGTCTTCCCATTTGACCCTGTAATTGCGACTACTTTTGGATTGACAAAATGCAAGTACACATGTGCTAGTTCTTGCAATCCAATTAGCGGATCAGCAACTTTAATTAACGGGAACTCTTTCCCCACCGTTGTCGGTCGTGGATAGTCATGATGCCAAAGCGCAGCGATTGCACCTTGCTCAATAGCTTTTTCAATAAAATGATGCCCATCAAAGTTGTCTCCTTTTAATGGGACAAATAATTTGTTGCTTAAATCAGTACGTGTATCTGTTCCAACTCCAACAATTTGATTAACCGATTGCCAATCACCATCAATTTGCTGAAACGTCTGTTCAATTAGCTTTTTAATTGGCATCTATTTCAACCCCTATTTCATACTTATTTATTTAAAATTGCTTGATTTGCAACTTGATAATCATCAAATGGAAATGTCTCTTTTCCAATGATTTGTGTTGTTTCATGACCTTTACCTGCAATTAAAATAATATCATCTTTTTTTGCCAACTGAACCGCATAAGCAATCGCCCTCGCCCGATCAACTTCTACTGTATAACGATCCGTCGTTATCCCTTGCTCCATATCTGCAATAATTGCCCGCGGATCTTCTGTTCTTGGATTGTCAGATGTTAATATCGTATAATCGGCATATTTTTCACCCATTTTTGCCATCAGTGGGCGCTTTGTACGGTCGCGATCACCGCCACAGCCAACAACTAAATAAACATGATTTTTTGCAAATGAACGAATTGTTGTTAGTACATTTTCTAATGAATCAGGTGTATGGGCAAAATCAATAATCACACCAAAATCATGATCACCTTTGACTGTTTCAAACCGACCCGGGATACCTTTTGACTGTCCAAGTGCTGCTGTAATTGTTTCCAAAGTAACATCTGATAAATAAGCTGTAGCAATCGCAGCAAGCATATTATAGATATTAAATTTACCGATCAACGGTGTCTTAATCTCAATTTGTTGATTGAATGCGACTAAAGTAAATTCTGTACCATTCGCAGTCAGTTTAATGTTCTTTGCCGTGAAATCCGCAGCTTGATCAATTCCATACGTGATGACACGTTGGCTCGTCGCCCGCTTGAAGTCATTCGCATAATGATCATCCTGATTAATCACTGCATACTTTGGCTTGCTAGGATCATAACTGTTGCCTAAGTGACTAAACAAACGCAATTTAGCTGTTAAATAATCAGCCATTGTTTCATGGAAGTCTAAATGATCTTGACTAAGATTTGTATAAACAGCAATATCGAAGTCACAACCATTGACGCGCCCCAACTCAAGTGCATGTGAAGAAACTTCCATCATNCAGTGATCGATCTTCTCATCGACCATCTTGCGAAAACTTTTTTGNAAAAGTGATGCTTCTGGTGTCGTATTTGCTAATGGAAATACTTGCTCACCAATTTTCATTTGAATTGTTCCAATTAATGCCGTTGTTTCTTTCTGATAATTAAAGATCTCATCGAGTAAATAAGTAACTGAAGTTTTACCATTTGTACCTGTTACACCAATTAAGTGAAGGCCATTTGATGGAAAATCATAAAAGTAATTAGCTAGAAAACTTAACGTTTGCTCGGTATCTTCAACATATAGCACTGGAACATCATTTCTGTCTAACTTTTTTGATGCAACAATCGCAACTGCACCATTTTCAATCGCTTGATCAACAAAGTCATGCCCGTCAACAGTATAGCCACTAATGCAGATAAACAAGTCAGAGTCTGTTACTTTTCTAGAATCAACCTGAATTCCTTTAATCTTTGGATTTTGTTCGAATCTGGGAGCATTTAATAACAAATAGCTAGTCATTTCATTTAAGGTTTTCATTATAAATCCCTACTTTTTTATAGTTTTGATCATCAAAAAAGTCGACACTCTGATAAAGTGTCGATCACATAATACGTGAATAAACACACAGTAAACATTATAACAAATTAATGTTAAACTGGCACGATTATTCATGATTATATTACTCACCAAACAACAAGCGAATCGTTTCTCCCATCGGAACTTTAGTCCCAGCTTCAGGTGCTTGTTCAATTATTTTATCCCCGGTTCCTACAGATTCAATTGAAAGCTGAGTTAAATAATTCATTAAATCACGCTTTGTCAAACCGATCAAATCTGGCACCTCAACTAATGGTTGCTCTGGCCAACGATACTCTTTTTCTAGCCCCTCTTTACGTCTTTCAACACCCATCGTTTGTAAGCTATCATCAATGATGTTACCAACTACCGGTGCGGCAACAACACCACCAAATTGGACGGTATTTTTCGGATTATCAATCGCAACATAGACAACGATTTCAGGATCATCTGCTGGAGCAAATCCAATAAACGCAACAATATGATTATTCATTAAATATCTGCCGTCACTTCCGACCTTCTGAGCCGTTCCTGTTTTTCCACCGACACAATAGCCCTCAACATACGCATTCCGGCCTGTCCCAAGTGCAACAACACTTTCTAAAGCTTCACGGAGTTCGACCGACGTTTGTTCTGAAATCACTTGTTGTTTTAATACGGGTTCGATCTGTTCGATCACTTCACCTGTCCGTGAATCAAGCCAACTATCAACTACATATGGCTGATAGAGTTTCCCGCCATTAACAGCCGCAGAAACAGCCATCACTTGTTGGATCGGTGTGACCGAAACACCTTGTCCAAATGACGTGGTTCCAAGTTCTACTGGACCAACGTTTTCACGAGCGAACAAAATGCCACTTGCTTCGCCAGCAAGATCAACATTTGTTTTTTCACCAAAACCGAATGCATCAATATAGTCAAAGAGCCGATCGACTCCTAAGCGCTGACCTAAATCAACAAAACCAGGGTTGCATGAGTGCTGAGCGACTTCTAAATACGTTTGTGTCCCATGGCCTCCATGCTTCCAGCAACGTAATCTTGCACCACCAACTTCAATATAACCTTTGTCATGATAATGATCGGTCTCTAAATCAACCACTTTCTCCTCTAGAGCAGCAGCCATCGTAATAATTTTAAATGTTGAACCCGGCTCATACGTACTCCAAATGGGATAGTTTCGATTATAGATTTCAGGGTCAAATTTTTGATACTCAGACGGATGGAATGTTGGTCGTGAAGCCATCCCTAAAATAGCACCAGTCTTAGGATTGACGGCAAGAGCCCATGCACCATCTGGTTGATACGTCGCTTCAGCTATATCAAGTTCTCGTTCCATAATAGTTTGAACATCAAGGTCAATTGTTAATTTTAAATCATTCCCATCAACAGGCTCTTGATATGTGTCTGACAAATTGGGTAGTCGTCCACCTTTAGCATCTGAAAAAAAAGAAAGGCGCCCTGGTGTCCCAGTCAATTTTTGATTATGAAATAACTCCAAACCAACTAATCCTTGATTATCAATGCCACTAAAACCTAAAACATGAGCTAACAAAGTATCATAAGGATAGTGACGCTTTGAATCCTCTGCTAAATACACACCAGCAAGATTTTGATTTTGAATCGCTTGTGCTTGCTGATTTGTTAGCTTTCTTCCTTCACTGAACCGAACAATGCTTGTGTTTTGTTCTAAATAACCTAGCATAACTGTTTCATCAATTTTTAATATATCTGCTAAAATTTTTGCTGTCTCTTGTTTATTTTCAACCTGTCGTGGTACAACCATCACAGTTGGAGCCGAAATATTATCGACTAAAACTTCGCCTTTATGATCAAGAATTTTCCCTCGTTCTGCCTCATACTTGACATCTCTAGTCCATGACATTTCAGCTTGTTCTGTTAAATCAGGTCCTTTAATAAATTGAACGTACATTAACCGGATTAAAATAACACTTAGGATTGACAGTGCAATAAAAAAAACAGTGACGATTCGTTTGCGAATTGTCATATGTGATACATGTTTCATTATTTAACGCCTCACTTTTCAAATAATGATTGATTGTATCTAAATATATGACAAGCTCTCTCGAATAGTACACCGTTTTATTTTTTGATTATATTTACTGGTCTTTTGAAAANTCAACAAATAAGTACCGATCGGATTCGATTGATTCCTTCGGCGGAATACTTTGTTGATTAGCAAAACCTGAACCAATCATTTCAAAGTCTAGATCTGCCAGCTGTGCAAATTCATTAACAGTTCTAACTGACCAGCCTGTTAGATCAGGCATTTTAGGTTGATCTGTCATTAAAATTAATTTTTGTGTCGATAATACTTCCTTGCCTGACTCAATATTTGTAGCAACAATTTGATTGCCATCCCCAATTATCACTGGTTGAATACCGTAGCTCTCCAACTGAGTCAATAATTGATCTTTCGATACTTCCTGCCAATTAGGCATCTCAAATTTTTGTACGGTTGATTCCCGTTCTTTATCTGGTTGAATATTTAAATAATGCAAACCGTTTTCCATCACATGTTTAAATATATACGAAACTGGCGCTGAACCAGATTCTTGCTCACTTAATTTTGGTTTTTGAACCGTAATATACATAATTAATTTTGGATCATCACTTGGAGCCATCCCTAGAAAAGAGAAAATATAATTTTCGCGACCTTCTAGATAACCTGTTGCTCCACCAGAAATTTGCGCTGTCCCCGTTTTCCCTGCAACTGTATATGATTCTAAATTATAGATATTACGTCCTGTACCAACATTTGAGGTAATTACCGATTCCATGGCTTGTAAAACTTGATCGGCAGTCTCCTTAGATATCGGTTCTCCAACAACTTCGGGTTCCTTTTGTAAAATTACCTCATCCGTATTTGGATCAGTAATGCTTTTGATCACATAAGGTTTCATCATTTTCCCATCGTTTGCTAAAGCTGTTGCAGCCTTAACGAGTTGAATCGGCGTCATCGTCGAACCTTGACCAAATGAAGTTGTCAATTGTTCAATTGGATAACGATACAATAAAGTCCCTGCCTGTTCCCTAGGTAAATCAATCCCTGTCGGCTGATCAAAGTGAAAGGCCCTTAAATAATCCAAGTAGCGTTCTGGTCCTAGTTTATCCCAGACAATCTTCGACATCGCAACGTTTGAGGAACGTTGAAATCCTTCAGCGTAAGTAATATTTCCCCAGCGCTGACTCCAATCAGTTACTGGACGTTCAATTTGATCAATTTTATATGNTCCCGATTTAAAGGTTTCATCTGGATTATAAAGACCTTCTTCAATAGCAGCAGCAATCGTAAAAGCTTTAACTGTTGAACCTGGTTCGATTGGTGTAGAGACGATATCATTGTACCAATTTTCTACGTCACNTAAATCATTTGGGTTATAAGAAGGTCTGTTACTCATCGCTAAGATCTCACCTGTTTTCGGATCAATAACAGTAGCTGTCATTCGTTCAGGTTGATAGATACTCTCAACATGTGACATCGCATCTTCAAGAATCGTTTGAATTTTTTGATCGATTGTCAACTTCACATTATAACCATCTTTTGCTTCAACAATCACTTCATTCGAATTCATTAATTTAGTATTATATTTATCACGTTGAAAAGAAATCGAACCTTTTTCACCACTTAAATACTCATCAAGTTGTGCTTCAATACCTGTAATACCTGTAATTTGATGGTCATCATTTGCTTGAGCCAGTCCGATGACTTGTGATGCAAAAATACCATTCGGATAGTATCTTTTGGCTTCCTCGATAAAATAAATACCTGGCAGTCCTAGCTCCTCAATTTGTTCCTTCTGTTCTCTCGTCAGTTGACTACCTTCTCTACCAAATTCAACTTGAAAGAGATCTTTTTCAACAGCTGATTGCAATATAGAAAAGACTTTACTTTGTTCCAATCCAATAATCGGCGCTAGTTCCTTAGCGGTTTTCTCCAAATCATTAACATGGTTAATTCGAGTTTGTGGGTTAGGTGAATAATCTTCATCAACAATTGCATACAATCGATAGATCGTTAAATCCTGGGCAAGTTGCATCCCGTTCCGATCGACAATTGAACCCCTACTAGCTGGAAGTTCACTATAATTTGTTCGTTGACGCTTTGCCCATTCCTGTAAATCGACACCCTGAACTTCTCCAGTCACCTGGATAAAAGCAAAACGACCAATTAACACGAAAAACAGAATCANAAATAACCCAAAACTAACAGTTAATTTCCAATCTCTTTTTTTTCGATCATTCATTTGTCAAATCCTCAATTACTCAACAAATGTAGTTGCTTGTTTGACTTGGGTGTTCTGAATATTTAAACCATTTTCCTTGGCAATCATTAAAATCCGTTCTGGATTACTATATTCCATTGCTTGATGGCTTAAGTTCTCATTAATCGTTTGCTGTTCTGCTATTTCTCGTTCTAATCGTTGAACATCTCGATTTAGGCTGTCGATATTTGCATTATAAGAAACCATAAAAATTAAGGCTAACGACATGCATGCTCCAAAAATACAAGCTAAGATTTTCTCACCTAACGTAATCTTACGTGAATTGACTTTGATTACTTTTTTAAGTTGCGGTTGCTGCTCCACACGTCTTGTTCGCTGTGGAATTGATGTTTGATAGTNTCTAGCTTCACTTACGTTCATGTTTTATGCCGCCCTTCTTGATAGAAAAATTGTTCGTCCCATACTTTTACTTTTTCGACAACTCGTAATTTTGCTGATCGTGCCCGTCTATTTTGTTCAAGTTCTTCTGCAGCTGCTACAATTGGTTTTCTTGTAATNAGCTTGAATGGAGGCTGACTCGTTTCCGGAATAACCGGGAAATTCTTCGGTAATGGCGGGAGTGTACTCCATTTTTTAAATGCTTGTTTACATAACCTATCTTCTAGCGAGTGAAATGTGATCACCGCAATTCGACCACCTAGAGCAACTTTTTCAGCCGCTTGATGCAAGACATCATAAAATGCCTCTAACTCATCATTTACTGCAATTCGAATCGCTTGAAAAATTCGTTTTGCTGGATGGCCACCTTTTCGCCGCGAGGCTGCAGGAATAGCATCTTTAATAATTTCTACTAATTCAAATGTTGTTTCAATAGGTCGCTCATTTCTAGTTAATTCTATTTTTCGAGCAATTTGCTTAGCAAATTTTTCTTCACCATATTTAAAGAAAATATGAACAAGTTCTTGAAAGCTCCATTCATTCACAACATGAAAAGCTGATAATTCTTGTGATTGATTCATACGCATATCAAGTTGAGCGTCATGTTGATAACTAAATCCACGTTCTTTCTGATCAAGTTGTGGTGAAGAAACCCCAAGATCAAATAGAAAGCCATCAACTGTTTCTATTCCTTTTTCAGTTAAAACTTGATTCAAATGTCTAAAGTTTGAATGGACAAAGATTATTTTATCTTGATAAGGTGATAAACGTTCTTTTGCCGCTTCAATTGCTTGTTCATCTTGATCAAACGCAATTAATCGACCTGTTGTTAATTGTTTTGCGATTTGTTCCGAATGACCACCAGCACCTAAAGTTCCATCAACATAAATACCATCTGGCTTAATATTTAATCCGTCAATCGTTTCAGTCCGTAAAACACTCGTATGTTCAAACAAATGATCACCTTTCTCTCTGTTTAAAAATCAAATTCCATCATATTTTCAGTAATTTCAGTAAAGGTTGATTCTGATTCATCCATATACTTAGTCCAAATATCTTCTGCCCAAATCTCAACTCGATTGGATACACCTATGACCGCACAGGCTTTTTCAATCTGAGCGTATTTCCTTAATGGAGCTGGTAAATTAACGCGACCTTGCTTGTCAATTTCACATTCGGTAGCACCGGAGAAAAAGAATCGCGTAAAGGCGCGAGCATCCTTTTTAGTTAATGGGAGTTTTTTTATCTTCTCTTCAAGGATGCGCCATTCTTCAAGTGGGTATACAAATAAACATTGGTCTAAGCCTCGCGTAACAACGAAGCTTTCACCTAACGAATCACGGAATTTGGCCGGCATGATCATCCGACCTTTTTCATCTGCATTATGTTTGTATTCTCCCATAAACATAATAATCGCCCACCTTTTTTTATAGTTTACCACAACCCCCCACTTCTCACCACTCTTTTTTGGATATTCTTTTGTAAAAATGTAAAATAGTACATATGTTCGTGTTTTACGAATTAAAAAAACCAGCATTTAACTGATTTTGTTTTTTTGCCCTAATTATTTAGTTAGTAAAAAGATAATAAATTGAAAAGCACGTTAAGATAAGATTGGCGATAAAAAAGAGTAGAAAGATAAATCTTAAATAAAGTTTAAGAATTCGTCTCATCTTAACATCACGAATCAGCTTCCATTGAAGTAAAATAAAACTAAATAATACGATTAACAGAAATATGACTAGCGGTCCGAATATATTAATTTTAAAAATCACATTAAAGATTGCAATCGTTGAAATTAGATGTACGACCGCCGTATATTCCATGCACTTATGAATCACTTTCTTTCGATGTTCAATGAAATAGTTTAATATAAAGTAAGTTAACATTGTCACAATAAAAGGAAATGTGACCAAAAAGGCAATTAGATAGGCAACTATTTTTGACATATTATCTCCTACATTCTCTTTATCCAACAAAATTTTTTATCATAAAAATCATAGCTTATGTTCATGTTTTCGTCAAAACATCTTTTTTATTAAGTAGAAGATCAATTAAGTTTCACTAACTTATATGTCAATTTCATTGATGAGTAATTTAATTTTTTTAAATAATGTTTGATAGATGTTGATTTCCTCTTGGAGTCGCTTATTCTCTTCGATATAAATATGGTTTTGAGTTCCGTTTTGACTCATCGCTTGATTTTTCGTTTCAATTTTCAATTTTTCAAGCCACTGAATTGCTTGATCAACAGACTTTATTGAACTCGCTTCTTCAATACTCTGGGGTTCACTTAAGTCTTGGTGTTGAAACTTTTTGCGAGCTTGTTTCGCCTCATCTATTTCTAGTCGATAGTTTTTTCTAATCGTTGCATTCCATCTAAAGCCACAGGCTGCTGGTGTTCGATTTAATTGCTCAGCAACATCTTTAAAACTTTCTAACTGAGTATAGCCTTTTTTAATATAGTCAATCACTGTCTTTGCAAGCAACATATCCTCTTCTTTCGTCCATGCATCTTGTCGATTTACTCCCATCCTCACTCGCTCCTTATTCCAGTTTACTTGATCCACTTAGGTGTTTACTTTATCTATATGCAGTACAAATCATTGATAGAATAACGATTTTAGAAACTGCATCAACGAGTGAGGAACGTTGATAGACAAAAAAATGCTAGCTCAATATAGAGCTAGCATTTTGATCGGTTTGTTAAAATAATTAAGCTTCAACAACCTCTTTACCACCATAATGGCCACACGCTTTACAAACATGGTGAGGTTTAGTTAGTTCATCACAATTTGAACATACAACCATTCCTGGTACATGTAGTTTTTTATGCGTACGTCTTTGATTTGTTACTTTTTTAGATGTTCTTCTTTTTGGTACTGCCATTTCCTACACCTCCTTCACTTCCAAAACGAAAATCTCATTAGATAAAGAGTGGAAGTGACTTTTTACATTTATCTTCATTGATTTTCATTTTTCTTCTCATTCAGTAATGACTGTAATTTCGCCATCCGCGGATCAATCTTATTCTCATTTTCTTCTTCAGTAATAACTGACCAGCCATCACCAGAAGAAAGTGCATTTTCTTCTATTTGATCTTCAGTAGCGTAGACCCTAAATGGAATCTCTAAGATTACATTTTCCTTGATATATGGTCCTAAGTCAAGGATTTCTCCTTCAACACGGTGAATATCTGACTCATCATCTTCTTCAAAATAAGGATCATCCGAAAACAGCTCTAAAGTGTTCACTTCAAATGGATAAGGGACATCAACCAATGTCCTTGCACACGGCAAAATCATTTCACCAGTTATTTGTAACTGACAATGAATCAAGCCATCTTGTTTTTCAGCTTCACACTTTACAAATACAGAACCAATTTTTCGAATATCATTATTTAATTGTTCAAGTTCAGACACATCAACTGTTGCTTCAATTGGTAAACCATCCGATTGAATAATCTTTCGGAGTGGAATTTTCATTGTAATCACCTCGAAAGCACAAAGTATATTTTAAAAGGAATTCGTCTATTTGTCAATATAATTTCTTGACAGTTTAAAAATAACTGATTAAAGTTAAAATTAGTCGTTATGGTACAATAATACATAGGAGTGATTCGTATGAAAGCTGTCGGTTTAATTGTTGAATATAATCCCCTCCATAATGGCCACTTACATCATATCGAACAAGCACGATTAAAGTCAAACGCAGAGATTGTTGTTGCAATTATGAGCGGAAATTTTTTGCAACGAGGTGAGCCTGCGATTGTTGATAAATTTACTCGGGCAAAAATGGCACTTAAACAACAGATTGATCTGGTTTTTGAATTGCCAACGGTTTACGCGATTCAGCACAGTGATCTATTTGCCTATGGAGCAATCCGGATTTTAGATGCCTTGCATGTTGATCAAGTTATTTTTGGTAGTGAGCAAGGTGAAATCAATTCTTTTACTCACGTGATCCAACTTATTGATCAAAATCGACCGCTGTATGATGCTGAGTTACAAAAACAACTCAATCAGGGACACAGCTATCCCATGGCGAACAAATTTGCACTTAAAGCACTTAGTTCCGATTGTCTTCCCGATTTAACGATGCCTAATAACATTTTAGGTTTAAGCTATTTAAAAGCACAACAACAAATTAATTCTGAACTGAAGATTGATACGATCAAACGGATTCAAGCAGATTATCACCAGTCTGAATTATCTTACCCAATTACGAGTGCAACGAGTATCCGAAACCAAATAACTGATTCGTTAATCGGGCAAACAAGCGCTTCACTCGCGATGCCATTATCAAGTTTTCAATTATTAAAAGACTATTGGCAAACCGCAGAGTCGTTTCATAATTGGGAGCTTTATTTTCCGCTATTAAAGTATCGGATTTTAAGTGATTCTGTTGATCAATTGAGAGCAATTCATGGTATGACTGAAGGTTTAGAGTATCGTTTGAAAAAAATGATTCACTCAAGCCATACATTCGTTGAGTTTTTAAATAAAATTCAAACAAAACGCTATACTAAGACACGATTACAGCGGCTTTTTGTCCATCTTTTATTGCAATTAACTAAAGAAGACATGCAACATCAATTAGAGCGGGTTGATCAGATTGATGAAGTTCGATTGTTGGCAATGAGCAAAAATGGCCAAGCTTATTTAAATCACCTTAAACAATCGAGCGATTTAAAGATTGTCAGTCAATTAAGCAGAAATCTATCCGATCGAATGATGATTGATGAAAAAGCAGCAGTAATTTATTACTTACCTTTAAAAAGTGAAGCTCAGAGCATCCTACGTCAACAAGAATTTAAGCCACCATTCTAAAAAGCACATCCTCTAAAAATCGAGCAATGTGCTTTTTTGTTTACTTATCAATGATTTATAACTTAGTTTCTAAAATGACTGTAAATAATCAAGTGCTTCTTGGAAGTGGTCGATTGGGACGATTTCCATATCCGTTCCGATCGCTTCAGCAGTTGCTTTGGCTAATTCGTAGTTCGATCCTTCTCGCCCATTTTCATTCGGAACAAAGAAAATCTCACAACCCTCCCGATCAGCAGCAACAACTTTTTTATCTACACCGCCGATCCGATATACGTTCCCATTGTAATCAATCTCACCCGTACCAGCTATTTTTAATCCGTTCGTTAAATCTGCCTCAACTAATTGATCATAAATCTCTAAAGCCATCACAAGACCTGCACTTGGTCCACCAATATCACCACTTGCAAATTCAATTGATCGATCAAAATCAACCTCACGATTCGTTACGAGCTGAATCCCAATTCCATGTTTAGCAGGATCATCTGGAAACGGGACCAATTCAATCGTTGTTTCAAACCTCTCGTTATCTCGCTCAACGAGAAACGTCAATTCGTCGCCAACAGAATACTGATCAACTGTTTCAACCAAGTGGTCAGCATCGATAATCTTAACACCTTCAACCTCGATAATTTTATCAGCTGTTTGTAAAACCGCTTCAGCTGGCATCTCTTCTAAAACAGATACTACATAGACTCCTTCATAATGAATATCAATTGGTTCTCCCGCAGCTTCGTAGGCAACGACAATGGCTGCTTCTTGAGAATTCTCCATTAATTGCAATTGTGCTTCTAAATAACTTTGCCGATCATACCCTTCAGGAAAAAGATCCTCCATGTGATGAATATCTTGATAGTTTGAAAAATTAGCTACTAATAATGTGATCGGTGTCGCTTGCCCCCCTCTAACCGTCACAAGGTGAAGATCTCCCTCACTCTCTGTCGCTTCTGCAACTCTGACAACTGGATTTAACGGCTCTGCTGTACCAGGACTGTATATGTAATAAGGTAAGGGCATATATGAAAGCGCCATAACTAATCCTAAAATTAAGATAAATGTAATAAGTTTTCTATATTGTCGCAACACTTAGACTCCCTCCAATAATTGAGTTCAAACATCCAATTTAGAACTCTTTCTTCTAATTGAATTTGTAGCTTGTTAGCATATTCCAGCATAGGACATGCGTATAGTTAATCAAAGCAATCAAATTCAATATTAATGTTAGTTTACTCTTTTTTTCNTCTCTTGTATAGACAGTTACAGTTAAATCGTTTGAGGAGTGATTCTTAGTGAAGGCAAAAATAAAATCAATTCTTTTAGCAAGTGGTGCACTGTTATTTTCAGTTTGTCTCCTCACAATGCCCACAGAAACAGTTGAAGCAAGCAGAAGAGGATTAGAGCTATGGGCTAGCACGGTCTTCCCTTCACTATTACCTTTCTTTGTCACGGGTGAATTATTGATCGGGTTTGGTATCGTTCACTTTATTGGTGTCTTATTCGAACCAATCATGCGCCCACTATTTAATATTCCCGGTGTCGGTGGTTTCGTATGGGCAATCGGCATGGCCAGCGGTTATCCAGCGGGGGCAAATTTTACAGCTAGAATGCGACAAGAAGGACAACTGAGTCAAGTTGAAGCTGAGCGACTTGTTGCATTCAGCAATGCATCTAATCCAATTTTTATAATCGCAGTTATTTCTGTTAGCTTTTTAAAGACACCTAGCCTCGGCTTTTTATTGGCAGGCGTTCATTATGGAAGTAACCTACTTGTAGGTCTGATCATGCGCTTTTATCAACATAATCAGACAAACGACAGAAATGAAGCACCTGTTCAAGGAATTTGGAAACGAGCATTCATTACATTGCACCGCACGAGAATTAACAACAATAAACCATTCGGAAAACTATTCGGCGATGCCGTCATCCAGGCTGTGGAAACAGCGTTAATGATTGGTGGATTTATTATTATATTTTCAGTCATTTCGACGATTTTAATTGAGACTGGAATTTTAATTTTGATTAGTAAACTATTCAGTACTTTTTTTCTATTATTTCAAATTCCACCGATTTTATCTTTACCTTTTTCAATTGGCATGTTTGAAATTACAATTGGCGCACAGCAAATTGCTTCGGTACTAAATCAATCGATGATGATTAAAGCAATGTTAATTAGTGCTTTACTTGCTTTCAATGGTTTAAGTGTCCACGCTCAAGTAGCTAGCATTCTTGCCAGTACGGATATTCGATATCAAGCTTACCTTTATGGTCGTTTGCTCCAATCAGTCTTAGCTACAGTACTTATTTTATGCTTTTATCCTCTGTTAAATTTGAAAAATCATTCACCGATCGGACAAGCAATTCCCGTTCAAGCAGTAAGCTCAAATTATCTATCACACTTGATCGACTTTTTAAGTCAGTACGGAATGATCATCACAATCAGTAGCTTATTTGTCTGCACGATCAGTTTACTTTACCGGATGATTAAACAATTAAAAAGAAAGTCAATGGATTAATCACCACTGACTTTCTTTAAGCGAATAGCTCAATTAATTATTCTGATTCTGATATTTTTCTTTTAAAGCTTTTTCAACAGCTTCTGGAACAAGATCAGTTACATTAGCATTGAACTTGGCTACTTCTTTAACAACACTTGAACTTAAAAACGAATATTTATTGTTAGCCATGATATAAAATGTTTCAATCTCCTCGTAAAGCTTACGGTTCATTGATGTAATCTGTAATTCATACTCAAAGTCACTGACCGCTCGTAGACCTCGAACTAAAACATTCGCCTTCTTTTTCTTCGCATAATCCATTAATAATCCACCATGGCTATCAACAGACACATTATCAAGATGTTTGGTCGCTTCACTGATTAAATCCATCCGCTCTTCAATTGAAAAAAGTGGTGATTTTGATTCATTGTGGAAAACAGCGACAATCACATGATCAAATACTTTCGCAGATCGTTCAATAATATCTAAATGTCCATATGTAATCGGGTCAAAACTNCCTGGNCAGATTGCTAGTCTACTACTCATCATCCTCTTCCTTTCTTGTGTATAGTGAAATCGCAATCGAACTACCGTAATTTTCTGTACGAATCTTATTAAACTCCCTAACTTTTTTGGGTAAAACTTGACTCTTATCGTGTTCACATATAATGAGTGCATTTGATGTTGCAACTCTTTGT
>JGI24707J26582_10001154_pt1 | contig 20973 bp, 23 predicted proteins | sample BioPla1DNA1_FD_26582 | JGI IMG/M metagenome (IMG submission 26582)
ATATATTGGGCTATCGCCAAACGGTAAGGCACTGGACTCTGACTCCAGCATTTCAAGGTTCGAATCCTTGTAGCCCAGTCCAAAACAAAAATGAGGTCGTGAGATCTCATTTTTAGTTTGTCCTGGACTGGGCTTGCCCAGATTTATCAAACCCCTGTAAATGTAATATTTACAGGGGTTTTTTCGATATCTTTTATCTCATCAATACACTGTTTGGTAGCCATTTGGTAGCCATTGCCTCTATTCGCATGAAAAAAAGGCCGAAAATAAATAACCCGATATGATAAGTATTAGGAGATTGCCATAAATTTGCTAAAATAAATTAGCTAAACATCAAATCATATAACACGAAAGAGCAGACATGAATATCTTCTCTTCTTTGATTCAATTATTTAAATAAAGATAAATTTAATAAGCCAGATATAATTAGAAGGTGTTAAGTAATATGGAGAAAAGAATAATAAATAGACAAATATCAGTATAGTAGCCATTATTAATATGTTCATATATGTAAATTCCAGCATTGATAATATGGCGCCTTATTGGTATACTGGAATAAATTGGTCGATTACCGTCAAATAAAAGAGGGTGAAAAGGAGTTTATATTTCAATCAACTAATATGATTTGGAAACGATAGATGAAAGATAAAAAAGATTACAGAACAATACGTAGAGTAAATAGAAGTATATTTAGACTTACCTCCTACTATCTAGTAGCAGTAGATAATAAGACTTATAACATTATGGCATGGTAGCAACTTTTTTCATTGATATAAGAAAATCGACATATTTAACTGAAAGTAGTCAGACTAAGAGCGTGGTAAAAATATATCAGATCTTTTATGGGTTCTACATTTGAAAAAGTAGTAGATAAAACTGTAAATACAGCAAGAAGTCTCCAAACTGTAATAGACTTCGGCTTAAATAGACATCTTAAAAACAATGTAAATGGTAAGATAGTCGTATGTATGGAGCGGAGAACGATACCAACAAGGAAAGTGAAGTGGATTGTGTTTGGGTAGGAAACACAGCAAATCATGCAAGGGATTATAAGTCAGGTGGATGATAAGGATATTCATATGATTTGCCTCTTTGACAATGAAGAGGTTGGAAATCGTACAAAGCAGGGAAGTGCATCTTCATTTACCACCATGCTACTTGAAAAGATATTCCAGTCATTGGGAAGAAATCGAATGGACTTATATGAAGTGCTCCATAGAAGCTTTATTCTTTCAGCCGACGTAGCTCAGGCTTATCATCCTAATTATGGAGTGAAATTTGATCCAACCAATATAGCAGAGTTAAATAAAGGTATTGCTATCAAGATAGATACGGCACAGCGATATGCATATGATACTGGAGCAGTTGCGATTCTTCAGCAGTTATGTGAGGATTAAGATATTCCTTATCAGAAATTTGTCAACCGATCAGATGCAATTGCTGGTGGTACTATGGGACCAGTTATATCCACACAGCTGCCAGCCAGAGCTTTGGATATTGGGGTGCCTCTTATGGCGATGCATTATGCAATGGAAACAATGGGAGCAAAGGATTTGGATAGTATAATCCGGTTGATGGAAGCCTTCTTTTCTGCTGAACGATAATTATGTAACTAAATTAAGATTGTAGCCAGGTTTAAACATAAATGAGGTCGTGAGACCTCATTTTTTGGTTCGCCCAGCATGGGCGAACTCTTACGGGTGAAAGTCCCGAGTGTGCCTTTGTAGTAGGAAACACATAGCTAAACACAAGGGTGTCCACCGTGAGGTGGAATCTGAAGGAAGTGGGAGGCAAACCTCTGGTCTGACGGACAGAAATCACATATAAGGCAGTTCATAATGGATAAGGTTGCCAAACAAACTGAAGTCCAATAACTACTGTATTAACTATGAATTGTAGATGTGGCAGATAGGTGGAGGGAAAGAGTTCGTTCTTAACTGGGGAGGTCTCACACCTTATCCCAAATACTTGTAGTGATACAAGAGTGAGATGTGAGAAGTCAGCAGAAGCCATAGTAGTGATGAAATTTAGGGAAACCTAGAAAGAGCGAAGGGCTGAACAATCTTATCAGTTACTAAAAATCGTGATTGCGTATCAATGCAAACATCAGGTGCAATTACACTCTATGCAAAAGCATATGGCGATGGCAAAGATACCACGAGAAGAATGGAGGTAACGAATGTGAAAACTGATAACCTATTAGAGCAAATACTAAGTTCAGAAAATCTGAACGAGGCATTTCTGCAAGTTAAACGCAACAAAGGTGCTGAGGGAGTGGACGGAATGAAAGTCAACGAACTGAGCGAACATTTAAAAGCGAATGGCGATTTAATTAAGGAACAAATAAGAAACAGGAAGTACAAACCTCAACCAGTAAGGCGTGTAGAGATACCAAAGCCTGATGGGGGAAAAAGAAACTTAGGAGTTCCTACAGTTACAGACCGATTTATCCAACAAGCAATAGCACAAGTTCTAACACCAATCTATGAAGAGCAATTCCACGATAACAGCTATGGATTTAGACCAGGTAGATGTGCAGAGATGGCAATAATCAAGTGCTTAGAAATGATGAATAACGGATACACATGGATAGTAGATATCGACCTAGAAAACTTCTTTGATAATGTGGGTCATGATAAGCTAATGAACATTATATCTAAAACAATAAAAGACGGTGATGTTATATCGTTAATTAGAAAGTTTCTGGTTAGCGGTGTCATGATTGATGACGAATATAAGGATACCATTATAGGCACTCCTCAAGGAGGAAATCTATCGCCTTTACTTAGCAACATAATGCTCAATGAACTTGATAAGGAATTAGAGGCAAGAGGACTTAACTTCGTCCGTTATGCGGATGATTGTATCATTCTTGCAAAGAGTGAAAAGGCGGCTAACAGAATTATGGCTAGCGTCACGAAGTTCCTTGAAGATAAGTTAGGCTTAAAGGTAAATGTGACAAAAAGCAAGGTGGATAGACCAAATGGAACAAAATTTCTAGGATTTGGATTTTACTATGATTTACTCTCACATCAATTCAAAGCCAAGCCACATCAGATATCAGTAAATAAACTTAAATATAAGCTTAAACAACTGACATCAAGGCGTTGGGGTGTAAGTACATCCTATAGGATGCTTAAGTTAAAGCAACTTATTATAGGTTGGGTTAATTACTTTAAAATCGGTCAAATGAAAAGTATATGCACAGAATTGGATGCACATATAAGATTTCGTCTAAGAATGTGTATATGGAAACAATGGAAGAAGGTCAAGACAAGATTTATGAACTTGCAAAAACTCGGTATTCCCAAAGGAAAGGCATGGGAATGGGCAAATACCCGAAAGGGATATGCCAGAGTAGCAAGGTCTTATATTTTGCATAGAGCGATTACAAATGAAAGACTAAAGAGATTTGGTCTAGTATCGCTACTAGACCAATATCAGTTGGTTCATATTTAGTTATAAGATTGAACCGCCGTGTACCGAACGGTACGCACGGTGGTGTGAGAGGTCGGCTAATCAACTAATGGTTGGCCTCCTACTCGATTTGTCTTGATGTAGGCTATGAATGGTGATAAAAAACACTAATCTTATACTTTTAGAAATAAACAACTAAAATTTAACAAATAATTACAAAATATGTTGTATAATTAAATTACCAGAAATTAACAATTTGCGTTTATTTGACTTCATTTCATAATAGAACTCGTTTATTGCTCTGATTATAATTTACAGATGTTTACAATTAGGGAATTTGTATCTCTTTATGTAACAAAAGGAGGTATAAATATGATAATTGATTATGTTATTAAAATTCAAAATACGGATAGTGAACCAATTATTGAAATGGTAGAACGATTTAATCCGCTGCTTAAGAAGTATGCTAAACGTCTTTATTATGAAGATGCATACAATGATTTAGTTGCTGACTTTATTGAATTGCTTCTTAATATTGACCTTGAAAAAATTAGAATTAAAGAGGACGGAGGTATGGTCTCTTATATAGCTAAATCAATACATAGTTGTTACATAAAAAGATTGAAGAAAATAAGGCAAGCGTGTAATGTAGTGATCTATTCGGAGTTGTCAGAGAAAGAATCATATTATATTGAATTATTAACTGCAACAAAAGATACTTATATTAATATTGATTTGGATTTTTTGAGAAAAACATTAACTGTCCAGGAGTTTTATATCATAAAAAGGATTTATTATGATATGTATTCTGCTACGGAGATTGCAAAAATCTTAGGTGTTAGTAGACAAGCTGTTAATCAGATGAAAAACCGAGCCCATAAAAAAATAAAGCATGTTTTAGATGACATGTATTAATTAGGAGGCAAACAATGGATTACTTTATAAACCATAGTAAATACATTCATGAACTTATGAATGTTGCATTAAGCTGGAATTTTAAAAGACAAGATTCTCTTATATATGCATTAATTATTTTTGTTATAATTGACTATGTTACCGGTGTTTTATTAGCAATACATAATCAAAAGGTTTCAAGTGAAATAGGATATAAAGGTATTATAAAAAAGGTTTTAATTTTTTTAGTTGTATCTATGGCATATATAATAGATCATTATGTACTTGAAACAAAAAGCACACTTAGAACAGTGGTTATAATATTTTATCTTTCAAATGAAGGGTTTAGTATTTTAGAGAATGTTGGACAATTAGGTCTACCAATTCCAAGAAGGCTTAAAGATTTCATAGAAAAGATTATGAAAGAGAATGAATAATATACTTTTGTTTATATATAAATGATTGGTAAAATATAATCCTTTTTTTAATAGTTGAAAGATAATGAAACTCTGAAAGCCACAGCAAATAGTGACTTTAAGGATTTTTGTTATAGGACAGGTTTTTAAAAGAACACCAGCTAGGCTTGGTGGGTCACTAGTAGCATTTGTTTTGTCGTTAACCCATTTTTAGGTTAAAAAAAACAAAAATTACATGTAAAATTAAAATAATAAAAATATAAATCAATACACAGAAAGGTTCAATAGTTTTTCATGACATGTTTGTGCCTTGTGTGAAGCGAAAGGAGAAATGAAAAATTATGAATAAAGAAAAACTTCTAATTCTTCTATTTACTTTAGTAGGATTCATTTGTGCGGGTTGTAACTCTGATATTATGGTGAAACCTAACAATTCAGAAGTTGAAGTTAATAAGCCAGCTAGTGAGGATAATGAAGTGACAAGCTCCCATAAAGAATTAAATAGGCTTAATGAAAATGTAGATAGTGAAGAGAATAAGGAGCTGATTTATATATATGTTTTTGAACAAGAGGATGTGGTAGTTGACCCAGAGATTATAGAATATAATTTTGAAAAAGCATGCAAAATTGGAACGATACAAGAAATAGATGGAATATTACCAGGTACAGGTGAAGGAACATGGTATGTGATAGAGATAGAAGGAGTAGAATATTATTTTGGAAAATTTGATTTTCAAGAAATAGAAGATGTGATATTATATGGATATTCTATTTTAAATGATAAATATTCATTATCAAATGGAATTACAGTAGGTATGACGGAAGATGAGATACTTGATATGTATCCAAATATGGCTGTAATAGATTTTGAAAATAATTATGTGTATAAAGAGGTTGTAGGCCATCAAGGATGGAATATGAGTGCTTATCCTAGAAGTTATATAAATATGGATGACGATTGGGAGTATAATGGTAAAGATTATTATTGGTCTAGTCAATTTGATTATGTGATTATTGCGGATATTAATATTGGTGAACCAGATGCTTTACCCATTTATTTAGGTTTACTAATGAAAAATAATCTTGTTGCAGGTATTACTTTTTATTATCCAACAGCAAATTAATATATATTCCCACCTATACGTTATTGTATAGGTGGGAATATTAATTACACTAGATTAGCAATAGGCTCCAAAAGCAGTGTATAGTTATACAGACTTTTGGCACTTGCATCTGTATATGTGGAATCATTCCAAGTCTGACTAGAATGGTTTAAATCTTTTGTTTGGTCACCAATGGTGACTATACCATGATGAGGACCCTTAGAGCCATTGGAATGTGCGTATACAATACTGGATACAGCACCAGCGGAGTTTTTGTTTACAAAATGAATGACTATGACATGGCCTCCATCTCCTGTTCTCATAATGCAACCAGGTTTTATATCTTTAGCCGCAGTTATCTTCGTACTATATGCTGTATTTGTCAAGTTCCTTGCTGTAATTCCATAAGCATAATTAAGTATTCCTGGTAAATCAAGCTTGTTTTCAAAGTAAGTTCTTACAGAACCGGAGGATGCTTCATTTAAAGCATAATAGACTAAGCCAGAACAGTCAACACCTGTTAAACCACTTCTAGGACAAGCTGTAGATAGAGAAGCCTATAAGAAAATCACAGCTTTGGTAGAGGGCTACCCCGGTATAGTGGGAACCCATGATTTGATAATCCACAGCTATGGACCGACTCATAAAATGGCAACCATCCATGCAGAGATACCGAATAATATAGATTTTGAAAAAGCCCATGAAACCATAGATCAGATAGAACGAGATGTTCTTGAAAAACTTGACATCTTCTTAGTTATTCATATGGATTCCATCGAAATGAATGATGAAATGGTTGTGGAAAAGATAGAGCTACTAGCTAATATTCTTAAGGAGGTAGACTCTAAGGTATCTTTTCATGATTTTAGAATGGTTAGGGGAGAGTATCAGATAAACCTATTCTTCGACCTGACAATTCCCTTCACATATACCCATGAAGATGAACAGAATCTTCTGAAGCAGATTGTAGAGGAATTAAAGAAAGTAAACTCTAGATTAAATTGCATAATAACACTAGAAAATAGTTATGTAGAAGAGGAATAGAGAATAATATAGCCCACATCACTTGGTATATAGGTGATGTGGGCTTTTTCTTGTGCTCTTAAAGCTTAATAAAGTGTTGACAAAAATAGTAAAATTAAATATGCTATCTAGAAAGACCATTGATGCATATAATAACAACTGAGAATGAATATGGTTAATAAATAATAGGAAGGAGTTTTAAGAATGAAAAAAAGATTTCAATTAATTTTTATACTACTTATAATACTTGGACTTGGAGGATGTGAGAAGACGCAGACACCCCCCGCCTCCACCGAACAATCATTGTCCCCCACACCGTCAGGTGCATCAGATGCATCAGATGAATCAAATGAATCACCCATGAGCACGTATAAGTCTATATTAGAAAATAAAACCCAGATCTTAAGTGTTGATGCTAATAAAGAACTGAATATTAGCCAACTAAATCAAGCTGTTAGTGATGATGAAAGTGTTAAGGTGGTGGTGTCAAAGTTTGCTATAGTAGACCTAGATAATGATGACATGGAAGAAATTGTCCTTTGGCTAAGAGTGAATGACAACGACGATTATGGATTCGAAGTTTTGCGATATAAAGATGGAGTGGTTTATGGCTATACTTTATCGTATAGATCTTTTATGGACTTAAAAGATGATGGAACATTTTCCTATTCTAGTGGTGCAATGGATTATGGTTTTGGCAGGATGGAATTCACAGATAGTAGTTACACAATTGATAAGATAAGTTATTGTGAATCAAGTGAAGCTTCAGACAATGAACAGGAAATTTCTTATTATGTCAATCAAGAGAGTGCTACAGAAGAGGATTTCCTAGCGGCTATTAATAAGCAAAGTGAGAAGACAGGAATCACATGGTATGATTATAATGATGAAAATATAGAAACCCTACTATCAGAATAGATTATGGGCTCAAGTAAAGCTATATAGATTTACTTGAGCCCCTTTTCTTACAAAATAATTAACTTAGAGTTTGCTGTACCAGTTCCTACCATAGGTTGCTCTGGTATTAAGACCACTTGTACCGTCAGCTGATCTTTCATAGTGATCGTGGAATACTTTGGCTAAAGTGCCTGAATCAAGAGTAGATGCTTTGAACTGGGAAAATGTCATTCTATAACCAGTATGATCCATACTACCACCTGCTTTTGGAGCGAAAAAGTCGCCTCTTGAGGTGCAGCACCAGATTAAGCATGCTAACTCAGCATCCATTAGTTTCTTGGCATTGCTCTTTGCAAGAGAGTTAACTTGTGTTGCATTGGCCACACTTATCACACCTGTACTAACCGCTCTGTTAAGAAATACAGTTGCTGGTGTCCATTGGACTAAACCGTAACCATAACTTGTATTATTAGATACTTGCCAAATTCCTGGGTTCATGTTGCTTTCTTGTTGCATATTTCCAAGTACACCACAGGCTGCATTCTTTGTAAAACCATTGTCTCTTAAGTAGTTGTAGATATACTTTGCATTTGCATCCCTTTGTGCTGTAGTAAGAGTAGAACTCCCAGCACAAACTGAGGCATATACACCACTACTAGTAGGGGGAGTAGAGGGATAACTATTATATCCGAAAAGATAGCGCCATGTAGTGGGTCCAACAGAACCATCGACTGAAATGCCCATTTTCTGTTGGAAGGTTTTTGCAGTGGCTGTAGAGCCTGAACCGAAAGAACCGTCAATAGTTATAGTTTCAAATTTGCTTAACAGATATTGTGCACCTCTTGCTGCGTTATTTTTGGATCCATTATTTACTGTGACAATTAATACAGATAGTGTGCTGGGTCCTGCCACGCCATCAGCTGCGAGCTTTTTACTGGTCTGGAATCTTATTACAGCGGATTTGGTTTTTGAACCAAAACTCCCGTCAATAGTGAGAGAATATCCATGATAAGCCAGTAAGCATTGTAGAGCACTTACGTTCTTTCCTGTATTACCTTCCTTTAAATTAGGCCAAGCTGGCATTGTTGCCATATAATTACCTTCTTTCATTAATATATTGAAGTACTTCTAAAATGTCGCGCGCCCTTTCTGAAGTAGCTTCTGATATATAAAGAGAAGGATTGAGCAAAAATGTAAATAAAAAAATTATATTTGTCCTTGAAATATTGTATACTATGGGTTATAACATCATTCGTGGCTCACTTCATGAGCTAAATTAAATAAATATTGGGCTATCGCCAAACGGTAAGGCACTGGACTCTGACTCCAGCATTTCTTGGTTCGAATCCAAGTAGCCCAGTCCAAAACAAAAATGAGGTCGTGAGACCTCATTTTTAGTTTGTCCTGGACTGGGCTTGCCCAGATTTATCAAGCCCCTGTAAATGTAATGTTTACAGGGGCTTTTTCAATATCTTTTATCTCCTCAATTCTCTATTTGGTAGCCAATGTATCTTTATGCATGAAAAACTGGCCGAAAATAAATATCTTGAGTAACGAATCTACTGCTAACAAAAGGCAAGGTGAGTTTGAACATGAGGATAGCTTTGAAAAAATAAGTAAAAGTAAGAACAGTAATGAAGAAAAAAAGTAAGAAAGTGGCGATAGTTACAGGCACTATAGAGAACTTAGAAGAACTATATGCCGTAGGTAGTCAGATTATATGAGATTAATCATTTTTTGCTAATTTTATGCCACTTAGGATGACAAAGTATACTTACTATAACTATTATAGTATTATCAGTGCTGTTTTCTGATTTAAAGCGGGAAGGTAAACTGAGAATCTTATGAGCGTATCTTAGGATACGCTCTTTTTTCTACCCAAATCTTAAGAAAATCTTTAGATTTTTATCCAGTTGAACTTTAGATATTTGTATTATATTATTATTAGCAAATAAAACTAATAGAATTAAATTGGAAAACAAGGAGAGTATAATTTATAAAATCTCTTTATATTTGCTTAATTTATTTGTTAATTNAGAGAGGAAAAGTATGGACATTCAAACACTAACAGATTATTTAGGGCGATACGGTGGTTTGGCTATTTTTGTTATTGTTTTGCTCGAGTATATGAATATGCCTGGATTTCCTTCAGGGATAATAATGCCCTTAGCGGGAATATGGGCATCCCAAGGTAACATTGGTTTTATACCAGCATTAGCTCTATCTGTTTTAGCAGGGCTTTGCGGAAGTTGGATATTATATTTTATTGGCAGGTACGGTGGAGAAATTGTATTACAGAAATATATAAAAAAATTTCCAAAGCATAAAGATATTATTGATAGGACAATAGAGCGAGTAAGGACCAAAGGGTATATTGGCATATTTGTAGGTAAGTTGATACCAGTACTTAGAACCTTGATATCCATACCAGCTGGAGTGCTAAAGGTTAGTTTTTATGGTTATACCATTGCTTCGGCTTTGGGAATTTTGGTTTGGAATTTAGTATTCGTAGGAGCTGGTTATCTGTTCGGTGAAGCAGTACTTGTCATGTTCAATTAGGTGAGTGAAAGGAGAATTATATTATGCGAATTGCAATGCTGACGAATAATTATAAGCCATTCGTTGGTGGTGTTCCAATATCTATCGAGAGATTGGCTCAGGGTCTTAGAAAACTAGGGCACGAAGTATATGTTTTTGCTCCAAGTTATGAGGAACAGATAGATGAACCCTATGTTATCAGGTATCGCTCAAGAAAAAAGAAATTAAGAGGTAATATAGTAATACCAGATATCATGGATAAAACAATAGAATATTATTTTACAATCATGACCTTTGATATAATTCATGTCCATCATCCTATGTTGGTGGGATATATAGCTCAGCATTTAAGTAAAAAGCATAAAATCCCCATTGTATTTACCTATCACACCAGATATGAACAGTACCTACATTATCTAAGGCCTTATGCTTCAATGCATAAGTATAATAATATAGATGGTAGCAACCGCCTTGGTATACTCCCAAGAAAGCTATTCTATAATGGTAGCCAGAAGTTGGTTAAAATTCATAACCGTGTTTTCACAAATCGTTGTAGCTTGGTTTTAGCTCCCACTATGAGCATGAAGCAATATTTAGAGGAAAATGGGACCATAACGAATATAGAGGTAATTCCCACTGGACTTGATGAGGAGGATTTTAACTATGATCGAGAGATAGCAGAAAAAATACGGGAACAATATTTAACTGGAAAGAAGTATTTACTATGTACAATATCAAGAATTGAAAAGGAGAAAAACCTTCATTTTCTACTTGAAGGGCTTTCAAGACTAAAAAATCGAAAGGGAGATTGTTTTCGTCTTTTGTTGATCGGTGAAGGGAGCCATAGAGACGTTATTATATCAGAGGTTGAGAGACTTAATCTAGTAGATAATATTGTATTTACTGGGTGTTTAGACCATGCTCAAATTCGCAATTACTGCCGTGCCTGTGATTTATTCGTATTTGCTTCTCAGTCAGAGACTCAAGGAATAGTGATTTTAGAAGCAATGGCAGCAGGTTTGCCTGTGGTAGCAATTGAGGCTACTGGAGTTAATGATGTGGTTAAAGATGGTTGGAGCGGTTATATAACGGAGGCAGATGTGAACCAGTGGGAGAATAAGGTGGGTGTAATACTTGATAATGCCATGCAAAGAAAATGGATGAGTGAAAATTGCTTGTTTGAGGCAGAGAAATATCTAGCATGGAATATTGCCAAGAAGGTTGAAATGCTTTACGAAGATTTGCTTCTTCGCCAAGGAATGGAGGAGCCCTATGAGAATAAGATTATGTAAATTATTATCCAATATCTTTCGAGCCTATTTAAAAGTTGTGGAGATAACAGGGAGAGTAGAGGTAAAGAATAAAAATCTTATTAACCAAAATTCTATGGTGGGATATTGGCATGGTGATAGTTATTGTATGCAACTGGTACTTAAAGAATTAAGAAAATATATAAATGGAGTTAATGTTATAGTAACAGCAGATAGAAGGGGAGATGTAATAGAAGGGATCTTGGTTCCCTTTGGGGCTAAGGCCATAAGACTACCCGATGGAATGCGGATGCGACAGCATTTTGCTAGATTAATGGATTTTTCCAAAGAGACAGAAGAGGTTATAGCCCTATCCCTGGATGGACCTTTAGGGCCCCTTCATGAACCTAAGAAGCTAATATTTGTATTAGCAGCAGAATCGAAGAAACAGGTGGCTTATATCCGTTTTGAATATAAAAGAGTATTACGATTAAAGCACCGATGGGATAAGTACGTCATACCTCTTCCTTTTAGTAGTATTACTGCTGTGGTAGAGGATTTGGGAGTAATCCATAAGGAGGATATTAGAAGCTTTGAGAAACTAAAGCAGAGAATAAAGTATTAATGGGATATTATATGAACTTACATGTTGATGCTGTATAATATTTATATAATAATTACGGGGTGGGAAAAGTATGAACTAAGCTTTTATTATGTTTAGATAGTGAGAAGACCTTTAGGATTTTTGAAAATCTTATTACTAATATCATCAAGTATGCAATGCCCCATACACGGGCATATATCGATATATTACAGGAGGAAGAAGAGGTCCAGATAATTCTTAAAAATGTTTCAGCATCTGAATTGGATTTTAATATAGAGGAAATCAGTGAACGGTTTGCATGAGGTGATAAATCTAGAAATACAGATGGATCTGGACTGGGCCTTGCTATAGTAAAAAGTTTTGTAGAATTACAGGGTGGTGATTTTCAGATACAAGTGGACGGAGATTTATTTAAAGCAATAATTAGTATAAAGCATAAGCAAATTAAGTCATAATTTGTGCTAAGCGGCTTTGCGTATAATTAAGAGAATATAGATTAACACTATTTCTAGTATAATGGGAGTCAATCATAACTACATCAGATTTCATTGGGGCAAATCTGTGGGTATAAGAGATAATTGATGATATGATGAAAAAATGTTATAATAATGAATAAATAGTTTTTATAACTGACAAAAATAATATACAGAGAGGATATGACAAACCATGGACAATATTCATCAAATCCCTCAAAGGGCTTTTACCCACAGTGGTAAATTTCATGCAGACGATGTATTTTCAGCTGCATTACTTACCTATCTAAATCCTAAGATTCAAATAGAGCGGGGATATGAAGTTCCTGATGATTATGATGGTATAGTATTTGATATAGGAGGTGGAGAATACGACCACCACCATGAGGGGGCTCCTGTTAGAGAAAACGGAGTTCCATATGGGGCATTTGGGCTTTTATGGAAGAGTTTTGGTACAGTAATATTGACCCAAGAAGAGGCAGAACATTTTGATGAAAGTTTTGTACAACCCTTAGACCTTTCAGATAATACAGGAAGTAAAAATGAAGTGGCCGAAATTATTTCATTGTTTAATCCACCCTGGGATTCTGAAATAGACCAAGATCAATGCTTTCTAGAGGCAAAAAGCTTAGCCCTTACAATTTTAAGAAAAAAGTTTGAACATATTGAAAGTTCACGGAGGGCAGAAGGTATAGTTGGAGAAGCTTTAGCAAATGCTAAGAATCAGATAGCTGTACTGTCACAGGGGGTACCTTGGAAAAAGTTTATAATAGGTACTGATATAGAGTTTGTGATATATCCTTCAGATCGGGGCGGATACTGCGCCCAGGGAGTTCCCTTAGATAGGGATATTAAAGAACTAAAAATATACTTCCCAGAAGAATGGAGAGGGAAAAGAGGAGATGAGTTAAGGGAAAGTAGCGGGATTGGGGAATTACATTTTTGTCATAATAGCGGTTTTTTAGTTGCTACAGATACTGTAGAAGGAGCTATAAAGGCCTGTGTAGTAGCAAAAGAAAGACAGCAAGAATCCCCATAAAAGTAAAAAAAATAATCATTTTATAATAATTTTTTAATTGACAAAATTCTTCCATACGTGATATCATTGTACTAACGTGGGGGAGTAATATGCGCCTTAAAAGCGTGATAAGTCAACAACCCTGGTTTTTGTAACCTGGCTTATCTTAAAATATGAGACTCATGTATAGTTAACGCTGTACTTGAGTCTATAGGAAGAAAATCAAGTACAGTGGTACTTGATTATTTTTTTAGGAGGAAAAGATGAAAGAATATTTACAAACATCGGAAGCTGTTTTGCAAGAAGTAAAGTCCAAGGCCAATGGACTTTCCAGCGGTGAAGCTGCTAAGAGGCTTGAGCAAAATGGAAAAAACAAACTTGCTGAAGCTAAAAAGGATTCTTTACTCGTACGGTTTTTAAATCAATTGAAGGATCCCATGGTCTTAATCTTAATTGCTGCTGCAGCTATTTCAGGTGTTACTGCAGCCTACTCAGGTGAATCTTTTACTGATGTAATTATTATTTTGGCTGTTGTTGTAATTAACTCAATATTAGGTGTATATCAAGAGAGTAAAGCAGAAAAAGCAATCGAAGCTCTGCAGGCAATATCTGCTGCGACCACTAAAGTTATGAGAGATGGTAAATTGCAGACGGTTAAGAGCGAGGATCTTGTTGTAGGAGATGTTATCGTGTTAGAAGCAGGTGATTCGATTCCTGCTGATGCAAGACTTCTTGAAAGTGCTAGTATGAAGGTAGAGGAAGCCGCCTTGACTGGTGAAAGTGTTCCTGTTGATAAGATAATCACTGCCTTAAATCTAGGTGATCAAAAAGATATCTCTCTTGGTGACCGTAAGAACATGGTTTACATGGGTAGTACTCTGGTATATGGCCGTGGTACTGCAGTTATCACTGCCACAGGAATGAACACAGAGATGGGTAAAATTGCAGATGCTATAACAAAAGCAGAAGAGAATGCAACACCCTTACAGATTAAGCTTAATCAATTAAGTAAGGTATTAAGCTGGCTTGTATTAGGCATCAGTGTATTTATCTTTTTATTTGACATTTTAAGAATGTATCCAGATGTAACAGGTGAAGCTATACTGAATACATTTATGATTGCTGTTTCCTTAGCAGTTGCGGCTATTCCTGAAGGTCTAGCAGCTGTAGTTACCATAGTTTTATCCATTGGTGTTACTAATATGTCTAAAAGAAAAGCGGTAGTTCGTAAATTAACCGCTGTGGAGACTTTAGGATCTACCAATGTTATCTGTTCTGATAAAACCGGTACTTTAACCCAGAATAAAATGACTGTTGTGGAGCATTATGGCTCTGATGAGCAGCTTTTGGCCCGTACTATGGCATTATGTAACGATGCCCATTTAAATGATGCCAATGAAGCAGAAGGTGAGCCTACTGAAGCTGCATTGATAAACTATGCATATAAATTAGGATTGCCAAAAGGTAATATGGAGGAAAAAACACCAAGGATTGCTGAGGCTCCTTTTGATTCCGGTCGTAAATTAATGAGTACCGTTCATAAGATGGAGGGTGGCACTTATGAGCAGTATACTAAGGGTGCGCCGGATGTATTGGTTTCAAAATGTACAACATATTGGGATGGTTCTCAGATTAAGCCAATGACCGATGATAAACGTAAAGAAATACTAGATGCTAATAAAGCTTTAGCAGATCAGGCTCTTCGTGTACTAGCGGCTGCATTCCGTAGATGGGATGAGATGCCAAAAGAGAAAACCCCTGAGTATTTGGAACAAGACCTATGTTTTGTTGGTTTAACTGGTATGATTGATCCAATTCGTCCAGAAGTTAAACCTGCTGTAGAGGAATGTAAAGCAGCAGGAGTTAGAACAGTTATGATTACTGGTGACCATAAGGATACAGCTGTTGCCATAGCAAAACAGCTGGGAATTATCAATGACGCTTCAGAAGCAATGACTGGTAATGAATTAAATGAGTTAAGCGATGAACAGTTAGATAAAGTAATTGAAAAATATTCTGTTTATGCCAGGGTGCAGCCAGAGCACAAGGTTCGTATCGTTAAGGCATGGCAAAATAAAGGTATGATAGTTGCTATGACTGGTGACGGTGTTAATGATGCACCTTCTATTAAAACTGCCGATATCGGAGTTGGTATGGGGATTACCGGTACTGATGTTACAAAAAATGTAGCAGATATGGTTCTTGCCGATGATAACTTTGCAACAATTGTCAATGCAGTAGAAGAGGGACGCCGTATTTATAACAATATTAGAAAAGCGATCCAATTCTTATTGTCATCCAATTTATCAGAGGTTCTAGCTATATTTACGGCTACCATTTTAGGCTTTACAATCTTAAAGCCTGTGCATTTACTATGGATTAACCTAATAACTGACTCTTTTCCTGCTATTGCTTTAGGTATGGAGCCACAGGAAGTTGACGCCATGAGTAAGCCTCCTAGAAGCTCTAAGGAAGGGATATTTGCTCGAGGTTTAGGGTTTGACGTTATATGGCAAGGAATTATGGTTGCCGCCCTTACAGTTATTGCATACTTTGTAGGACACTACATGGAATCAGGTGTATTTGAAATTGCTGAAAGTCCNGATGGTATGACTATGGCATTCTTAACCCTATCCATGTCAGAGATGTTCCATTCCCTTAATATGAGAAGTAGAAGACATTCTATATTTGCAATGAAGAAACACAATAATTTCTTATTTGGTGCAATACTATCATCACTGGTTTTAACAACAATAATTATATTTGTTCCACCATTTGCAGAGGCATTCCAGTTCTCTAATATTACCATTGCAGAGTTCTTTGTATCTATAGCTTTAGGCTTTGCAGTAATACCTATTGTTGAAATAACCAAGTTCTTCCAAAGACAACATGATAAGAGAACAGGAAATATTGATTAATATTAACCTGAATTATTCATAATTCCTTTTTATAAGGACAGCTAGATGTATAAAGGTAAAAAGTAAAGGAAATCAAATAAAAAGATCTATGACAGATACAATGTCATAGATCTTTTTATTTGATTTCCTTGGGCTATTGAATGTTAAAGAAATAAATATTGATGAAAACTTGATAATATTTTGAAACTGCTCCTATTATTTTGTAATATTATATGTAAGGGCTTGAATTTTCAATAATATTTAGATATACTAAAAACGCTGAAATAGCGAAGTACAATGGATTAAATGGAGGTTACTAGGATGAGAATTGCACTGGGCAGTGATCACGGCGGCTTTGAATATAAGGAAATTATAAAAGAACGTCTCATAAATGCAGGATATGAAATAGTTGATATAGGAGTACTATCTAATCAAGCAGTGGATTATCCTGATATAGCAGTAGAAGTTTCTAATACAGTTGTTGCAGGAGATGCTGATTGCGGAATTTTGTTCTGCGGTACTGGAATTGGAATGAGTATTGCAGCTAATAAGGTTAAAGGTATTCGTGCAGCCTTATGTACAGATACATTCTCTGCTAGAATGGCAAAACAGCATAATAATGCCAATATTATAACTTTAGGAGCCAGAACTTTAGGCATAGAATTGGCTTATGAAATCATCACCGCATATTTATCAGAAGAGTTTCTAGGAGATAGACATTTAAGAAGAGTTAATAAAATAGATGCTATCTGTTAATAAATATATTTTAACGAAAATTTTTAGATTAATAGAAGTTTCAGCTATTTAAAGGGTGTATAGAAGAAATAAACCGATAAGATATATTATTTTATTAGAAATACAAGATATAAGAAATAAGAATCATGAAGGTTCCAAGCTTCTGAGTACAGAGGTCTAATCTTCATGTTTTTTATAATTGCATGCTATTATGGAGTTCCTCAGGCCTACAGAGTTTCGTAAGGGAAACTTTCAGTTATGATTAGAATACTTTTAATAAGTTAGAAAGAAGGGTAGCTATGGATAATGATATGGAATATTTTAAAGCAGTTATCAGCCAGATTGATAGTCTGTTAGCAAGGAATGCTTCCATTATAGTTGCCATTGACGGTATGTGTGGCAGTGGAAAAAGTACCTTGGCTTCATATATTGCTGAAAATTTTGATTGCAATGTGTTTCATATGGATGATTACTATACCCCCATAAAGATGAAGACTAAGGACAGGCTTAGGGAGCCAGGGGGGAACTTGCACTATGAAAGGTTTAAAGTGGAAGTATTAGACCCCCTAATAGAATATAAGACCGTTTATTACAGACCTTATCTTCCTATGACCGATGAGTTTAAAGAAGCTATAGAGATTAAACCTAAGAAATTAAACATTATTGAGGGATCCTATTCTCTTCATCCAATGTTACAAAGGGGATATGATTATAAGATATTTCTAAAGCTGGATTCTCAAGTTCAGAAAGAACGGATATTAAAAAGAAATGGTAAGGAAAAATTACTACAATTTATTAATCTGTGGATTCCTTTAGAGAACAATTATTTTAATCAACTAAAGATACAGGCTTTATGTGACATGATTTTGGATACAACGTTTTTTTGGTAATATTAAAATTATTGAAAAGGAGATGTAAAATGCGAAATAATCAAGTTAGAAAACTAATCTTTACGGCCCTATGTATAACCCTGGGATTAATCCTTCCTCAATTCAATAGGTTTATACCTATTCCCAATGCGGGAGCTGTATTACTACCGATGCATATCCCTGTTTTATTGGCAGGATTTCTATGCGGTTTACCTTATGCGGCGCTCTGTGGATTAATACTACCTCTTCTGAGCTTTGCCATAACTGGTATGCCGCCTATTTACCCTATAGGTTTATCTATGATGCTGGAGCTGGCTGCCTATGGAGCTATTACTGCAATCCTTTATAAGCTTACTAAAGGTAAGGTCTTTGTATCACTAATTGGTGGTATGCTAGGTGGTAGAATAGTTATGGGAATAGCCAATGCCATACTATTAGGTATGGCAGGTAATACATATGGAGTGAAAGCATTTGTAACAGCTGCATTTGTAACAGCATTACCAGGAATTATAATTCAAATTATAATTATACCTATTATAGTTGTTGCCTTAAGGAAAGCAAAGTTAGTGGAGACCATTGTTTAAATAATTAAATCTAACTATAAAATTCTTTATAGGTCCTTCTTTAATAACTTTATAAATGGTGTATAATATACCTGTAAGGAGGACTAATATGAAGAAGAGTAACTTGAAAATTTACTGGAAATTATTTATTTCAAATTTAATGCTGAGCGCTTTTACATTTGGCGGGGGCTTTGTCATCATTTCTTTAATGAAGAAAAAATTCGTTGAACAATTTAGATGGGTTGAAGAGGAAGAAATGTTAGATCTTGCGGCAATTGCACAATCAGCCCCAGGAGCGTTGGCTGTTAATGCATCGATTATAATTGGTTACAGGATTAAGAAGTTTTGGGGTGCTATTGTATCAGTTATAGGGACATCAATACCACCCCTTATAATAATTTCCTTAATCTCTATATTCTATAATCAATTTAGGGATAATGAAATTGTATCAATCGCTTTGTTAGTAATGAGAGCCGGAGTAGCTGCCGTATTATTTGATGTAATCATCAGTCTGGCGCAAAATATAATTAAAACCCGTAGCATCTTCTATATTACTCTTATGATTGTCACTTTTATTGCAGCGGTATTTTTTGGTGTAAGCTCTATTAATATCATTATCTCATGTATAATTATTGGGGTAATTGCTGTTTTTCTTACTGAGAAAAAGGGGGCAAATGGTAGATGATATTATTAGAGTTGTTTTTGAATTTTATAAAAATAGGACTATTTAGCTTTGGAGGAGGTTATGCAGCGGTTCCTTTAATTCAAAATGTGATTGTGGATACAAAAAAATGGATTGAAATGAGTGAATTTGTTGACCTGATTACAATCGCAGAGATGACTCCGGGACCAATAGCATTAAATTCAGCCAGTTTTGTGGGCCAAAGGTTAGCAGGATTTCCTGGGGCAATTGTGGCAACTTTGGGATGCATTTTCCCATCTCTGGTAATTGTTCTTATTTTAGCTTGGCTTTATTTTAAATACAAGAATTTAAAGATGGTACAAGGAGTACTATCTGCTGTTAGGCCTGCAATTGTGTCAATGATTGCATCAGCTGGCGTGTCTATACTGGTTTTAGCCCTATTTGATTCTGATTTAAAGAATATTGAACTGTCTAATTTAAGGTATGTTGAATTAATACTCTTTATTGTGGGCTTAGTTCTAATAAGAAAATTTAAGCTGAATGCCATGTATATTATTTTCAGTAGTGGAGTAGTTGGTACCCTAATATACCTGCTTATATAATTTATGGGAATTTATGTGAAAATATATGTTCTAGTATATAATTATATTGTTTATTTTAATGTTTTCTAATATAATTAAGACAGATTTATATAGTAAAGGAGAATGCATATGGCTGAATCTGTTAATCTAAAGGTATTTCCCAGTGGCAAGGCAAGCGCACTTACCATGCTTTACCTTGATAACTTAGATTTATCTAAGATGGAACCAGAGCAAGTAGCTGATTTGTACACAGAAGTATATAATAGAATTAATGCTAGATTTAAAGAGATTAAGAAAAAGAAATAATGTTTTTGAATAGTAAGCATGTTACATAATAGCAGTCATGATTTTTAAATATAGTAATCAGGGCTGCTATTTAATTGTAAAAAAATTCCAGAACAGGATGTTAAATTGTCAATTTATTTAGAAAGGATACATTTAGTACTATATATTTTAGTTTTACTTGTCAATAAAACTAAAATAAAGTTGAAAAAAACAGAAATATATTATATATTATTCTTATCAGGAAGAATATTGCTAAATAACGTAAGAAAATTGGGGGTTTATTATATGAAAAAAATGAAATTTCCTAAAAAGGCCGCAACTAAGATAGCTGAAGTACGTAGTGAGTTGTTTAAAGAAGATAAGACTTCTAAGGATAAGAAGGAGGAGTCTAATGGGAAGTTTAAGCAGCTATTGATAAAACTTCTATCTATTCGTTCAAGATTAATTATGGCATTACTTATTCCTATGGTTTTGATGAGCATCAGTTCTATGATATCTTATAATAAATCTTCAGATGCTATTATTAAGAACTATGAAGATAACACCTTGGTAACAATACGGGCTATAAGTGACTATATTGGCTTTGGCTTTGATTTTATAGAACAAAAATCTGTAGAATTGGCCTTTGATTCAAATCTACANAAATACTATAATAGACTAGATGATAATGACACTTTTGATCTTATGAATGCACTTGCTTCTTTAAAAGATCAAGCTATAATATCCAAGGAAACCAATGATTTTATTGCTGCTATTCATATCTTTGG
>JGI24707J26582_10001157_pt1 | contig 20954 bp, 19 predicted proteins | sample BioPla1DNA1_FD_26582 | JGI IMG/M metagenome (IMG submission 26582)
TAGCTTGAGCTTGAGCATCGGTAAACCCAAAGCTCTCTATTAATCGTTCTTTAGCAATGTTAGTAGTTTTAGATGAACGTATTAACTTAATAATCTCATCTATACTATCTAAGGCCTTAATTAACCCCTCTAATATATGAGCTCTTTCCTCTGCCCTATTTAAATCATACTGAGTTCTTCTAGTTACTACTTCTTTTTGATGATTTAAATAATACTGTAGCATCTGAAGTAAATTTAAGACCTTCGGTTCTTTATCAACTAAAGCCAGCATGATGACACCAAATGTATCTTGCATTTGAGTATGCTTATAAAGAAGATTAAGCATTACATTGGGATTGATATCTCTACGTAGTTCAATTACTATTCTCATACCAGTACGGTCAGATTCATCCCGTAATTCAGTAATACCATCAATCCTTTTACTTTTTACCAGTTCAGCAATCTTTTCAATTAGCCTAGCTTTATTAACCATATAAGGTAATTCAGTAACAATAATACGATTTTTCCCATTGTTCGTAGGCTCTATATTTGTTACCGCCCTTACACGAATCTTCCCTCTACCGGTCCTATATGCTTCCTCTATTGCTCTTGTACCTAGTATCTCTGCACCTGTAGGAAAATCAGGACCTTTAATTATTTCCATTACTTCTTCAATATCAGTTTCTCTATCTTCAACAATCTGATTATCAATAATTTTTAGTACAGCATTTATAACTTCAGTGAGATTATGTGGAGGTATATTAGTTGCCATACCAACTGCTATACCAGAGGTTCCATTAACCAATAGATTCGGGAATCTAGATGGTAAAATCATAGGTTCNTTCTCTGTTTCGTCGAAGTTAGGTGCAAAATCCACTGTGTCTTTATTAATATCAGATAGCATCTCCATTGATATCTTGCTTAATCTGGCTTCAGTATAACGCATGGCTGCAGCGCCATCACCATCAACCGAACCGAAATTTCCATGACCATCAATCAATGGATATCTAGTGGAAAAATCCTGAGCTAATTTAACTAATGCATCATAGATAGAACTATCTCCATGGGGATGATACTTACCCATGGTATCACCGACAATACGGGCACATTTACGATGTGGCTTGTCAGGACCATTATTTAACTCTATCATGGCATATAAAATTCTTCGTTGAACAGGCTTTAGACCGTCCCTAACATCGGGCAAAGCACGGGATGCGATTACGGACATGGCATAATCTATATAAGATGTTTCCATTGTCTTTTGCAAATCTACTTCCTGCACCTTGTCGAAGATATTATCATCCATTACTTTTCCTCCGTTTTCCTGTCAAAACAATTATAAATCAACTATAGTATAAAGTCATTGCTAACGATAACTTTATAGTTTTATATATCAATATCTCAATATATTTTATCTCTAGCTTTTTATATATCTAGATTCTTAACATTTTTGGCATTTAATTCAATGAATTCCCTTCTAGGTTCAACCTTATCCCCCATCAATGTTGTAAAGGTAAGATCCAATTCTGATGTAGCATCCTCATTCATGGTAACCTTTAAAAGAACTCTCTTTTCTGGATCCATTGTTGTATCCCATAGCTGTTCTGCATCCATTTCTCCAAGCCCCTTATATCTTTGAATCTTATTATTACCATCTCTTCCTAATTCCTCTAGTATTTGATTTAATTCCCAATCACTATAGGCATATCTAACAATTCTATTTCTTTCGACTTTATACAGAGGAGGCTGTGCCAAATAAACATGGCCCTGTTTTATTAATTCAGGCATAAACCTATAGAAAAATGTAAGTAACAAAGTACTTATATGGGCACCATCTACATCGGCATCAGTCATTATAATAATTTTATCATACCGTAATTTTGTAATATCAAAATCATCATGAATACCAGTACCAAAAGCTGTTATCATGGATCTTATTTCATTATTGGCTAATATTTTATCCAGTCTAGCTTTCTCAACATTAAGAATTTTACCTCGTAAAGGAAGTATAGCTTGGGTTGCTCTAGAGCGGGCTGTTTTAGCAGATCCACCGGCAGAATCTCCCTCGACAATATAAATTTCACATTTACTGGGGTCTTTTTCTGAACAGTCAGCCAACTTTCCTGGAAGACTAGATATATCTAGAGCTGTCTTTCTCCTAGTAAGTTCCCTAGCCTTTCTAGCTGCATCCCTGGCTCTTTGGGCCAGTATGGCTTTTTCACAGATTAATTTTGCAACATTTGGATTCTGCTCAAGAAAATAAGTTAGTTGCTCGCTTACAATGTTATCTACGGCTCCCCTAGCCTCACTATTGCCCAATTTTTGTTTTGTCTGTCCCTCAAATTGAGGATCTGCTATTTTTATACTAATAATTGCAGTAAGTCCTTCTCTTATATCCTCTCCTGATAAATTCTGCTCATTGTCTTTAAGATACTTTTGAGATCTGGCATAATCATTAAATGTTTTTGTAAGAGCATTCTTAAAACCAGATAAATGGGTTCCCCCCTCAGGAGTGGTTATATTATTTACAAAACTATAACAATTTTCATTATAGGTACTGTTATGTTGCATGGCTACCTCAACATAAACATTATCCCTATTTCCCTCACAATAAATTATTTCTGGGTATAGAGGATCCTTGTTTTTATTAAGATATTCCACAAATTCTACTATACCTCCAGCATAATGAAACTGGCTCTCTTGGATCTGATCTTCCCTTTTGTCTCTTAATATTATTTTAAGATTCTTGGTCAGAAAGGCCATCTCACGAAGTCTTTGTTTTAGGATATTATAATCGTAAACAGTTTCCTCAAAAATTTCTTCATCTGGTTTAAAACTTATTTTTGATCCTGTTATGTCGGTTTCACCAATCACTTCTAATTCATTTACAACTTTACCTCTTTCATATCTTTGGAAGTATCTTTTTCCATCTACACAAATTTCAACTTCCAACCATTCAGATAAAGCATTAACTACTGATGCTCCAACTCCATGTAGTCCACCAGATACCTTATATCCTCCGCCACCAAATTTTCCTCCTGCATGTAGGACAGTAAAAACAACCTCTACTGCAGGTTTACCAGCTTTATGATTAATACCTACAGGTATACCACGGCCGTTATCAATTACGGTTATCGAGTTATCTTCATTTATTGTTACATCAATGGTATCGCAGAATCCTGCCAATGCTTCATCAACTGCATTATCGACAATTTCATATACCAGATGATGTAATCCTTTAGAAGAAGTAGACCCTATATACATACCTGGTCTTTTTCTAACCGCTTCTAATCCTTCCAATATTTGAATTTGATCTGCACCGTATATATCACTCATGTTTATCCTCCTACTGTAATTCCTGTAACATGTGTTTACTAAATGTTAATTTTGGCTGGTGACGCTTCCATCTACCACATGAAATATTTTATTATAGCTAAATCTATGGTTAACAAACTCTTCCAATCCTGTACAAGTTATCATGGTTTGAATATCTCCTATACTGTTTAAGAGATGGGTCTGTCTCTGTCTATCTAACTCAGACAATACATCATCCAAGAGTAATACTGGATTATCCTTTATCACTGTTTTTACCAATTCTATCTCTGATAATTTCAAAGATAAAGCAGCTGTTCTTTGCTGACCCTGAGAACCGAATTTTCTAATATCAGCACCATTTAACATAAAACACATATCATCCCTATGGGGGCCTATGGTAGTCATTTTTAGATGTAAGTCTCTATCTATATTATTTTTTAATTTATTTTCAAATTCCTCATACTTTACACTGGGTTCATATATTATCTCTAATTCTTCTTTACCACCTGCAATTTTTTTATGTATTTCTTTCACCAGTGCATTTAATCTATCAATAAAATTCTTTCTGGTTTCTATTACTTTTATTCCATATTCAACCAGTTTTATATCCCATATATATAGTGTATCCATTAATTCCCTGTTAAAAACAATTTGCTTTAATAAATTATTTCTTTGACTTAAGGTCCTATTATAATTTGTTAAATTATGCATATATATTTTGTCCAATTGACAAAGCTCTAAATCTAAGAATCTTCTTCTATCCCCTGGACCATTTTTAATTATATTAAGATCTTCTGGTGAAAAAAAAACAAGATTTAGTAAACCAAATAATTCTCCCTGTTTTTTTATAGGTATACCATCTATAGCTACGCCTTTTGATTTATTTTTTTTTAAATGGATATCTATACGATGAGGTATCTGATTCTTCTCTATATTAATCCGAATATGGGATTCTTCTTTTTGGAAACTAATCATTTCCCTATCCTTACTACCCCTATGGGATTTTGTTGTACCACAAAGATAGATTGCTTCAAGGATGTTTGTTTTTCCCTGTGCATTCTGGCCATATAGAATATTTGTACCTTTATGAAACTGAATATTAAGATTTTTATAATTTCTATAATCCTGTAATTCTAATGATTTTACAATCATATTTACACCAACAATTCTTTCTAGTTAAGAATCTTAAGATAAAATTAATTAATAATTTTTATACTTTCATTCTTATATTCTACTAAATCACCTTCATGTAATTTTTTACCTCTTTGGTATTCAATGTTCCCATTAACTTTGACCAAACCACTTAGTATAACTTCCTTTGCCTCAACGCCAGAATCAACTAAGCCAACAGCTTTTAACGCCTGGCCTAGTTTAATATAGTCTTCTCTTAATTTTATTTCATGTGCCATTTGGTCTTATCACCATGCCTTTCACCTTAACCTGTAACTTTATTCAGATTACAGATATAAATATTCTACCACATATAGGCAACTTTTATTTAAGCATTTATATTAATATTTACAGGAAGTATTAAATAAATATAGGATTGGTCCTTATCTCTAATAAAACAAGGTGCCTTAGCATTAATAAGATATATATCAACGGTATCATCATCAATAACACGAAGTGCATCCAAAAGAAACTTAGGATTAAAGCCAATAATAATATCTTTACCTTCCTTCTCGACATCAATATCTTCTTTCAAAGATCCAATTGCTGTGGTAATTTTTAATTCAAACTTATCATCCTGTATGTCTAATACTATTGGTTTCTTATCGGTTTCACGAATTAGTAATGATGCTCTTTCTATACTACTTTGAAATTCTTTTTTATTAATTGTTACCTTTGTTTCATAATCACTGGAGAGCATCTGGTCAATTCTAAAATATTCGCCTTCAATTAATCTGGTTAGGACAACAGTTTCATCAAATTCAAATAAAGCATGCTTGTCTGTAAAATAAATATTAACCATTAAAGATACTTCACCAGGCAAAATCTTATTTATCTCAATTAGGGTTTTACCAGGAATAATAACTTTTATTTCATCATAACTATCTTTAAGCTGTATTTTCCTAATGGAGATTCTATGTCCATCTAATGATACCACTCTTAACTCATTATCTTTTATTTCGAACAATTCACCAGTCATGATTTTATTACTATCATTATCAGAAATTGAAAATACTGTTTGCCTTATAACTTCCTTTAAAGTAAATTGTGATAATAAAACAGGATTCTCTTTTTCTATTTTGGGCAGAAAAGGGAATTCTTCGCTTGTTCTACCAGATATATGAAACTTAGCCTTCTCGCAAATAATTTCTGTCATATAATTTTGATCAGTTGTTATGTGTACATCATTTTCAGGGAGCTTTCTTATAATCTCTGAAAAAATCTTTGCATTTAAAGCAACGGATCCTTTTTCTATAACATTTCCATTTACTATGGTTTCAATACCTAGTTCCATATCATTAGCTATTAACTTAATATAATCCTCATTAGCCTCTATTATTAAGCATTCTAAAATTGGCATAGTAGATTTAACAGGAATAGCTTTTAAAACTATATTAACACTATTTAATATATCTGATTTATCACAAACAATCTTCATAATGTGTACAACTCCCTTCTCGCATTAATAAATATATATATAAAAGATTCTTAGAAGTAGTAATAATAAGGGGTGTGAATTTGTTGATATCAGCTTTAACCCATTAAGAATCAAGGTTTTAGGACAAAGATAACTTTGTAAAATAAGCTATCATAACAGGTGGATAAACAATCATTAACTAACACACAAATTATGTCAAAAATATTATAGACAGGAATTCAACTAATTATCAACTTAAAATCAACGTACAAAAATATATTTATGCACAAATAGTTGATAAATATAATTATGGCAATTATTTACTGGTCAGGGTTAATCTTTTTAATTAATACGTCAATAGTATTATGAAGGGTAGGATCTTTTTCCATATCTTTAGATATCTTATCATTTCCGTGCAATACAGTGGAATGATCTCTACCACCAAGGACTTTACCAATGTCAGTTACGGACATATCAGTTAAACGACGGCATAAATACATAACGATTTGTCTAGGATAAGATATATTCCTACTTTTATCCTTAGAGTATATTTCAGCTGAGGTTATGTTAAAATGCTCTGCTACAATATCAACGATTAACTCAGGAGTAATAATCTTCTTTTCATTAGGATATATAATATCTTGAAGGGCTTCTTCAGCTAGTTCAAGATTTAGCTCTCTTTTCTTTAATCGAGAAAAGGCTACTATTTTAGTTAAAGCGCCTTCTAGTTCACGAATATTAGATTTTATATTAGTAGCAATATATTTTAAAACCTCTTCATCAATCTTATAACCATCCAGTTCTTCCTTCTTCTTAAGAATAGCCATTCTTGTTTCATAATCAGGGGATTGAATGTCAGCCATAAGGCCATGTTCGAAACGGGAACGAAGCCTGTCCTCTAATGTAAGCATTTCTTTGGGAGGACGATCACTGGATATAATAATCTGTTTTTTAGATTCGTGTAATGTATTAAATGTATGGAAAAATTCTTCCTGAGTACTTTCCTTACCTATTATAAACTGAATATCGTCTATTAATAGAATATCTATGCTTCTATATTTTTCTCTGAATTGATTAGTAGTTTTTCTTTGAATGGCATCAATCAATTCATTGGTAAATTTCTCGCTAGTTACATATAATACTTTTGTATCTGGAGATTGATCCAAAACAAAATGAGCGATAGAGTGCATTAAGTGAGTCTTCCCTAATCCAACACCACCATATATAAAAAGTGGATTATAAATTTCACCTGGATTCTCAGCAACAGCTAAGGCTGCAGCCCTAGCGAACTCATTGTTTCCTCCTACGACAAAGGTATCAAAAGTATATCGGGGATTAAGAAAACTATGATCACTGTATTTCTTCTTACTATTTAATGCGGTTTCTATTTTCTTACTCTCTAAAGAACTCATCTGACTGGCTAGAACAAAGTTCAGTTCATATGGTTCATTCATAATTTCTTCAATGGAAACTTTTAAAAGAAGTTCATATTTATTACGTATTATGTTTATACTTGGAGGTCCGATACGCTCATCATTAATAATTACTGTAACCGTATTATCAACTACATCATAAACTCTGAGCGGGCGTAACCAGGTATTATATGATACCTCTGTTATACCATATTCAGTTACTAAATATTTTAAAATTTCATCCCATTTTGATTCAAATAAACTTTTCATTATAGCCTCCATAGATATACTCACATAAATATATATTATAACAATTTCTATAATTTTTCAATGGTTAATATGGCATTCTTTATCTTATAGAAGATAATATTTTGCATAATTGTGGAGTAGTTGACATTTATAATAACATTATGAACATCTTAAAAATGTGTATAGAATCTAAGAATCTAAATAAAAATCATTATTAGATTAACAAATTATCCACAAGAATCTAAGATTCTTCCACAACAACAATATAAATATCCTTTATTAATAGGTAGAAACACGGTTTTGATAATAATAGTTATAATATTATACTAAAATTTTCATTTGTAAAAGTGTAAAAATATTTACTTGACGAGAATTGGTTGAACGCATATAATAAACATGGTATTCCAAAAATTATAGATAATAGAAGATAGTTCGCTTAATTACCATATAAGGTAGTACAGTTTTAAAGGAGGTGCTTATAATGAAGATGACATTCCAACCAAAAAAGAGAGCTAGAGCAAGAGTTCATGGTTTTAGAGCTAGAATGAGAACTGCAGGTGGTAGAAAAGTATTATCTGCTAGAAGAGCCAAAGGAAGAAAAGTATTATCTGCATAGGTCGCATTTTTGTGACCTTTTCTTCTATCTATAAATTATCGGATGTATATGTATAATTGGAAAAAAGAATCTTTATTTCCTGGATTTATTCGTAATAATTTATGCCTGTGGCCAATATGCAGGCTGTTAGAAAGGCATGTTTGTTAGGATGAAAAAAACAGAATCCATAAAAAAGAATAGTGATTTTAGAAATGTATATAAAAATGGTAAGTCATATGCGAATAAATATTTAATTATGTACATTATTGAGAATAGGACAGATAAGAATAGACTTGGAATATCAGTTAGTAAAAAAGTTGGAAATAGTGTTATCCGGCATAGGATAACAAGATTGATTAGAGAAAGCTATCGATTATCCGAAGATAGGCTTTTTAATGGATTGGATATTGTTGTGGTTGCAAGAACAAATGCAAAGGATAAAAGTTATAAAGAAATCGAAAGTGCATTATTACATCTAATGAAGCTCCATAGAATTTGGAATTAATAAGATAGTTGCTAATTATATAGAGATAAGAAAAGTAGGGGTATTTAAATGATAATTAAAAAAATTTTGTTATCTACAATTAACATATATCGAAACTACATTTCTCCTCTAAAGAGAACATCCACTTGCATATATGTACCTACTTGTTCTTCATATGCAATCGAAGCGATTGAGAAATACGGGGCATTAAAGGGAACTTATTTGTTTATAAGAAGAATTGTAAGATGCCATCCCTTCCACAGAGGGGGATATGATCCAGTACCATAATAGAATTAAAATTATTTAGAGAAAGTGGCTCTAAGGAGGAAGAAGAAATTGTTTGTTACGATGATGACTAAAAGTAGTGGATTATTAAGTCCGATAACATCTTTACTTGGTTTAATAATGAATTGGATTTATGAGTTTTTTTCTTTATTTGGAATTGAAAATATAGCATTATCAATTGTTATATTTACTATGATTGCGAAATTATTAATGCTACCGTTAACTATAAAACAACAGAAATTTACTAAACTTTCTTCAGTAATGAATCCTGAATTACAGAAAATCAATGAGAAATATAAAGGGAAAAGGGATGAGGCTTCCTTAAGAAAACAACGACTGGAGACACAAGCAATATATGATAAATATGGAGCTAGTCCAACTTCAGGATGTCTACCAATGTTATTAACTTTACCAATAATGTTTGCTTTATATGGTGTTATTAATAATATTCCAGCCTATGTAAATCAGGTAAAAGACTTATATGAGACAGCAGCTGAAGCTATTAAAACTACTGGTTCATCTTATTATATTCCAGTACTTACAGAATTAGCTGGACAAGTAAATATTAATATAAATAATTTTTCCGAAGTATCAGAGAATGTAATCAACAATAATCATTTGATTGATATTTTAGCTAAGATGCAGACAAGCCATTGGGAACAATTAATAGCACAATTCCCTTCTGTAGACACAATTTTACAAACAACATTTGAGAGCATAAAGAAAGTTAATGGGTTATTTGGTTTAAATATAACTAACGTACCTGGATGGAGATTCCCTGGAATTATTATTCCTATTTTAGCTATGGTACTTCAATTTATTAACTCCAAGCAGATTAGCGCAAATAATAATAATAATAATAACAAAGATAATCCCACTGCATCTGCTATGTCATCAATGAGTGTGGTTATGCCAATAATGTCTGGTGTTTTTGCAGTAGCATTACCTATAGGTGTTGGTTTATACTGGATCTCAAACAGTTTTTTCACTATAATTCAATATTTCTTTGTAAATAAGTATATGGAGAAGATTGAGCTAGATGAATTAATTGAAGCCAATGTTAAGAAAGCTAGTAAGCGAAAGAAACGGATGGATAGTATAGATTCTGGAAGTTCATTACATGAATTGGCTAAGAAACAAACAAAGTCTTTGGAAACTTTAGACAAAAAATATAATCAAGTTAACCAAGTAAATAATAAATATACTAATGATAATGAAGATGATAACGATAATAGCAAGAATAGGCCCAATAGTATATCCGATATTGCCAATATTATGAAAAACAGATCCAGTTAAAAGGGGGAATAGTTAGATGGAGTGGAAAAGTTTTACTGCTAAAACTGTTGATGAAGCGTTAACTAAGGCTATGTTAGAGCTAGGTACAACAATTGATAATTTAGAGTACGAAATTATCGAAAAAGAATCTAGCGGATTTTTAGGTATATTTAGTAAGCCTGCTAAGATTAATGTAAGGCTTAAACAAAGCCCTGAAAATATAGCAAAGGATTTTTTAAATAATGTAATTGGTGCTATGGGGATTGAGGCAAATCTGGATTTGTATTTTGATAAGGATAATGGGAGTCTTGATATTAATTTAGAAGGCAATGACATGGGTGTTTTGATTGGGAAGAGAGGACAAACTCTTGATTCACTCCAATATTTAGTTAGCTTGGTTATAAATAAGAACAGTGAAAATTATATAAAGGTTAAATTAGACACAGAAAATTACCGTGCCAGAAGAAAAGAAACACTGGAGAATCTTGCAAAAAATATAGCTTTTAAGGTTAAGAAAACAAGAAAACCAGTATTCTTAGAGCCTATGAATCCCTATGAGAGAAGGATAATACATTCAGCTTTGCAGAATGATAAATATGTGGAAACTTATTCAGAAGGTGAAGAACCCTTCCGTAAGGTAGTTATAAGCATTAAAAAGGGTAGTCGTGATTACGGACATCGTAATAGGGATTATAGCAGAGATTATAAAAAAGATTACAACGAGTATAAAGCTAGTAAAGAAAAGAATAATCCTGTAAGTAATACATTATAAATTATTATTTAATAATAATAATTTTAAACTATTATTTTGAATAAAGGGGTGTCTTAAAAGTATTATATTTACTTTTAGGCACCTTTTTATATAAAAAGATTGAAAGTTACTTTAGTGAAGGAGGGAGTTAAATGAATACAGATACCATAGCAGCTATAGCAACTGGCCTTAGTAATGGTGGTATTAGCATAATCCGTATAAGTGGTTCAGATACCTTTTCAATTATTGATAGGATTTATCGATCGAAATCTGGTAAGAAGATTTTATCAAAAGAAAAGAGCCACACAATACATTATGGATTTATAGTAGATGGGGATGAAGTTATTGATGAAGTTATGGTAACTATTATGCGCACTCCTTTAAGTTATACTAAAGAAGATACAGTAGAAATAAATTGTCATGGTGGTATTGTTATAACAAGAAGAGTTTTAGAGGTAGTATTAAAAAATGGTGCCAGATTAGCCGAACCTGGTGAATATACTAAGAGAGCTTTTCTAAATGGAAGAATTGATCTATCTCAGGCAGAAGCTGTATGTGATCTTATTAATGCTAAGAATGAATTATCATTAAAGAACTCTGTAAATCAATTACAGGGTAAGCTAAAGAAGAGGATTCAAGAACAAAGAGATATAATAATTAGAGATATAGCTATGATAGAGGCTGCCCTAGATGATCCAGAACATATGAGTTTAGATGGTTTTAGTGAAATACTTCTAGAACATGTAGAGACAGAAATTAAAGTTATAGATAAACTTATTGAAGATTCTAGGAATGGTAGGATTATTAAGGAAGGAATAAAAACAGTAATACTTGGCAAGCCCAATGCCGGCAAGTCCAGCTTACTTAACGCTTTGTTAGGTGAAGATAGGGCTATTGTAACAGATATTGCAGGTACTACTAGAGATACCTTAGAGGAGACTATTAATTTGGCTGGTATCACATTAAATATTGTAGATACGGCAGGTATAAGAAATACAGAAGATTTAGTTGAGAAAATTGGTGTTGATAAGGCAATAAGTTATGCAAAGGAAGCTGACTTGATTATATATGTTGTAGATTCTTCTACTGATTTAGATGATAGTGATAAAGAGATATTAAAGTTAATTGAGAATAAGAAGGCTATTATATTGCTTAATAAATCAGATTTAGAATCTAAAGTTACTAAAGATATGCTTAGTCAAGAAACTGAGCAACCTATTATTAATACATCAGTTATAGAGGATTATGGAATAGATAAATTGATTGACCAAATTAAAGATATGTTTTTCAGTGGAGAGATATCCTTTAACGATGATATTTATATAACCAATGAACGCCATAGGGCGGCTTTATTAGATACTATGGAAAGTCTTAAGATGGTAAAGCAAAGCATCCTGGATGATATGCCTGAGGACTTTTATTCTATAGATTTAATGAATGCTTATGAAGCCTTAGGAAGAATCATTGGTGAGAATGTGGATGATGATTTAATAGATACTATTTTTAGAGAATTTTGCATGGGTAAATAGATGACTAATGATTATAAATATTATTTTTAAGATTTTAATGTTAATAGGATTATGGTAAGTTGTTTTATTAAAAAAGGAATGGGGTAAGTTATGTCATATATTTATGAGAGTTATGATGTTGTTGTAGTGGGAGCAGGTCATGCTGGCTGTGAAGCAGCATTGGCTTGTGCCAGACTTTCGTTAAATACAATAATTTTTACAATTAGTATGGATAGTGTAGCATTGATGCCTTGTAACCCTAATATTGGAGGTACTTCTAAGGGGCATTTAGTTAGAGAAATAGATGCCCTTGGTGGAGAAATGGGTAAGAATATTGATAAGACCTATATACAATCTAAAATGCTTAATGTATCCAAGGGTCCAGCGGTACATTCCCTAAGAGCTCAGGCAGATAAAGAGGAGTATTCAAGAACAATGCGAATGGTCTTGGAAAGCACTCCAAACTTAACATTAAGACAAGCTGAAATAGTTGAAATTCTTACAGAGAATAATAAGGTTACTGGGGTTAAGACATTTTCAGGGGCTATATATCCTTGCAAGGCTGTGATTTTATGTACAGGAACTTACCTAAATGCCAGATGTATATATGGAGATGTAATTAATCACACTGGACCTAATGGACTTCAAGCCGCAACCCTTCTTACTAATTCCTTAAAATCTATTGGTATAGAAATGTTTAGATTTAAGACAGGTACCCCAGCAAGGATAGATAAAAGATCTATAGATTTTACAAAGATGATAGAACAGCCAGGAGATGAAAAGGTTGTACCTTTTTCATTTATAACAAATCCTGCAGATATGACAAAAGAACAGATATCATGTTGGCTTACCTATACAAATCCCAATACCCATGAGATAATAAGGGAAAATGTTCATAGGTCTCCTATGTATTCCGGTGAAATTAAGGGGACAGGGGCAAGGTATTGTCCTTCTATTGAAGATAAGGTAGTGAGATTTGCAGACAGAGATAGGCATCAAGTATTTATAGAACCAGAAGGTCTTTATACCAATGAGATGTATATATCAGGTTTGTCAACATCTTTGCCTGAAGATGTACAATTTAAGATGTATCGTTCAGTTGAGGGATTGGAAAATGCCAAAATAGTTAGAAATGGCTATGCAATAGAATATGATTGTATTAATCCTAATCAATTAAAGCCCACCTTGGAATTTAAGAATGTGGAGGGACTTTTTAGTGGAGGTCAATTTAACGGCAGTTCTGGATATGAAGAGGCGGCAGCTCAAGGGCTTATAGCAGGTATAAATGCTAGTATGAAACTATTAGGTAGAGAACAACTAATACTTGATCGCTCAGAAGCATATATTGGTGTTCTAATAGATGACCTAGTTACTAAAGAAACTAATGAGCCTTATCGTATGATGACCAGTAGGGCAGAATATCGCCTATTATTAAGACAGGATAATGCAGATTTAAGATTAACTAAGAAGGGTTATGAGGTAGGTTTAATATCTGAGGAGAGATACAAGGCATTATTAGAAAAGGAAGAAGCTATAAAAAATGAAATAGAACGTTTAGAAAAAACTGTAGTGGGTGCTTCCAGTAAAGTACAGGAATTTCTTATTAAACATAATAGTGCAACTCTTAATACAGCTACCACTTTGGCAGATTTAATTCGCAGAACAGAATTAAACTATGAAATACTTGAAGAGATAGATGAAGGCCGCCCTAAGCTTAAGGATGATGTTATAGAACAAATTAACATTAACATTAAGTATGACGGTTACATTAAGAGACAGCTTAGACAGGTAGATCAATTTAAAAAGTTAGAAAATAGAAGAATACCTGATAATTTAGACTATAATAAGGTAACCAGCCTTAGAATAGAGGCAAGACAAAAACTTATGAAGTTTAGACCTACATCTATAGGACAGGCATCCAGAATATCAGGTGTATCACCGGCAGATATATCAGTATTATTAATTTATTTAACACAGATGAATCATAAAAATAATGTTACAGTTGACCATAAATCCTCTACATCTAATTAAATAATAGGGGAGAAATTATATAAGTATAAAACCTATGGAAGGAGAATTTATTCTCTATGGATGATAATAAGTTAGCGGGACTTAGGCAGTTTGAAGAGGGGTTAAAAGACTTATCTATAACAATAAGTGAGAAGCAAATAGATCAATTTATGAATTACTTTGATTTATTAATTGAGTGGAATCAAAAAATGAATCTTACTGCAATAACAGATTTTGATGAAGTCTTAAAAAAACATTTTATAGATAGTCTGTCTATGGTTAAAGTAATGATACCAAGTAATGAAAAATTGATTGATATAGGAACTGGAGCAGGGTTTCCTGGTATACCTTTAAAAATAATGTATCCAGAATTGGATGTTATACTTTTAGATTCATTAAATAAAAGAATAACATTTTTGGATGAAGTAATTAATAAATTAGACTTAAAATATATAAAAACCTTGCATGGAAGGGCAGAGGATTTTGGAAGTGATGGCAGTTATAGAGAAAACTTTGATATATGTGTATCTAGAGCAGTGGCAAAACTTCCTGTCTTATCTGAATATTGTCTGCCCTTTGTTAAAAAGGGTGGCTTTTTCATATCCTATAAATCTGGAATGATAGCAGAAGAGGTAGAGACTTCTAAAAGAGCCCTTAATATTTTAGGAGCGGAGATATCTAGAATTGAAAACTTTACATTACCCAGTTCTGATATTGAAAGAACGCTTGTTGTTATGAAAAAGATTAATAGTACTCCAAAGAAATATCCCAGAAGTGCAGGAAAACCAAGTCGAAATCCTTTGTAAAATATTATTATAAGTGTAGGGGGGATATATATAATGCTTATAGAGGGGAAATTTATTACTCCAGATAATGATATGTCTGATATTAATAACATAAGGTATAAGGTTTTTATAGAAGAATTAAAGATAAAAGAAGATATGATATGTGATGGTTTAGATGAAAAAGCATTACATGTGGTAATCTATGAGAATGACAATAATAAGAAGTATCCAGTTGCCGGTGGAAGGATAATAATTGAAGCTGATCACGGATTAATAAGTCATGTAGCTGTTATAAAGGATTTTAGGGGGAAGGGATATGGAGACTTAGTGGTTCGTATGCTGGTGAATAAAGCCTTTGAAAAGAATATCCCTATAGCTTATGTAAATACGCCAATAAACTGTAGAAGATTTTTTGAAAAAATTGGATTTACTTCTATTGATAATGAAAGTAAAAATTTCAATAAGGAATATAAAAAGATGGTCCTATATAAGGAAAAAAATACAAGAAAATGTATGTAAGAAGCAAGATAAAAGCTCGCATAGATTATTATTGTGAAAAGTGATAAATATCTATACGAGCTTTTTATATCGGAAATTGTAAAAAAACCTTTAAAAAAATTGAAATTTGTTATAGAATGTTGTTATACTATAAGTAGAAAAATTTGCATATAAGCTTTGCGACCATTAAGTAAGGGATTATATATCTAAAATTATTATAGATATTACTTAATTTGAAATTTGATTTATAGTAAAGTAATATAAATTTATTATAGGCGAAGCTATTATTAAGATATGATTTTAGATAAAATAATCTTGAAGAAAGGAAGCTCAAAATGAATGATAGATTTTTATTGAAAGATAATAGACAACTTTATTCATTGGAGCATGGGAAAGAGCTGAGCCAATTTTTAAAAGCAGCAACTTTATCTATGGAAGATGATTATAATGCCAACATGCTATTAATTAAAGAGTTACATAAAGATCTAAAAGAAAAAGAACTTCAACTTGGCCGTTTAGAAATGGAGATGAAAGATACTTCAGTTTTGTTTTCTGCTAATAACAAGCTAAAGAAGGATATAGATGAGATAAGAAAGATAATTGAAGATATAAAATCAGAGATTAATATGATTTCCGATTCTAATGAAGTTAAGATTATGGAGATTAATAAGTATAAAGAGTGTTATCAATATTTTGATCTGTTTTTAAATGAGTCTGATAATAATGTTTATTCTTATCAAGCAGATAGGAAGCATTCTTTCATAGGTTTAAAGGTGTTGGAAACTCAAGAAGATGAAAGACAGAGAATCGCCAGAGAACTACATGATTCTACTGTCCAGAATTTAACCAGTATAATTCATAAGACAGAGCTGTGTATCAAATTGTTAGATATCGATATTATCCGTGCAAAATTAGAACTAGCTACTATGACTCATACAATAAAAATTATTATTAACGAGATGCGTGAGATTATATATGATTTGAAACCCATGAGTTTATCAGATTTAGGTTTAGTTGTAACAGTCAGGCAACTGGCTAAGCAAATAATGGTTAATAACGATATAAAAACTACTGTAAGAAGCAATGAAGAAAGAGATGATATTCTGCCAGTTATAAGACTGACTTTATTTAGAGTTATACAAGAAGCATGTAATAATATTATAAAACATGCTAAAGCAAATAGTATAGAAATAGATTTTAACTTTGAAGATAGTGAAATTACAGTAGTGATTAAAGATAATGGTATAGGATTTGACTGTAATATTTTGGATCAAAAATTTGATGGAAAATTCGGATTTGGTATACCAATTATGAAAGAAAGAATATATCTCTTAAGTGGATCATTAAATATTGATTCTAAAATAAATGGGGGTACAATAATTACAGTTAAAGTACCTACTAAAATATACGGGTGGGATACAAATGAAGAATCTAATTAAAATAATGATAGCTGACGATCATCTTATGGTAAGGGAGGGGATTAAGCAATTACTGGAGTTAGATGGAGATATTTCAGTTGTTGCAGAAGCTGATAACGGCGTACAATGTTTAGACATGATAAAATCAGAACAAACTGACGTTCTGTTATTAGATATCAATATGCCTAATATGAATGGATTACAAGTACTAAAGTATTTGAAGAAAAAGAAGAGTAAGGTTAAGGTATGTATATTAACAATTCACAATGAAATTGATTATTTGGCACAGGCCATTGACATTGGAGTGGATGGCTATGTACTTAAAGATTCAGAATCTGCTGTACTTAAAAAGGCTATATATGATATTTATAATGGAGAATCCTATATACAACCAGAGTTAACTCCTTTATTAAATGAATATCTTGGTGAGAGAAGAATCTCCGGTAATAAATCTGAAGATGTTTTAACAAGAAGAGAAATTGAAGTTTTAAAACTTTTAGCGGAAGGACTATTTAATAAAGAAATAGCCTATATGTTATCAATAAGTGAGAAGACTGTCAAAAATCATGTTTCTAATATATTTAAAAAAATAAATGTATCTGATCGTACACAAGCAGCAGTCTATGCTATAAGAAATAATATTGTAGAAATCTATTAAGATATAAATAATAGATAACAGAAAGATACATATTAGATTAAATAATATACTAAATTTATAGTATAATAGAGCAGGAAATTACTTGATTTTATAATAATATATAATATAAAATAGTATAAATATAATAAATAATAAAAATGCAAAGTTACATAATAATTATTACATATTAAAATTAGTATAATAGATAAGATAAGATAAATTATTATCAAGAGTATATTAAGACATCTATAATATTAACCTATTATTATAAGATATGGAAATGTTATAGCAAAATTTTAACTTGAATTGAATACATAATGAAAGACAGGTATAGATTAATAAGGTCATAATAGAAAATAACTTACTCTAAACTGACTGACGTTAAGGCATAACCTGTCTTTCTTATTGTATTGAAGTAAGGAAGATTAAGTGAGACTGGAAGCTTGTCAAAATATGATGTTTTATAGTAATATAGTCACAAAAAATAATGTTTCACGTGAAACATTATTTTTTTAAAGAATATCTATAGATATACTACTGAAATAATGCTATAATGTTTTTTAGTAAATTTGTGTGAGATATTTAGATAAAACTCTAAATTTATTTTAATTATTTTATATAATACTGTTATTATTATAATTTATATCAAAACAAAAGAAAGGTGGTGTTTTATTTGGCCAGAATTATAGCAATTGCTAACCAAAAAGGAGGAGTTGGTAAAACAACAACTTCAATAAATCTATCAGCTTGCCTTGCTGAAATGAATAAGAAAGTATTGACCATTGATATTGATCCCCAAGGAAATACAACCAGTGGTCTAGGTGTTGATAAAAATAATATTTATAACACTATATATCAATTAATGATTGGTGAATGTACTCTTGAAGAATGTTTATTGGAAGATATTTACGATAATCTTGACTTATTACCATCAAATGTGAATTTAGCTGGTGCTGAAATTGAGCTAATAGGCATAGAAGATAGAGAGTACATATTGCAGAAGCATATAAACCCTATAAAAGACCAATATGATTATATTATTATAGATTGTCCGCCTTCATTAAATACTCTTACTGTTAATGCAATGACTACTGCAAATACGGTTTTAGTTCCTATACAATGTGAATTTTATGCTTTAGAGGGTTTGACACAATTGATTCATACTATTAATTTAGTAAGGGAAAGGCTAAATCCTAATCTTGAAATAGAGGGTGTAGTCTTTACTATGTATGATGCAAGAACCAATTTATCGTTGCAAGTGGTTGAAAATGTTAAGCAAAATTTAAAACAGAACATCTATAAGACTATTATACCTAGGAATGTTAGATTGGCTGAGGCTCCCAGCCATGGCTTACCGATAAATATTTATGATTCTAGATCAGCTGGCGCTGAAGGATATAGACAATTGGCTTGGGAAGTAATTGAAAGAAGTAACTTAGACTTTGATTTATAATAATAAACTATAAGAATAAACTAACTTATAATATTATTAAAGTTATTTATAATTTGCAAGTATATCTATGTTTAGATTAAAAAAAATTAAGTATGTATCTAATAGATTTTATAAAGTTTATTTATACTGTTGTATTCATTAGTGTATAAGTTGGATAGGAGGAAGTATGGCAGTTAGAAAAGGTCTTGGAAAAGGGCTAGATAGTATGATACCTGAAAAATTAGATAAGGTAAGCTCGAATTCTAAGAAAAATTCAACTAAAAAAGAAGAAAATGTTTCACGTGAAACATTTATTAATATAAATGAAATAGAACCGAATAAATCCCAACCCAGAAAAAGATTTGATGAAGACACACTTATGGAGTTGGCAGATTCAATTAAGCAATATGGGATTATTCAACCCTTGATTCTTCAAAAAAAAGATAAATATTATGAAATAATTGCTGGTGAGAGAAGATGGCGAGCTGCAAGATTAGCCGGGGTTAAAAAAGTTCCTGCTATAATTAAAGATTATACAGAGCAGGAAACTATGGAGATTGCTTTAATAGAAAATATACAGCGGGAAGATTTAAATCCTATTGAAGAAGCACAAGCTTATCAAAGATTAATTACTGAATTCAATCTAAAGCAAGATGAATTAGCTGAGAAAATATCAAAAAGTAGAACTGCTGTAACCAATACCTTAAGATTATTAAAGTTAGACCATAGAGTTCAGCAGATGATAATAGATGATATGATTTCAAGTGGACATGCCAGAGCCCTTCTTTCTATTGAAGACAAAGAAAATCAATATATAGTTGCATGTAAGGTTTTTGATGAAAAAATGAGTGTCCGGGACACAGAAAAACTAGTAAAGAAAATACTAAATGCTAAACAGGTTAAAGAAGAAATAGCGGTAACCACAGATTATGATGTTATATATAAGGATATAGAAGAAAGAATAAGAAAAGTTATTGGAACAAAAGTAACCATACAAAGAAACAAAAACAATAAAGGAAAAATAGTCATTGACTATTACTCGGGTGAAGAATTAGAAAGAATAATTGAACTTTTTGAGTCTTTATAAGCTGAAAATCTGCAGTACGGAGGAGTCTATAATGGACATTAATGAAATAATAGAATTTATAAAAGCGAACTACATATATGGTTTATTGATTTTAAATGTTATTATTTTAATTGTGTTACTTATTATATTAATTAGACAAAGCAAATTAAATAAGAAATATAAAAAGTTTATGACTGGTGAAAAAGCAGAAAATTTAGAACAAACCATTATAAACAGATTTAAAGAAATAGATGGATTAAAAGATAATATTAAAAATATTAAGGTAGATATTGAAAATATTAATGAAGATTTAATGACTACATATAAAAAAATAGGTATAATTAGATATGACGCATTTAGAGAAATGGGTGGTAAATTAAGTTTTGTATTAGCTTTATTGAATAAAAATAATAATGGTTTTATTATTAATTCAGTTCATAGTAGTAGAGAAGGATCTTATGTATATCTAAAAGAGATAATTAATGGAGAATCATTTTTAGAATTATCATCTGAGGAGAAAGAAGCATTGAAACAAGCGCTAAACGCAGATAATTATTTGGTTTAAAAGTATAATTTTAGGTTGGTTGATCTTATATAATTAACTTATAATTAAAAATTAAGCATAAAAGTGATAAATAAATAATTGAATTGATTAATTATATATTAAA
>JGI24707J26582_10001160_pt1 | contig 20929 bp, 17 predicted proteins | sample BioPla1DNA1_FD_26582 | JGI IMG/M metagenome (IMG submission 26582)
TACTATGTTTTTTCAAGAAAAATATCTATATAAGTCAGCTCCAAGATTTAGAAATAGGAGTATTTTGGTTTTAATTAATCTACAAGTAAGATAAAGAAATGAATTAAAAAAATATGCTCAAATAGCAAGGCTAGCTCAAATTAAGAGCTGGCCTTGCTATTTTCTTAAATCATTATCCTTATTTAAAATCTGTCAGCCAACTTGCACTTTCCAACTTCCAATCTCTAATTTCTAGTCTCTACCTTCCACCTTCTACATTCCAACATCAAACTTCTTAATAAAGCATATCCCTATTACATCTGGGCCTGTATTAGTTCCAATAGTAGTTCCTATATCAAAAAAAGGATACTCTATTTTTATATTCCATTCTTTTTCTAACATTTCACGAAGCCATTCAGCTTCTTCTGCACAGTCACTTTGAGCAATACAAAAATCATAATTTGAATAGTCATCGTTAATAATTTCTTCTGCCATTTCAATTATTTTTCTTAAGGCTTTTTTTCTTCCACGAATTTTTCCATAGGGTATTAGTTCGCCGTTTCTAACTACAATAAGAGGTTTAAAGTTAAGAACTCCCCCTATTAATGCACTAACCTTTCCAATACGACCGCCTTTTTCAAGGTATTCTAAAGTATCTACAAAGAAAGTAATTCTTGCAGTTTCTTTTAAAGTTTCAATTTTTTCAACGATTTTTTCCATTGAATAATTTGCTTTTTGCATTTTTGCTGCTTGTAATACTACAAGTCCTTGACCGCCAGTAGCTTGAATCGAATTAATAACTTCTATTTTGGCATCAGGATATTCTTCAATAAGAATATTTTTAGCATTAATAGCTGATTGATAAGAACCACTAAATTTACTAGTAAGACAAAAACAAATAATACCTTTACCCTCTTTGATAAAAGGAGTAAAAGCATTAATATAATCTTCAACGGAAGGAAGGGATGTTTTTGGAAAAACCTTATCGTTTCTTAATCTATCATAAAAATCTTTAATGCTTAATTCAAATCTTTCTTTGTAATAATTTTCTTGATCAAAGGATACATAGTAAGGAATAAGCTTTATATTATATTCTTCTACTACAGAATCCGGTATATCACAAGAACTGTCAGATATAATAACACAATCAGACATAACTAGTCCTCCTATCATAGCAGGATATTTTAGTACTATTGTAATACTCGGAATAGTTAATGTCAATCAGCTTTAAAAATTGGATATCATTTACACTAAATAGCTTTTGATTAGCTTGTAAATAATAAGGCATATAGATATTATTTTTTGAATATACTTGTTGTGAATAAAGAATGATTGGAGATTAAGTTATATGTTAACACCAAGTCTTCAGGATTATTTGGAGGAAATGTATAGATTGTCAATGCAAACTGATGAAATAAGGGTATCTGATGTTGCAGAAGTATTAGATGTATCCTTGCCATCGGTAGTAAAGGCCTTACATAAACTAAACAATAGGGGTTATGTCCTATATCAGCCTTATGAGCCGATAAAACTAACTGAGAAAGGAATTGTGGAAGGGAAATTTCTTGTTCAAAGGAATCAATTATTAAAAGATTTTTTAAGGGTTTTAAAGACGGATTCTGATATAGAAAAAGAAGCAGAATCTATGGAACATTATCTATCCTTATCAACTATACAAGCTATAGAAAAGTTTGTCTATTTCATGAAAGACAATCCAGATATTCAAAACAAGTATGATGAGTATTTAAAAAAAGCCAATGAAAATTATTTATTTGATATAAATAAAATATAAAAAATTAAGGTAAAAAGTACTTTTACCTTAATTATATTATTTTAATAAACTAACATTTACTTCTTTAAAACAATAATGAAAAGATTGATTTAGTTATAAAGCATATTAAAATTGCAACAACTGTGGGAATTATAAAAGAAGCCAAAGTCCATTTAATGCTTTGAGTTTCTTTTTTTATTGTCCATAGAGTAGTTGCACAAGGAAAATGAAGTAGGGAAAATAACATTATATTTAAGCATGTAAGAGAAGTCCAGCCATTAGAAATAAATAATTGTCTCATTTGTTCAATACTTTCTATTTCAATCATAGTTGTTGTAGATAAATAGCTCATAAAAATAATGGGAAGCACTATCTCATTTGCCGGTAAGCCAAGGAAAAAAGCTAAAACTATAACACCATCCAAGCCGATTGCTAAAGCAAAAGGATCAAGGAAGTTGGCAATATGCTTTAGTATACTTATATCTCCAATGGTTATATTAGCAAGCAACCAAATAACTGCTCCTGCAGGAAGGGCAACAGCCACGGCACGCCCTAATACAAATAAAGTACGGTCAAATATTGATCTTATTATTATTCTTCCTATTTGAGGTTTTCTAAAGGGAGGAAGCTCTAAACTAAATGTAGAAGGGGTTCCTTTNAAAAATGTTTTAGAAGCTATTAAGGATACAAGCAAAGTTACGGCTATTCCTAATAAAATAAGAATAATCACTAGTCCAGAAACTAAAAAAGAATTTAAAAAAGAATGGGATGCTGTGCCTATTAATATCGTAGATATAGCAATTAAAGTAGGAAATCTTCCATTACAGGGAACAAAATTATTAGTAAGAATTGCTATAAGCCTTTCTCTAGGAGAATCAATAATACGGCAAGATATAACGCCTGCTGCATTACAACCAAATCCCATTGCCATTGTTAAAGATTGTTTTCCATGGGCACCTGATTTTTTAAATAATCTATCTAGATTAAAAGCAACTCTAGGTAGATAGCCTAAATCTTCTAAGAGGGTAAAACAAGGGAAAAAAATAGCCATAGGAGGGAGCATTACTGAAATTACCCATACTGCCGTACGAAACATTCCTAGAATTAAGATTCCATGAAGCCAAGAGGGTGCATTAAAGCAAATAAAAATATCTGACAATTTTTCTTCAATTGAAAACAAAATATTAGCAAGTAATTTTGAAGGAATATTTGCACCAGCGATAGTTAGCCAAAAAATAAAAGCAAGAATTAAAAGCATGATGGGAAATCCAGTTAATTTTGATGTAAGAATTAAATCAATTATATCGTCAATATTTACTTTTTTATCTTTGGAATAGCTTACTACAGCTTTTTCTATTTCATTTGCACGCTTATAAAGACTAGTTACTATATAATCTCTATAAATATCAGATTTATTTATTTGACAATAATCAACCATGATTACAAGCTCCTTTACAATAGGAATTTTGGGATATCCTTTCAAGTATTTTAATATCTCCATCTAACATTCTAAGAGCTATCCAACGGGGATTAATTTTATTTGTAATTAGAGGTGTAATCATTGGAATAAGTTTTTGCAGTTCATCTTCAATTTCTTTTGGATATGTGATTTTTTTTGGTTGAGGTATAATTTTTTTAACACAAACATCATAAATGGCATCTTTTAAATTCTTTAATCCCTTTTTATCTCTTGCTATAGTTCCTACTACAGGAATTCCTAATTCTACGGAAAGTCGATCTAAATCAACCTGAATTTTTTTTCTTTTAGCTTCGTCTAAAAGATTAACGCATAAGATTGCATTATCCGTAATCTCTAGTATTTGTAAAACTAAATTAAGATTTCTTTCTAAGCAAGTTGCATCAACAACAATAACAGTAACATCAGGATTTCCAAAGCAAATAAAATCCCTTGCAACTTCTTCTTCTACGGAATTAGGAAAGAGTGAATAAGTACCTGGCAAATCGACTAATATGAACTCTTTGTCCTTGTTTTTAAAGTAGCCCCTTGCATTAGTGACAGTTTTTCCTGGCCAATTTCCTGTATGCTGCTTTAAGCCTGTTAATTCATTAAAAATAGTGCTCTTACCTGTGTTTGGATTGCCAGCTAAGGCAACAAGCATTTGATTAGGATTTGCTTTTACAATATTATAAATATCTAGTATAGCTTTTCTTTTACAAGATTTACATGTTAATCCCATAGAATTCCCCCTAATCTGAAATTATTTCTACTAAAACATTAGATGCTTCTTCTTTTCGTAAAGCAACAAGGCTTTTTCTTATTAAATAGGCAGTTGGATCACCAAGAGGACTTTTTCTTATGACTTTAACTTGAGTATCTTTAATAAAACCTAAATCTAGTAGTCGTCTTCTTTGTTTGCCTGTTACTTTTAATTCTTTGATGATACAAGTTTGGCCAACATTTACTTTATTAAGCGGAATATATATTTCTTCCAAAAGTCATCGCCCCTTTAATGAATGTTAGTCATGGCAAATATTATTATTTAGCACAATATCATAGTATTCTTAAAGTTAATAAAAGAAACTTGTCATTTTAGAAAAATTCATATGAATAAGCCTATAGTTAGCAATACTAAGATTAAATTAAATTCATTTAATTTTTTACTAAAAGTTAAAATTTATTATTGACTTTAATAAATATCCGTGATATAGTATTAAACAATTCAAATAATTAAAAACAATGAAGAGGAGTAGTAGGTTTTTGGATGATTAAAGAGAGCTGTTGGTTGGTGTAAAACAGCATCAGAAGAAAACTGAACTCGCCTTGGAGTTGCTCGCTGAACTTTAGTAGGCGGAGACGGCAGTCAACCGTTAACATGACAGGATATCAGCAAATAATAAGTATATTCTCTTAGCTTGTATCCCTTAAAGTGTATTTATAAAGAGTGGTTTGCCATCTTTCGTCTCTTTAGAGGTGAAAGATTTTTTTATTATAAATAATTTTCTTGCTACTTAAAGGGATTAACTTTTATTTTAGGTAAAAAAGATTTACTTAGAGGATATATTTTATTATTGCAGTATTCTTAATGAGTTGCGTCCTTTTTATGGATGAAAAAGAGTGGTACCGCGGAAGTTAGGTCTTTCGTCTCTGTTAGTGGAGATGAAAGACTTTTTTATTTGTTTTATTATTGAAAATTATAAGGAGGAATTAATATGAATTATAAAAAATATAAGCCTTATCCAACAGTTGATTTAAAAAACAGAAAGTGGCCTAGTAGAACTATAACAAAAGCACCTATTTGGTGTAGTGTAGACCTAAGAGATGGAAACCAAGCATTAGAAATTCCAATGAACTTAGATCAAAAGATTAAATTCTTTAATTTTCTTGTAGAGATGGGATTTAAGGAAATAGAAGTAGGATTTCCTGCAGCATCTGAAACAGAATTTGCTTTTCTAAGAAAATTAATTGAAGAGGATTTAATACCTGATGATGTAACTGTGCAAGTGTTAACTCAAGCAAGAGAGCATATAATAAGAAGAACTTTTGAAGCCTTAGAAGGTGTTAAAAAAGCAGTTGTGCATTTATATAATTCTACATCTGTTCTTCAAAGAAGAGTTGTCTTTAAGAAAACCAAAAAAGAAATAATTGATTTAGCTGTAGAAGGGGCAAAAATTGTTAAAGAATTTGCCGATAAAATGCCCAAAGGAACTATTATTTATGAGTATTCTCCAGAAAGCTTTACAGGTACAGAATTAGATTATGCTATTGAAATATGTGAAGCTGTTCTTGATGTTTGGAAACCTACTAAAGAACATAAAGCTATAATTAATTTACCTGCTACGGTAGAAATGTCTACTCCTAATGTTTATGCAGATGAAATTGAGTATTTTATAGACAATATTAAAAACAGAGAAAGCATAATAATAAGTGTTCATCCGCATAATGACAGAGGGACTGCTGTGGCAGCAGCAGAACTGGCTTTACTTGCTGGAGCAGACAGAGTAGAAGGAACTCTTTTTGGAAATGGAGAAAGAACAGGGAATGTAGATATTATTACGTTAGGAATGAATATGTTTTCTCAAGGTGTTGACCCCGAATTAGATTTTAGTGATGCTAATGCCATTATAAACATTTATAAAGAAAGCACAAGAATGGATGTTTCCCCAAGACATCCTTATGTAGGCGAATTAGTATATACTGCTTTTTCTGGCTCTCATCAAGATGCTATTAAAAAAGGAATGGAAATTTATAAAAAAGAAAAACCTAAGTATTGGCAAGTTCCTTATCTTCCTATTGATCCAATGGATGTGGGCAAAAGTTACGATCCGATTATCCGTATTAATAGTCAATCAGGAAAAGGTGGAGTAAGCTACATCTTAGAAAATGAATTTGGCTTCCGTCTTCCTAAAAAAATGCAACAAGATTTTAGTATAATTATCACTAATGAATCTGACAAGAAGCAAGAAGAACTTACTCCCAAAATGATTTATGACATTTTTATAAAAGAGTATATGAATATTACAGAACCTTTTGCACTTGTAAGCTATAAGATAGATAGCAACGAAGAAGCAATTGTTGTTAGGGCTGTTATTAAAAAGGATAATGTAGAAGAAGAAATTGAAGGTACTGGTAATGGTCCTTTAGATGCATTTTGTAATGCTATAAAGAAATACATGTCTATAGACTCTATAGACTTTAGGATTGTGTCTTATGACGAACACTCTTTAGACCAAGGTTCTAGCTCTAGAGCAGTATCATATATTCATCTTCAAGATGAAAAAGGAAATTCTTTCTTTGGCTCAGGTATAAATACTAATATTAGTACTTCTTCATTAAGGGCACTTATAAGTGCATTTAATAAAATGATTTCAAATTAATAATAATTTTATAGACACCGTATAAAATGCAATTAAAGAAATAAGTTAAGTCTTGGGTGCATATACGGTGTCTTTTTTAATGCTTTTAAATAATAAATGCTTAATTGTTTAATTTTTTAATATGAAACTGTATAATATATAATTGATTGGCATTAAAGTATGGTGAGGAATGATAAAATGTATAAAAAAATTGGTGTATTAATTATTGTTATTTTAACTTTTTGCCTTGGTTGTTCTTCTTACAGTCATGAAGGTTCTTATGATAAAGACATAATAGATAAAGCTAAAGAAGAGATACCCCAAGAAGAAAATAACAATGATGAAGAAATAAGACCTACAGAAGAAAACAATACTGAAGAAGAAACTGATCCAATAAAAGAAAAAATAGATACAATGACTCTTGAAGAAAAGATAGGACAATTAGTTATTGTAGGTTTTGAAGGATACACTTTAAATGAATTAACAGAAAAAATGATAAAAGACTATTACATAGGAGGAGTTATTTTATTTAAAAGAAATGTACAAAACTCTACACAACTTTTAGATTTAATAAATTCTCTTAAGAAAGCTAATGAAAATAATATACCTCTTTTTATTTCTGTTGACGAAGAGGGTGGATTAGTAAGTCGTATGCCTGCAGAATTATTAGCTTTACCAAACAGTAAAAGTATAGGAGAAAGAAATGACAAAGATTTTTCTTATAATATAGGAAAAATTATTGCCAAGGAAATAAAAGCCTTTGGTTTTAATATGAATTTTGCTCCTGTATTGGATATTAATAGTAATCCAAATAATCCTGTTATTGGAGCAAGAGCATTTGGTTCTGATGAAGTCATTGTTAAAGAGTTGGGTGTAGCAACGATGAAAGGTATGCAATCTGAAGAAATTATTTCAGTAGTGAAACATTTCCCAGGGCATGGTGATACTTTGGTTGATTCTCATTTAAATTTACCTTTAATAGAAAAGGATTTGGATGAGATTAAACAATTTGAATTAATTCCTTTTATTGAAGCTATTAATAATGATTGTGATGTAGTGATGACTGCACATATATTATTTAATAAAATAGATTCTCAAAACCCTGCATCTTTTTCAAAAATAATTATTACAGATATTCTAAGAAATCAATTAGATTTTAAAGGTGTAGTAATTACAGATGATTTAACCATGGGTGCAATAGCAGAAAACTATGAAATAGGGCAAGTAGCAGTAAAAGCAATTAATGCAGGTAGTGATATAGTCTTGGTTTGTCATGGGGTTGATAATGAAATAACAGTATTAAATAGTATAAAGGATGCTGTAATAAAGGGAGAAATATCAAAAGACAGAATAGACGAAAGTCTTTATAGAATATTATCTTTGAAGATGAAGTATAATATGAATAATGATGAAATAAAAGCTATTGATATTGATAAAATAAATCAAGAAATAAGTTCAGTAATAAATTAGGGATGCTTATAGCACCCCTAATTTATTGTTGGCTACATTGCTCTTGCTGGTGTAAGGGCATTGATTATTCCTATCACAATAGCACCTATTATAGCACCCCAAAAGCTTACTTCAAATCCACTTACAAGATATTGCGTGAAGTAAATAATTGCAGCAGATACTATAAAGCCTACGATACCTCTTCCAAAGGGAGAAGCGTCAATTCCTGTGATTTTTTCAATTAAATAATCTAGTAATGTAATGACAATTGAAGCAACAATTAATGCCCAAATACCATCAATAGAAAATCCTGGAGTAAGAAAAGCTGTAATTGCTAATACAATAGATGTAGCTATCAATCTAATTATTGCATGACCAATACCAAAGGATTCATCATTACGACTTCTGTTATTCATTGATTCATCAGCCATATTTATTACCTCCAAAATTTATAATTTAATAATAGCAAAAATTATCTTATAGATATTTATATATATGTATCTTTCCCATTTAGTACATTATAATTCAAAAAACGAGAGTGAATTTTTTCTAAAAAAACTTCACAATTAACTAAATGTCATATTATATGCTAAAATAATATTAATTGTCTTATGAAAGGAAGAGAGTATGGGGAAAATTTTAGTTATTGCAGAAAAACCATCTGTTGGCAGAGACATTGCAAGAGTTTTATCTTGTAAGGAAAAATCTGACGGTTGTATTATAGGAGAAAAATATATTGTAACTTGGGCTATAGGTCATTTAGTTGGACTGCTTAAACCAGAAGAATATGATGATAAATATAAAAGATGGTCTTTAGAGGATTTGCCCATTATTCCTAGTCAGATGAAAATTAAGCCCATTAATAAAACAAAAAAACAATTTAATATTATTAAGAAATTAATGAATTCTAAAGATATAGATTATATTATATCTGCTACGGATAGTGGTAGAGAAGGGGAACTTATTTTTAGATATATATATGAAGCGGCAGCTTGCAAAAAACCTTTTAAAAGACTTTGGATTTCTAGTATGACGGATGAGGCAATCAAAAAAGGATTTGAAAGTATAAGGCCTGGAGAAGAATATAACAATCTCTATTATTCTGCTAAATGCCGGTCTGAAGCTGATTGGTTAGTTGGAATGAATGCTAGTCGTGCATATACAATAAGATATAATGTTCTTTTATCTATTGGCAGAGTACAGACACCAACTCTTAGTATTTTAGTTCAAAGACAAAAAGAAATTGATAATTTTATCCCTAAAGATTATTGGGAAGTTAGAGCAAATTTTGGTGACTTTTATGGGACCTGGATTGATTTAGAAAACAATGAAACAAAGATATTTGATGAAGAAAAGGCGGACAATCTTGTAAAGCTTATAGAAGGCAAAAAAGGAAGAATAAAAGAAATATCTGAAGAAGAAAAAAATCAGGCACCGCCTCTTTTGTATGATTTAACAGAACTTCAAAGGGACGGAAATAAGAATTTTGGTTTTTCCGCTAGTAAAACCTTATCAATTGCTCAAAGTCTTTATGAACAGAAAAAAATGATTACTTATCCTAGAACTGATAGCCGTTATTTAAGTTCTGATATGATACCAACTATAAAAAGTACTCTTAAAAAAATGAATATACCCATATATAGTAAATTTATTAAGAGTATTATTGAAAAAGACAAGCTTCCTATAACAAAAAGAATAGTGGACGATAGTAAGGTAACTGACCATCATGCAATTATTCCTACAGATACAGTACCTAAATTAGAAAAGTTGTCTGAAGATGAAAAGAAAATTTACGGTTTAATAGTTAAGAGATTTTTTGCCGTTTTTTATCCAAGATATGAATATACAATAACAAAGATTATAACAGAAGTCGAAAAAGAGAATTTTATTACAAAAGGAAAAACTATTCGTCAATTAGGTTGGATGATTTTTTATAAAAATGATAGCATAAAAAAGAAAGATGAAGATCTTGAATTACCTCTTGTAAAAAAGGATGCCGAAGTTATAGTAAAGGCAGCAGAAAAAGAAAAGAAACAGACTTCTCCACCCAAGCCTTATACAGAAGCTACTCTTTTATCAGCTATGGAGAATGCAGGTCGTTTTGTTGAAGATGAAGAGCTTAAAGAACAGCTAAAAGAAAGTGGGCTTGGAACTCCGGCAACAAGAGCTTCTATTATAGAAAGATTAATAGAAGTAGGTTATGTTAAGAGGAAGGGTAAAGTTCTTAATCCAACTGAAAAAGGAATAAAGTTAATAGAAATTGTACCAGAGCAATTAAAATCTCCAGAAACAACAGGCAAGTGGGAAAAAGACTTGACTTCTATAGCAAAAAATAAGATGGATCCTAATCGTTTTATGGTAAACATTAAAGATTATGTTAAATATATAGTTGACGAATCTAAAAAAAGTAATTTAAAGGTATCCTTTCCTAATGAAAGTCAAGAGAAAAACAATAACTCTAAAACAGCTAAAGGACTAGGAAAATGTCCTTTGTGTACTAAAGGTAGCATAATGGAAAATAGCAAGGCATTTTATTGCAGTAGCTGGAGGGAAGGTTGTAAATTCACCCTTTGGAAAAACAGTTTAGAAAGATATGGGCATAAAATAACAAGAGATATGATTAAAAAATTACTAAAGGATAATATAATCAAAGGATTAGAAATTATACGTCCTCAAACTGGTGAAAAATATAAAGCTGATTTATGTTTTAAAGAAAAGGGCGAAGGAATGGTTGAATTAGTTAATCAAGAAAGAATAAATTAAAGTATGAATTTTATTTAACAATGATTGCAATAGATATTTTAAAATTTTTTATGACTAGTTTATGGAGGAAAAGATATGGGAAAAGGATTTTTTGATTTAGATGGACCCTTTAATCGCATTGCGACATTTGTTTTTGATATGATTTTTTTAAATATTTTATGGCTTTTATTTAGTCTTCCTATTATTACAATGGGAGCTTCTACAACTGCTCTTTTTTATGTAATAGGAAAAAGGCATAGAAAAGAAGATAGTTATTTATTCAAAGATTTTTGGAAGAGCTTTAAAATGAATTTTAAGCAAGCAACAATAATATGGACAATTATTCTAATTATGGCCATTGTAACAGGGTTAAATATATCTAATGCAGCTATTATATTTGGTAAATGGAGCAGTTATTTTATTATTATTCAAGGTGTTATCTTGTTGCAGGTACTCATTATTGGTTTATACATATTCTTATTGCTATCTAGATTATATCTTAGTATTGCTTCTGCATTTAAAATGGCATTTATCATTGGCAACAAACATATTTTAACTACAATTATATGTATATTATTATTTGGAATATTACTACTTGCTATATACATATATCCTCCCGCATTGTTTTTTGGAGTTGTTATTTATGTTTATTGCAGCTATTTATTAATAGGAAGAATATTAGCCCAATATCTGCCCAAAGAATAAATTATCAGTAAAAAATAGATATAAAAAAGAATAATATATAAAGTTTCAAAGTATAATGTATTAAAAACCATAAGGGATTGAAGATATGGAGGATTTATCAATTAAAAAACTTGCTAGAATTTCAATGCTTATTTTAGCTCTCTTTGCTTATTATAATTTTTATCTTAAAAGTTCAGTTTTGGAGGTTGGCAGCATTCAAAAGAAATGGGATAATAATAATCCTTTTGCAGTATATCAAGAAAAACAATTTCTTGGAGTCTTTAATTCTTTTTCCCATGCTTCTGCCCATGCAAAAAAATATGAAAAGTCATATATATATTACTACAAAGATAAGAAATTGCTTTGGACAAATACGAAGCAATTAAAAGAAAGTGTAATTTTAAATGCACCAATGATTTCACAGATGCCTGAATTAGCTAGGGGATGTGAAGTAACAAGTCTTGCTATGATGCTTCAATCGGCAGGAGTTAAAGCTGATAAGATGACTCTTGCAAAAGAAATAAAAAAGGATCCTACTCCATATAAAAAGAAAAATGGTAAGATTTATTATGGACATCCTAATGTAGGTTTTGTAGGAGATATATATACTTTTGATAAAATGGGGTATGGAGTATATCATAAGCCAATAAAAGAGCTGGCTGATAACTATCTACCGGGAAAGGTAATAGATTTGACTGGTTGCCATTGGGAAGATATATTATATTTTCTTAATCAAGGTAGTCCTGTATGGGTAATTTCTAATGGCAGTTTTAAGGAACTGCCTGATAGTTATTTTCAAGAATGGCATACACCCAACGGGAAAATACGTATTACAATGAAAGAGCATTCGGTACTTGTTACAGGTTATGATAAAGACTATGTTTATATAAACAATCCCTTAAAAGATAAACCAAATCAAAAAGTTTCCATGAAGGACTTTTATGCTTCATGGAAACAGATGGGAAGGCAAGCTATTAGTTATGTAAAATAATATAAAGCTTTAATTAAGTTAAAAACAGATATATTTTATGCTTCATGAAACATTTTTATTATTTATTGACATGGTTTAATAGTTCATCTGAAATTCTTGATTAAATTTGTTTTTGTAATTTTCGTTTAATTCTTTATCAGCTGAAATTGTATTAGTACTATTTTCAGCTGTTTTTTTGATTGAGCAAGCTAAAAACAAATTTAAGATTAAAAAAACACTTTAAATAACGATGTTATCTTTTTCTTAAATTTAATCTCCTTTCTAAATTTCCGTTTAAAATAAAGCTTATAAATTAAAGCAACAATTCTCAAGATTGTCATTAGATTAATTAAATGATTAAGAAAAATAACTTAATAATTAAAAAATACAATGGAATTTAATACCAATACATGTTATAATATCTAATAAATGGTAATACAGGGAGGGGATATTTTGAAATTAGAAGGAAAGGTAGTTGTTGCCCAAGGAGGAGGTCCAACGGCTGTCATTAATCAATCACTTGTTGGAGTAGTATTAGAATCTAGAAAGTTTAGTCAAGTCACTCAGGTTTATGGGGCAGTTAATGGAGTTGAAGGAATCATTAATGAAGATTTTGTTGATTTGACTCAAGAAACTACTAACAATTTAGAACAGGTAGCTTGTACTCCTTCATCGGCATTGCTTTCAACAAGGGATAAACCAGACGAAAACTATTGTAAGGAAATTTTTGATGTATTAAAAGCCCATGATGTAAGATACTTTTTCTATATTGGGGGCAATGATTCTGCAGATACAGTGCGTATAGTAAATGAAAATGCAAAAAAATCAGACTATGAATTTAGAGCCATTCATATTCCAAAAACTATCGATAATGATTTGGTTTTAAATGACCATACTCCTGGTTATGGTTCTGCTGCCAGGTTTGTTGCACAGGCATTTATAGGGGCAAATCTTGACAATAGAGCTTTACCAGGAGTGTACATAGGAATTGTTATGGGAAGGCATGCAGGTTTTCTTACCGCAGCTGCTGCTTTAGCTCAAAAATATCCTGATGATGGACCTCATCTTATTTATTTACCAGAAAGACCTTTTGATATTGAAAATTTTCTGTCTGATGTAAGAAAAGTTTATTATAAATATGGCCGCTGTGTGATTGCAGTTTCTGAAGGAATTCAAGATGAAAAAGGGATTCCTATTATTACAAAGTTAATGGAAAACGTCGAAAAAGATGCCCATGGAAATCTTCAGCTTTCAGGGACAGGAGCCTTAGGAGATTTATTGGCTAGAACCATAAAAGATAAATTAAAGATTAGCAGGGTACGTTCAGATACTTTAGGGTATTTACAACGTTCATTTATTGGCTGTGTTTCTGATGTAGATCAAAATGAAGCAAGAGAAGTTGGGGAAAAAGCAGCTCAATTTGCTATTTGGTATAATGTAGATGGCTCCATCACAATTCAAAGGACTGGATTTTATTCTGTTAATTATGAATTAAGAAGGCTTGAAGAAATTGCTGGTAAGACAAAGTTAATGCCAGATAATTTTATTAATAAGGAAGGAAACAATGTAACAGATGATTTTAAATTTTATGTTAGTCCCTTAGTTGGTTCTGGATTTCCTGTTGCCCATAGGATAAGAGCACCCAAAGCTCCTAAGATATTAAACTACAGAAAAACAGTTGGTGAATAAATTTGCAATTTAAAAAAAATAGTAATATTTTTATCAATCCGTGATATAAATCACGGATTTTATGTTTTTAATGGTTTAATATTAAATCATAATTAAGCATAGTAAACCTGTGTGAATAGTTATGATTATTATAAAGGGGGAAATAGTATGTTTTGTTACCAATGTCAAGAAACAGCAAGAGGACAAGGATGTACAGTTAGAGGTGTATGTGGAAAAACAGGAGATGTGGCAAATCTTCAAGACTTATTAATTTACGTTCTTAAAGGTATTTCTATGTATACTACTGAGGGACGAAAGGTAGCTTTTGAAAGCAAAGAGGTAAACGAATTCATAATGGAAAACTTGTTTGCGACTATAACAAATGCTAACTTTGATAGAAATGACTTTATTAGAAGAATTACAAAAGCTTTAGAAGTTCGTGAAGATCTAAAAAATGCAGTAGCTAATGCAGGTGGAAACATTGATAGTATTAGTCATGATGCAGCAAACTTTACTATAAGAAAGGAAGAATACGATAGTAAAGCTGAAAAAGTAGGGATTTTAGCTACAGAAAATGAAGATGTAAGATCCTTAAGAGAATTAATTACATACGGATTAAAGGGTATGGCGGCTTATGGAAAACATGCTTTAAATCTTGGATATGATAATAATGAAATTCATGCTTTTCTTCAAAAGGCTTTAGCAGCTACCTTAGATGACAGTTTATCTGTAGATGACTTAGTAGCACTTACATTAGAAACAGGTAAGTACGGAGTAAATGTTATGGCTCTTCTTGATGAAGCAAACACATCAACTTATGGACATCCTGAAATTACTAAAGTTAATATTGGCGTAAGAAATAATCCAGCAATACTAATTAGCGGTCATGATTTAAAAGATATGGAAGAACTTTTAGAGCAAACAAAAGGAACAGGAGTAGATGTTTATACTCATGGAGAAATGTTACCTGCTAATTATTATCCTGCGTTTAAAAAGTACGACCATTTTGTTGGGAATTACGGAAATGCATGGTGGAAGCAAAACGAAGAATTTGAGAAATTTAATGGTCCAATTTTGATGACTACAAATTGTCTTGTACCTCCAAAAGATTCTTATAAAGATAGAGTATATGCAACTGGTTCTGTAGCTTTTGATGGAATAAAATATATTCCTGAAGCTAAAGATGGCAAAGTAAAAGATTTCTCTGAAATTATTGAGCATGCAAAAAAATGTCCTGCTCCAACTGAAATAGAAAAAGGAGAAATTATAGGAGGATTTGCACATAATACAGTATTTTCACTAGCAGACAAAGTAGTAGATGCAGTAAAGACAGGAGCAATAAAACGATTCTTTGTAATGGCAGGCTGTGACGGAAGAATGAAGAGTAGGGATTATTATACTGAATTTGCAAAAGCACTTCCAAAAGATACAGTTATTTTAACAGCAGGCTGTGCAAAATATAGATATAATAAATTAGAATTAGGAGATATTGGAGGAATACCAAGAGTACTTGATGCAGGTCAATGTAATGACTCATATTCTCTTGCAGTAATTGCTCTTAAATTAAAAGAAATATTTGAATTAAATGATGTAAATGAATTACCTATTTCCTACAATATAGCATGGTATGAGCAAAAAGCAGTAATTGTACTTCTTGCATTATTATATCTAGGTGTAAAAAATATTCATTTAGGTCCGACACTTCCCGCATTCCTTTCTCCAAATGTTGCTAAAGTGTTAGTAGAAAACTTTGGAATTGGCGGAATTACAAATGTAGAAGACGATTTAAAAATGTTTTTAGGATAAATAGAGTTATCCCTCTACTGTAAGTAGGTTAAAATAGACAAAATCACCTTTTATCATAATCTATGATAAAAGGTGATTTTTATTTAAATAAACAATAATAGACTTACAGCCATAACTAGCATTCCTGCTACAACTCCATATATTGATAAATGATGTTCCCCGTATTTTTCAGCCGCAGGTAATAATTCATCTAAAGAAATATATATCATAATTCCTGCTACGGCAGCAAAAACTACTCCAAATGTAATATCATTAAATAGTGTGGATAAGAGAATATATCCTACGATTGCACCCAGGGGTTCTGAAAGTCCTGATAAAAATGAATAACAAAAGGCTTTTTTTCTGCTTCCTGTGGCATAATAAATAGGTACCGATACAGCTATTCCTTCTGGGATATTATGAATTGCAATAGCTACTGCAATTGCAATACCAAGAGAAGGATCTTTAAGAGCGGCAGTAAAAGTTGCAAGACCTTCGGGAAAGTTATGAATTGCAATAGCTAAAGCTGTAAATATACCCATACGATATAGGTCATCCTTATTTGCTAAACTAGCTTGATTCATATCTTCAACTGCATGCATTTCATGGGGATTTTCAGATGAAGGAATGAAAGTATCAATTAATCCAATTAAAAGCATTCCTGCAAAAAAGCTAATTACAGTAATCCACGAGCCTTTAGTTTCACCCAGGACTAATTCAAGAGAATCCTTTGCTTTTGCAAAAATATCTACCATGGATACATAAATCATGACTCCTGCAGAAAAACCTAAACTAACAGATAAAAATTTTGTGTTTGTTTTCTTAGTAAAAAATGCAAGAAAGCTACCTATTCCTGTTGCTAATCCTGCAATCAGGGTTATTCCGAAGGCAAATAATACGTTATCCATAGTAATTAGTCTCTCCTTTTTTCTTTATTCAAATACATTTTAACGAAAAAGGCTATTAGATACAAGTGTTTCTTAATAAAAAGAAATTTAATATTGTGTTCTACTCGAGTTTAGGTTAAACTATTTAAAAATCAATATTTAAATTATTTTGGTAATTTGGAATGGAGGATAATATGAAAAACTATCCCGTTGCATTATTTAATGGAACTATCGCTACAACTGATGGTCTATATAGAATACAAAGCATTAGTTTAGAAGAAGCAAAAAAGTTGATTGAAGATAATGGCTTTATATCTGCTATAGGTCATGAAGCTACTTCGCAGATAATGACTGATTTATTTGGCATAAATATACCTATGAATAGAATAGATTTTAAACAAGAAGTTGGGCAAAAAGCAGTAGTATTTAAGCTTAATAAAAGACCACCTGAAGGGGTAATATTAACAAGAGAACAAATTGAAAAAACAGGCTACCAGCTTAAGTTGATGGAAAGAATAGAATGATTTATAAGGAGTGAAATTATGATTTCATGTATTTTTAAAGAAGGAAATACTTATAAAAATTTATGTAATGGGCAATGGATAGAATCAGAAAACAAAGAGAGAATTAAAATATATTCCCCTGTTGATGATTCATTAATTGGGGAGATACAAGCATTGACTAAGAATGATGTAGATTTTGCAATCAAAAATGCAAAAGAATCTCAAAAGTCTTGGGCCCTTATGCCTATAAGGGATAGGGCAGATATTATTCATAAAGCAGCAAGAATAATGGAAAAATACGTAGAAGAGATAGCTGACATTTTAGTTAAAGAAATTGCAAAATCAAAAAGTTCCTCAATTTCAGAAGTAAAAAGAACTATAGACTTTATGCATTTTACGGCTGAAACAGCAAAACGAATGACAGGGGAAACTATTTATGGTGATGCTTTTCCAGGCTTTGATAAAACTAAAGTATCTATCGTAGACAGAGTTCCTCTTGGGGTTATTTTATGTATATCTCCTTTTAACTATCCTGTTAATTTGTCAGTTTCTAAGATTGCTCCAGCTTTAGTTGGAGGTAATAGTGTTATTTTTAAACCACCCACACAAGGTGCCATCAGTGCAATGTATTTAGGACAAATCTTTTCTGAAGCAGGTATTCCACCAGGAGTATTAAATATTGTTACAGGAAAGGGCTCTCAAATAGGAGATTATCTTATTACACATCCTAGCATTGATATGATTAATTTTACAGGTAGTACTGAAGTAGGACAGCATATAGCAAAAGAAGCAGGAATGATTCCTTTATTATTAGAATTAGGAGGAAAAGATGCAGCAATCGTTTTAGAAGATTGTGATTTAGATGAAACAGCACAAAATATTGTAAAAGGTGCTTTTAATTATTCTGGACAAAGATGTACAGCTGTTAAAAGAGTTTTGGTTATGGATAGCATTGCTGATGATTTAGTTGCTAAGATTATAGATGAAGTTGAAAAGCTTAAGGTAGGTAAACCTGAAGACGATGCAGATATAACACCTCTTATTAGTGACAAAGCTGCAGATTTTGTTCAAGAACTAATGGAAGATGCTATTAATAAAGAAGCAAAGCTTCTTATAGGAAATAAAAGAGAAGGAAGATATATTTGGCCTACGGTTTTTGATTATGTCACAGAAGATATGAGACTTGCTTGGGAAGAACCTTTTGGACCAGTATTGCCTATTATGCGTGTAAAAAGTATAGAAGAAGCTATTGATATTTCTAATAAATCAGAATATGGTTTACAGGCTTGCGTATTTACTAAAAATATTGATAAAGCTTTTACTGTTGCACAAAAACTAGAGGTTGGTACAGTTCAAATTAATAATAAAACTGAAAGAGGTCCAGATCATTTCCCATTCTTAGGAGTAAAGGCTTCAGGCTTAGGTACTCAAGGTATTAGGTATAGTATTGAGGCTATGACTAGATCAAAGGCAATAGTTATTAATTTAGACAATAATTATAAATAAATAATCCTTAATATTTTAAATAATTCTTATAGGGTTTAAATTTAACATAATAGATTATTGACAATGTAATAAAGTCATCATATAATGAAGAAAATAATAAAAATGCAATAAAGCGTTGAGAAGAAGAAGTAGAATTAATTATAGCTTTTAAAGAGAGCACCCGGTTGGTGGAAGGGGCAAAGCCAGTTAATTCGAATACATCTTTGAGTGTTTTCTTGAAAAATTATTCAAGTAGGGAAAAACGGAATGCACCCGTTATAGTGCTAGAGTATCCCATATCTTTTTTATATGGCGTACTTGAAGAGGTCGTTGTTGTGAAACAACGGCGAATTAAGGTGGTAACACGGGAAATATACTCTCGTCCTTTATGATAAGGACGGGAGTTTTTTAATTAGATAAAAAAGGAGAGGGTATTAATGAAGTTGGCTTTTCTAATACTTTTTGTTTTAGTCATGATAGCAGTTGGAGTATATAGTAAGACTAAAGTAAAAAGTAGTGATGATTTTTTCCTAGGTGGAAGAAACATGGGCGGTTGGATTAGTGCTTTTGCTTATGGAACTTCTTATTTTTCAGCTGTTATCTTTATTGGGTATGCAGGAGGCCTTGGCTGGAATTTTGGAGTTTCAACTACATGGATTGGTATAGGTAATGCAATATTTGGTTGTTGGCTTGCATGGAGAGTTTTAGCTAAAAAAACCCGTGATATGACTCATCGTCTTGATGCCAGGACAATGCCAGAGTTTTTTGAAAAGAGATATCAAAGTAAAAATATGAAATTTATTGCTGCCTTAGTAATGTTTGTATTCTTGGTTCCCTATACAGCTTCTGTATATAAAGGTTTAGGTTATATATTTGAGAGTTCTTTTGGTATAGGTTTTAATACAGTTGTTTTAGTTATGGCTATATTAACTGCTATATATCTTATTTTAGGTGGATATGTGGCAACAGCAATTAACGATTTTATTCAAGGAATTATAATGATAATAGGCAGTATAGCAATGGTAATATATGTACTAAATAGCGATTTAGTAGGAGGCTTTAGCAGTGCATTAACAAAACTATCAGAGCTTGAGCCGGGCCTTGGTTCTTTTATACCTAATTCTTCTCAATTAATACCTTTAATGAGTTTAGTTTTGATGACTAGTTTTGGAGTTTGGGGTTTACCTCAAATGGTTCATAAGTTTTATGCTGTTAAAGATGATGAGGCTATTAGAAGAGGAACAATTATTTCTACCCTTTTTGCCTTTATAATAGGGGTAAGTACATATTTTACAGGTTCCTTGGGTCGTTTGTTTTTTATAGAAAATGGTGTGGCTGTTATGCCTAATGCTAATCCAGATATGGTTGTTCCTCTTATGTTGGAAAGGGCATTACCAGATGCTTTAATGGGTATAATTATTGTGCTTATTCTTTCGGCATCTATGTCAACTCTTGCAGCTTTAGTACTGGTTTCTAGCTCTACAATTTCTATTGACTTTATTAAAGGCTTTATTAAACCAGACTTATCAGACAAAAAGACCACAAGTTATATGAGAATCTTTTGTATTCTTTTTGTTCTTTTATCTTATTTTATGGCTGTATCTCAATCAAATACTATAGTATACTTGATGTCATTATCATGGGGAGTAGTTTCAGGTATGTTTTTGGGACCATATGTTTGGGGAATTTGGTCCAAGAAGGTTACAAATTTAGGTGCTTGGGCAGGTTTTTTAAGTGGTGCTATAGTAATAGGAGGCTATATAATCTTACAAACTTTAGGGATACTAACTATTGATATGCCGATTGTTTCTACAGTTGCAATGCTTGTCTCATTTACTACTGTACCTTTAGTTAGTATCTTAGGAAAGCAAATGAATAGTGAATATATTAAAAAAGCATTTGGTGAAGCTTAAAAAAAGTAATAAAAAATGATAAGCTAATCTACTTTCTTGTAAAAAATTTAGTTTATTTTTTTGATTTGGATGCATGCTTCTATGTTTTCAGGAAGTATTATGCATACAAAATTTTTTTAAAATAAATTTTTTGACGGGTAAAGTTAAACTATTTGATTTAAGAAGAAAATAATGTACACTGGATCTATGTCAATACTTTGGACAATAATTTAGGCTTTTTATTTTTCACTTGCTACCTTGATAATCAAAACATAAATTAGCCTAGATTTTCACCTGTT
>JGI24707J26582_10001161_pt1 | contig 20929 bp, 13 predicted proteins | sample BioPla1DNA1_FD_26582 | JGI IMG/M metagenome (IMG submission 26582)
TGTGTTTCCATAGGTAGATTGGGTAGTCAAATTAACACAAAAAACAAAGAGCAGTAGGGGGGTAATATGTTTTGTTTTGTGCTTTAACAATCTAATTAGCGATCTGAATTTTGAATGTTTGTGGAAAAAAAACAGAAGAAAACCAATTAAAAGTATGCTATATCCAGTGTAAGTAACTTTTCTGCCTAAAGTATCTTTACTAACAGAAATAATAGTTCCTTTTTCATCATCGTCGTATGAAGATTGGAAAAGTCTGTATCCTTGATAATCAATAATTTTATTCATTTCAAGAAGTTCTTGTTGCTTTTTTTGTGAGTGTTTATCTTCTATGATTAAGTAGCTCTGGTAAGAAGAGGGAGTGTTTGATCCTGGATAGTTAGTTAATACAAACTTTTCTAAATGTAAAGTAAAAGGAAGTTCTTTGTAGTATTCAGCTTTGTTTGTTCGTATTAAAAATTGATCAGTATTTTTACTTTCTCTTATATGAATGCTCCCTTCTACAGAAAACAAATGAGTTATACTAGCACCGATAAGAATAATAACCAATGCAAAATGGATGCATAAAAAAGCAATCTTTTTTTGTTTTAGATAGGATGTGTTTTTTAATAAAAAGAAAAAGTTAATGACCAGTAGAATTAGAATAAATGTAGTAAGAGGAGAGTAGTAAATTGCAATTTTAGCCATATCTAAACTTACATAGTGGTTTACTAGTGTCCCTAATATCAATAGTATAGTATAAATTGATAGTAAAACGATTGATGTTTTTTTAGAAGAGAAAAAACTTTTGAATCCCATAACAATAGGTATTATATCATATGTGTTTTTATATCAAAGAATAGGCAGTAATCTATAAATAAGAATACTGCCTACTACAATTATTCGGTTTACTAATGAAAAATTATGCTAGTTCCCACTGCTCACGTAATAGTTTTATAGCTTCAGGAACTACAATATTTCTATCACCTTGACATCCACATTCAAAGCTGATGTATTTATTGTAGTTAAGCATTTTTAATCCTGTAAATCCATTAATATAGTTGTCTGCTTCACCATCTTCACCTGGCATACTTCTTCTTTTTCTACTAGCAATATGTACATGTTGTAGATACTCATTACCTGCAGATATGAAAGCACCCATATCGGAGGTTTCTTCAGCAGTCATGTGCCAAAAATCGCCCATACATTTTACACCTGGATTATTGATATCTCTACAAATAGATGCAGCATCTGCTACTTGTCTCATATAAAATGCTTCATTTCTATTTAAAGGTTCAAAAATAACAGTTGTTCCATGTTTTGTAGCAAAAGAACCCAACTTGTCAAACTCTTGGCACAAGAAATCTCGTGTTTCTTGTGTGTGAGGCATAACTGGTTGTTGGTGATTAAAAGCAGGTACTATAATAACACCTACTGATTCTAACTGACCTGCGGCAATTAATATTTCGTGCATAGTATCTATGCATTTTTGTCTTACCTCGGGTTCAGTAGAAAGAATAAATCCATCAAATCCAGCACATATAGCACTCACTTTTATATTTCGTCCATTCAGAGCAGTCTGTATCTCTTCTACACGATCTTTAAGCCCCCATCCTCCAGGTTCAAATCCAACGACTCCATGCTCTTCCATGAAGTCGAATTTTTCATTTAAATTTTCACCTGGAGCGATTCCCTCTTGAAAAGAAAGCTTTAATTCAGCTGAGCTATTTTCTTTTTCTATACTCTTAGGGCTGTTGCTACAGGCTATAAAAGGAATACTTCCTGCTGTTAAAACTGTAGCACCAGCCAAAGTTGTTTTGAGAAAACCTCGCCTATTTAATTTCATAATATTGTTTTTTATTGACCTGATCCAGGTACAGGAACAACAAATTTGCTTATATCCATTTTACCTAGATTTAAATCTGCAGGTGTATAATCAAGTGTTGAACTGCTCATATTATCCCAAGTCGTTGTTTCACCGCTGTAAGCAGATTCTCTACCCATTAATGCAGCCATGTTAGAAATTGCAGTTTCCGAAGCTTGTTCAATGAGCGTGTTACTACGAATGTGATTAATAAGATTCACGTGTTCTAGTGTATATGGATTAGTTTGTTTGAAGTTTTTGTTTTCCTCATCCATATCATATTGCCATAATATATTACCTTTAAGGTCTTTAATGGTATGTCCATTGTTTGATGACCAAGAACCTTTAGTTCCTTGTATAAACTCGCTAACGTTGGTAGAACAACCATCAATTTGACGACACATACTGTGTAGATGAACTCCATTTTCCATTTCAAAGTCGATGCTGAAGTTATCATATTGGTCTCCAGTAACTCTACGCTGACGTGAACCAAATCCTGTTGCACTAACAGGCTTTAATCCGCTAAACCATGTAAATACATCAATATTATGAACGTGTTGTTCTATAATATGATCACCAGATAACCATTTCCAGTTAACCCAGTCTCTAATCATCCATTCTGCTTCGCTCCATCCTGGTTGACGGTCTCTGTACCAAAGCATACCTTGGTTCCAATAAACAGTACCACCAGTTATTTCTCCAATCATGCCATCCATAATACGTTTGTACGACTCTACGTACTTACGTTCATGATGTCTTTGAGTACCTGTAACAACGCAAAGATTCTTTGCTTGTGCTTGTTTAGCAGCTGCTACTACTTTTCTATAACCAACAGCATCAACAAACAAAGGCTTTTCTAAGAAACAATGTTTTCCTTTTTCTATAGCATATTTAAAGTGATCGGGTCTAAAGAAAGGAGGAGCTGTAGCAATAACTACATCTACGCCACTATCAATTAGTTGCTTATAAGCATCTAAACCTACAAAGCGCTTGTCTTCAGGAATAGTAATACCTCTGTCATTTTGCAATTGATTGGCAAGACCATCTACGCGATCTTGGAAAACATCAGCTAATGCTACAATAGTAACATCATTAGCTGCATTTAACCAATCTTGTGCAGCACCTGAACCTCTACCACCGCAGCCAATAACTCCTGCAGTAAGTTTTTTACCGTCTTTAGCTACATCCATTAAGTCAGGAATGTAATAACTTCCAGGTTCTTTTAATGGAGTAAATCCAGATGATGTTTTATCTCCTCCACTACAAGATGTCAAAAGTGAAGAAACTTGAGATAATCCTGCAACTCCGATACCGGCTAGTGCTGATTGCTTGAAGAATGATCTTCTACTAATGTTGTGTTTTTCTTTCATACTTACTGTTTTATTTTTAGCTATATACTTGTTTAATTATTTAATTTCTTCATTGATATCGCAAACTACTCTAAAACCAACTGCTTTAATATCTGAATACCACCAGATACTCTTTGGTTGTTGTGGGTCTGTTTTTAACCAGTCGTCATGTTGAGTGTGTGTGCGTGCTGCACAACGCAACTCTGAGGCGTCTGACCCATAGAAACCACCACGTAAAACCCATTCTTCTCCTTCTGTCGAAATTGGGTCTGTTACTTGTTGTGGGGTTTTGGAGTAAGCTTCTGGATCATATTTATCTGCGCAATACTCCATTACGTTTCCTAGCATGTTTTTTAATCCAAAAGGATTTGCTTTTACTGNTGATGGTTCTTCAGTTCTATTTCTACTATTATTTTCATAGATAGCATATTCTGAAATGACATTAGTAGAAGCTGAGATGAATTTTCTCCAGAAACCTATATTNGAGAATGATTTTGGATTTCCTTCAAAGAAATANGGAGTTTCTGTACCTCCTCTAGCAGCATACTCCCACTCAGCTTCAGTAGGAAGTCTATAATTTTTTCCTGTTTTTTTTGAAAGCCATAAGCAAAAAGTTTCTGCAGCATAGTGAGTCATTGTAATCGCAGGACGATCACCAACACCCCAACCTTGATCTGGGAAACCAAAAGGNGGAGTAGGACCAGAAATAGCATCTACATCAGGATCACTGCTATTTATATCATAAACATGTTGAGGGGGTGTTCTCCCTTCGCTCATTGTGTGTGCATAAAATTCCCAGAATAAATCCCATGTTGTTTCAGCTTCTGCCATAAAGAAGGGGGTAATGGTAACCTCTCTAACTGGACCTTCATCATTTTGACGAAAAGCTTCTTTAGTATCACTTCCCATCTTGAAAGAGCCTCCTTCAATAGCAATCATATTAAACGATAGGGGGGTACCCGGTATTTGTTCTGTGAAATTCTCGAAGCTTTTTATTTGGGTAGCTTCTGTATAGAATAAACTACTATCAACAACAGCTTTACCATTATCTCTTCCTGGAATGCTAGTCATTGCACCATGTTTGTAGTTTGGGTCATAGTGTCCTACGTCTAAATGACAACTGATGCATTGTAAATCCAATTTATCTTTGTTCTCATCGTAATATAGATGAGCCGTAATTCCATCATCTGTAATTCCTTCAGGAAATAAGTTATGATGACATACTTCGCATGATTTATTGGGAATATAGGTAATGGCGTACTCTAATTCAGATTTTGCATCCCAATCAATGTCTGCAGTATCCTTAGTAAGATAACCCCAAAGATCTTTAACACCTAATTTAATTTTAGCAGTATAATGATCCCAAGTATCAGTACTAGGAGGTAGGTGACATTCAATACAATGTGTTTTTGTTCCACTTTTATTATTCATGTGGACTGATAGTTTCCAACTCTCTTCTGCATGAGGGTGAACATGACAAATAGTACACGATTCATCGGTTGATAGGTATACTGATAGTTGGTAAAAAGAAAAGAATATTGATAATCCAATCAATATTCCTAGGCTTAATAAAAAGAAGCCTTTTTTGTAAAAAGGTTTCTTGCTCGTTCGTCTTTTATTACGACGCTCAGTGTAGTTCATTATTATTTACAATTTGAGGGCAGAACATCTAAATAGAACAAATATACAATAACAAAATGAATTAAATAGTCCATTTTGTTATTGTATTTGTTAAAGGAATTAAAACGAAAGAAAAAGATCTTTTATAATTGACCAGAAGCCTTTAAGTATTTTGTTTCATTAAGCTTTAAGCTAGCTTTAGCAGAAATAAACTCCGACCATGCTTTTTGCCATAGGGTTTGAGCTTCAAGATAGTCCGCTAAATTTTCTAATCCTACTTCGAAATGTTCTTTACTTATTTTTAAGTTTTCTTCTGCTTGGTCTAAAGAGTTTGTTGTCATTTCTACTTCTAGTTTAGACTCATCTAATTGATTATGAGCTTGAGTAACTTCTAGTGTCATTTTTTCTACTGCATCTAAGCGTTGAAGTTCTGCAATTTGTCGTTCTGTTTTCTTTGAGCGAACTTTATTAGCACCTTCTCCCCATTGAAATAGAGGAATGTTTAACGATACAATTGCAGAGAAAGACCCTCCGTGAAGAAGTTTATCACCATTTAGCTTAGCTCCATCATAATAGTTCCATCCAGCAGATACTCCTAAGTTTGGTAAGAATTGGCTGCGTGCTAATTGAATATCTTTGCTTTTAAGTTCTACTTGTTTAGATAAAAGTTGATATTCTGGACGTGGGGTTACATCAAATAAATCTTCAACGTAATTAGTTTCTGTTGTAGGAATTTCGTTCGAGGTTCGAATATCTTCAGTTAGTGGAAGACCTATTGTGTGAGCTAAATTCATTCTGGCTAGTATAATACCATTTTCTGCACGGCGTAATTGTAATTTAGCTTCGTTTACCTTTACNTGTACCTTTAGCAGGTCGTTTTTAGACTTTAATCCTACCTCGTAAGCGTTTTTCACATTACGATATAGTTCGGTAACTACATCAACATATTTTTCAGCAGCAGTACAAAGCTCTTGTGTTTTTACGAGTGCCCAATATGCCTCATCAGCTAAAAGAATAACCTCTACACGCGATAGTTCTTGATTTAGATAAGCCATATCTTTGCCTATCTTAGACATGGCATAACTAGCCCTAATTTTTCCACCCATATAAAGGGGCTGTGTTAGTTGAAAACCAGCCATCCATGTATTCTTTAGTGTAAACTCTAGTGGAATTTCAGGTAGATATGCATACATTCCAAAAACTGGATTAGTGGGAGTTGAACCTGCACCTAAATTAGGTGTAAAACCACCTTGTCCATCTGGAATAAATGTAGGTAAATAGGCATCACCAATGCTTTGTTTCATTTTCTGGCTACTATAGAGATAGTTACCTTGAGCTGATAGTTTAGGAAAGAAGTTAGAGCGGTAAACACGCACATCGCTTTTAGATTTTTCTATTTGCTTATCAGCTATTGTTTTTTGTCGATTATGTTCTAAAGCCATGTCTCTACATTGCTCAAGAGTATATATCTCTTGAGCAGATAGAAAGAATGGAAAAAGAAATAGTAATATAATATATATAAGTCTCATAAGGTTCTATTTTTCTTGTGGTATTTGAATTGAAATTCTAAAAATGATAGAGTAGAGTACAGGAATAAATAAAAGNATAATCATTGTACCTACAAATAAACCTCCCATAATGGTTACAGCCAATGAGCCAAACATATCATCGGTTAATAGAGGAATCATACCTAGAATAGTTGTTAAAGAGGCCATTGCAACAGCTCTAAAACGTGAAGCAGAACTATTCAGCAATGCTGTAGTAGGTTCAACTCCTTGTTTAATTTGAAGCGTTACTTCGTCCATTAACACAATCCCATTTTTTACCATCATACCTATAATACCTAGTGCTCCAACAATAGCCACAAAGCCAAAGGTCTTTCCGGATATTAAAACACTAAATACCACACCAATAGCGATAAGAGGTAAACAACATAGTATAACTAGTGGCTTTTTATAGTCTTTGAATAGCATAATTAATATAGCAATCATCAAGACAATAGCTAAAGGATAATTTCTAAAAAGATTATCCATACTTTCTGTACTAGCTTTGTTTTCCCCAAACCATTTGAGTGAATAACCTGGAGGTAGTTCAATACCTTCTATTTGTTCTAATATGGCTTGTCTAGCTTCTTCAGCACCAACTCCTGGGACAGGGTCGCACTGAGCACGAATTGCACGTTGTCCATTATATCTAACCACCACTGGGTCTTCCCACTCAATGTTTATTCCTTTAACAGCCTGATTTAAAGGAACAGTTTGTACTGATGCAGCCAGAACATCTTCTTCTGATATTGAACCCGTAATAATCCCTTGAATAGTCTTTTTATTAAGTTGACGTAGATTAGGTACTATGCTAAACACAGGAGAATTTTCTAAACCCTCTATGGGATTACCTTTATTGTCTACACTCTTTAAATAAATGGTTTGTCTTTTTTCTCCACAGTAAAACACATCAGCAGGAATTCCACCCGTAGCTGTTAACATTGAAACACCAACGTCTTGTCTGCTAAGTCCAATGTTACGAGCAATAGGTTGATCAAAGTTTGCTGTAATCACAGGAGTTTCTGGTTCCCAGCTATTCTTAACCAAATAGGTTTTTGGGCAACTATCCATTATTGCTTCAGCTTTAGTACATAACTCCTTAAGTACTGCTGGGTCTGGACCAGAAAATTGAGCTTCAATAGGATATTTCATGTACATTAAATTGTACCGCTTCAGACGAACGTATGCATGTGGATAATTTTTAGACAGATAGCTTTGTATCTCTTCCATCGATTCCACCAAAACCTTTGGATTTTTGAAATCTATAATTAGCTCTCCATAAGACAAAGAGGGGTCAGCTATACTTCTTACCAAATTATAACGAGCAGGAGTACCTCCAATTGACATGGTAACGTGAGTTACCTCATCACGTTGCATAAGGTAGTTTTCTATTTCCTTTAAATCCTCAATTACTTTTGTGTTATTAACTCCTTCGTCTAACTTATATTCCATATAAAGCTGGTCGTATGTCATATCAGGGAAAAAACCTTGAGGTAGGAATTGATAACAGAATAAGCTAGCACCTACTAATAGTAATGCAATGCAAACTGTTGCCACTCGGTTTTTTAAGCACCAAGTTAAGACGGTACGTAGTGCTTTATGAAATTTCGATCCATATCTTTCTTCATCACTTATTGGTTTAACTTTTTTGAATAGGCTGTTAGCCATGATAGGAACATGTGTTAGGGCAAGTATCCAACTTAATAGAAGAGATACGGCTAGAACAATGAATAAATCTCTAACATAAACTCCTGCGTTATCTGGTGACAGAAAGATAGGGAAGAAAGCTAATATAGCAATAAGAGTAGCTCCTAATAAAGCCATTCCAGTCTGTTTACCAATAGAGGTTAAAGCTTCTGATCGTTTAACACCTCTTTGCAGGTTTACTAAAATTCCGTCAATAATAACAATTGCATTATCGACTAGCATACCCATTGCTAAAATAAATGCAGCAAGAGAAACACGTTGTAGAGTTCCCCCAAAAAGATTCAGAATGAGAAATGATCCAAATACAATGGTAACTAAACTAGTTCCAATAATTATACCACTGCGGAATCCCATGGTAAACATTAATACGATAACCACAATGATAACCGATTCTACAAGGTTTAATAGAAAGGCTCCTAGTGAATCCACAACACGGTCGGGTTGGAAAAATATCTTATGAAATTCAATTCCAGCAGGAATACGGGTTTCTTGTAATTCTTTAATTTTATTTTCAACCTTAGAACCTAGCTTAGTAATATCAGTGCCTTTTTCTGCTGAGATAGCTAAGCCAAAAGCACGTTTACCATCGTAGGTCATTTGATTCATTGTAGGGTCTTCGTAACCGACTTCAATATTAGCTATATCACGTAAATACAGTTGGTCATCTTCATGGCCTTGAATTAGTAAATTACTAATATCGTCAACCGTTTTGTATTTATCATTTACGGTTACCCGTAAACGGTAATCACCCGTTTCATAATAACCCGAATAAATGGTCTGATTTTGATCAGTTAATGTAGAAAGAACCTCAATGGGATGAACTCCAAGGTTTGCCATTTTTTCCTCTAGCATTTCTACATTAATACACTCTTCGCGTTCACCATAAAGCTGTATGTTACCAATGCCTTTGATAGACTGTATTTCTCTTTTAATCATCTCCGTGTATTTGGAGAGTTCTTTATCTCCAAATCCATCGGTTGTTATAGCATATAACATACCATACATGTCACCAAAGTCATCTTTTACAATAGAAGGTCTAGCACCTTGTGGGAGCGAAGCTTGAACATCATTTACTTTTCTTCTTAATAAATCCCAGTATTGCTCTACTTCATCATCAGGAACTTCAGATATTAACTCCACTGTAATCATAGATACATCATTCATAGAACGACTCGTAACAGCGTCTAAGTGATCCATACTACGAATACTTTTTTCAAGTAAGTCAGAGACCTCCAATTCAACTTCATAAGCAGAAGCACCAGGGTAAGCGGTAATAACCATGGCTTGCTTTACTTTGATTTCAGGGTCTTCTAGTTTACTCATATCAAAGAAAGCTAATGCCCCACCGATGAGTAATATGGCGATTAAAAAGTGCACTAAAGGCTTATTGTTTAGTGCTTGTTTTCCTAAATCAATCATAATAAACCTCCTTTATTAGTAGATGATATGGAATCTAATACTTTAACTGTTTGGTTTTCTTGAAGTGAGTTAACACCCGCAGAAACTACTATTTCTCCAGCTTTTAATCCATTAGCAATAGTTACGTCTCCGTTTCTTTTAATTTCTACTATTTCTACTTTTCGTCCATTGATTTGCTGGTTGTTTGGGTTATATACCCACACAGAACTTTCTCCATTAATTTCTTTAATTGCCGAAAGTGGAACAACAGTAAGTTCGGATTCTTCAGTTTTTCGTTTAATGTAAATGGTAGCAGTCATTCCAGGTGTAGGTAGCGTTAAATTGGGTTGATTAACAAAACCTAAGCGAACAGTGTATAATTGATTTAAGTTTGCTTTTTGGTTAATAGAAATTAATTTTAATGGATATGTAATATCAGGTTCTCTATTTACTGTGCAATAAAAATCCTCAAATTCATCTCTTCTTAAAAAGTCTGTAGCTGGAATATTTATTGTAGCTTCTAACGCATTTTGGTTGAACATAGAGAGTATTGGAAATCCAGCAGATACCGTTTCATTGGCATTAAAGTATTTTTTCTGGATAAATCCATTAAAAGGAGCTACTATGCGTGTATCCGATAGAGCTTTTTTATGAGCCTCTAATTTGGCGGATATTTGTTCTAATCCAAAAACAGCTTTTTCATAATCACTTTTTGAAACACTTCCTTTTTCATAAAGCGTGATTATTCTTTCAGCATCCCCTTTTATTCTATTGTATTCGGCTTGAGTAGCACTCAATTGAATTTTATAGTCAGTAGGGTCAAGATTAGCTAAAAGTTGCCCCTTTTTTACTTTACTTCCTGCATCAACATAAATTTGCTGAATAGTTCCGCTAACCTGGAATGCTATATCAATATCATCACTAGCTTTTATTTTTCCAGGATACGATATAAGTAAACTATTACTACGTGACTTTACCGTATCTACCTTGACAATAACAGTACGGTCTGTTTTGTTTTGTTCTTTTGATGAACATCCTAAGAACAATAAACCTAAAATAAAACAAGATGTTATTAATCCCTTTTTCATGAAGTTTTTGTTATTTATTGATAGAATTACACAATCTATTTAGTTAGACAACTATATTAAACAGTATATATTCATCATTTACTGCCATAATATTTTAGTTGTTTGCAAAACTAATAAAAGATTAGCTATATTCATATTATTAATCTTTTAATTTAGTTTACTATCAATATAGGGATTATAATGTGAGTTTTTTATTATTTAGCTCATTATTTTTTCACCCTTTATTGATTGATTATTAGCAGTTTATATTCTACTGTTTTAGGTGGTTGTCTTGCTTATCTAATAAGGTCATAGTGTGAGGTCACTTTATAGAATTATTATTCTGTTTACATTTGTATGATAATTTCACATTTCCTTTGTATAGGAAAGAAACATATTAGGGGGTTTTTTGTTTGCTGTTTTTGAAAGTAAAATAAGATTATTTTATGATACTGAATTTTAATCAAAGTAGATAAATAATTCGAGATATAGCAAGGAGGCAAGATGATTTATTTACTCTTTATTTTTCATTCTATAGAGTCGCTCAAACTCGGTAGATGATATTTCATTATAATCCAGTAAAGCTTGATTAAATTCACTTTCTATGGGGTTTTTTACTGAAATTTTTATGCCATCGGGGTCTAAATGAATTAAGGCAATTAATTCATTTTGCTTACTATAACCTAATGCTGCTTCACCATCTTGGCTACCAGCCCATTCTCTTGTTGTATAATGACAAAAAGTATCAAAAAAATTAAGTGCTCTTTGAGCTAATTTTTCTCGTTGAGCTTTATATTCCTTTTCTTCACTTTTTGGAACACAATATGCATCCACTTGAACCCAGTAATCCTTGTTTTTATTCATCATATTTATATTTTCTATCAATAGAAACACACATTTGTTCAAATTGTTGATGTTTAGAAGTTGAAAATGTGTTATTTGCATTAATCGATAATAAAAGGTTTAGGTTTTTATCTCAATGAGCAAAATAAAACGTGAATATTTCTGGGATTTTAGAAAAAAATGAAGAGTTCTGTGTTTTTACAGATCTATCAGTTCCTTTATTAGAAAACAGTATATGGTATGCAGAATGAAAGATAAGATAATAGATTTACTTAAAGAGCGTGTTTTGGTGTTAGATGGGGCTATGGGGACTCAAATCCAACAAGCTAAATTAAGTGAGGAAGATTTTCGTGGAGAACGATTTAGAGATTGGCCTTATGCATTAAAGGGTAATTATGATTTGCTCTCTCTGGTACAGCCTGACTTAATCTATTCTATCCATCAGTCCTATTTAGGGGTAGGGGCCGATATCATTACGACAAATACGTTCAATGCTCAGGCTATTTCTTTGTCAGATTATCAGATGACACATCTTGTATATGAAATTAATTATGAGGCTTCCCAATTGGCACGTAGAGCGGTTGATAAATATAGTAAAAGATCTCCCACTAAGCCTCTTTTTGTTGCTGGCTCAATAGGACCTACTAATCGATCAACCTCTATGAGTCCATGTCTTGAAGACCCTATGTATCGTGCCGTAACATTCGATGAAATGCGTTTAGCTTATAAAGAGCAAATTATAGCCTTAATAGAGGGGGGTGTTGATTTACTTTTAATTGAAACTGTTTTTGATACATTGAATGCAAAAGCAGCTTTATTTGCTGCTGATGAGGTAAGAGATGAAATGAATAGGCCCATTCCTGTTATGATATCAGCCACTATAACGGATAAATCTGGCAGAACACTTTCCGGACAGACATTAGGAGCTTTTTTGGCATCTGTTAGTCATGTGGATTGTTTATCCATTGGGTTGAATTGTGCTTTTGGTGCCAAAGAGATGTATCCTCACCTTAAAGAGTTAAGTCGTTTAGCTCCCTGTTTTATTTCAGCTCATCCTAATGCAGGTTTACCTAATGAATTAGGTGAATACTATAATACACCTAAAATAATGGCAACACAAGTGAAAGAGTTCTTAGACGAAGGTTTGGTTAATATAATAGGTGGCTGTTGTGGTACGACTCCTGAGCATATTGCTGCTTTTGTAGAACTGGCTAAAGCAGCACATCCTCGTATTCCTGTTGAGGAACCTAAAGATTTGTGGTTGTCAGGGTTAGAGCTTTTTGAATCTAAATGTAGCTTTAATAGTGTAGGTGAGCGATGTAACGTAGCGTGTTCTAGACGATTTCTTCGATTAATAAATGAGAAAAAATACGAGGAGGCTTTGACTATTGCTCATAAACAAGTAGCTGATGGTGCCCAACTATTAGATGTTAATATGGACGATGACTTGCTTGATGGACCTTTTGAGATGACTCAATTTTTAAACTTAGTTGCTTCTGATCCTGAGGTTGCTCGTGTTCCCATTATGATAGATTCATCCAATTGGGAGGTAATTGAAGCGGGACTCAAATGTACTCAAGGTAAATCTATCGTTAACTCTATATCACTGAAAGAGGGAGAATCGGTGTTTTTAGCACAGGCTCGCTTAATAAGAAAATATGGAGCAGCTGTAATAGTTATGGCTTTTGATGAAAAGGGACAAGCAGATACATTAGAGCGTCGCATAAAAATTTGCAATCGAGCTTATCAGTTGTTGGTGAACGATGGATTTAATCCATTAGATATACTATTTGATCCCAATGTGTTAGCTATAGCAACAGGAATTGAAGAGCATCGAACGTATGCCATTGATTTTTTAGATACCATAACTTGGATTAAAACCAATCTTCCAGGAGCTAAGATTAGTGGGAGGATTAGTAATCTTACCACTGCATTTCGAGGTTATGCATATATTGGCCCAATTATAGAATCAGTATTTCTCTATCATGCCGTACAACGAGGAATGGATATGGCATTTGTTAACTCTAGTTTAGCTGTTACTTATGAAGACATTCCCAATGAATTACGTATCTTGACCGAAGATGTGATTTTTAATCGAAGAGCAGAGGCAACTGATGAATTAATAACTTATGTAGAACAACACATAGGGTAGAGTTGTAGAATAATGAAATCCAATAGTGGGTGAGTGTAGATTATAAGAGATAGCTAGAAGGGTACTTAATGTATTAATAAAAGAATCAATGTTTTGAATGCATCAGTCAGTATATGTGTGTTTTTAACCCTAAAAGATAAATAGGGAAGAGTCATTACATTATCGGAGAAAGAATAAAGAGGAGAATGATTCTAAGAAATAAAAACGCTTCCATCGGTTATATAACTCAATAGAAGCGTTTTTTATATACTCTACCCTAAGGTAGTGTTGATTGTAGTTGTTTTAATATCCAAAGATATCAGTAGTTGTTAATTGCTTAACAGGACCAATTTTACCTAACTTATCAAGATCTAAATCTTTCTTATCTCCTAAAATAAAATAGGTGTATTTTCTATTTTTAATCCATTGGTCATGGAAATCAATGACATCTTTCAAAGTCATGTTTTGAACCTCTTGATACGTTCTTTCACGTTGATCACCCGTTAGTCCAAGTTCTTTAGCATCTAGATAATTCCAAATAATATCACTTTTTGTAATACGCTCTGTTCTAATTTTAGTCAACAGTCCATCTTTAGCAAGTGTGAAAGCTGATTCAGAAAGAGGCATATCTTCAATGATATCATTAAAAGCATAAATAGCATCCATCATTTTATCATTTTGAGTTGCAATCTGAGCAATCATCGTGTAAGGATACTTAATCTTATTAGGACTTACTAAACCTGCCCATGCAGAGTAAGCTAATCCACGACTTTCTCGCATCTCTTGAAATACAATGGAGTTCATCCCACCGCCAAAATACTCGTTGTAAAGCGATCGAGCAGATTCAATCTCAGGATTGTAGTTTTCAGCTTGATTAGAGTACATCCCCATATAAATCTGTTTTGCATTATAAGGAGCAATTAAGACTTGAGTCTCAGTCGTTTCTTGCTGCTTAAATTGAGTATCAACTAGTGGTTTCTCTAAGGGTGTTTCCACTTGATGGTGGTTATCCACAATAGCAACTACATCGTTTGCTTTAGAAGGACCATAATATAATACTTGATGCTCATATTTTCTTAACGCCTGAATGACTTGAATTAATGATTCTGGCGATGTGTTTTTAAGTTCATCGGCAGTCATAAGGTTCTTAGCTGGAGAATTTTCACCCCAAATAGCATAGTTGTATAAACGAGAGAAGTTTTGCGATTGATTTAATTTTGCATCAGTTCTAGCCTTTAATAGGTTACCCACTAGGTTAGTATAAGCATCCATATCTACTTGAGCATCATCAATAATATGCTCTAATAGTTTCAGTGCTTCTTCCATATTTTCTTGTAAGCCAGAAATAGAGAAGTAAGTCGTTTCATTTCCTGCTGAGAAACGATAATCACAAGCTAATTGATAAAAAGATTTCTTTATTTCTTCTGCACTCATTTTAGAAGTACCTACAAAATCGAGGTAATCAAAAGCAGTACCTAGTTCTTTGATTTGATTTCTTCCAAGATCAAAGTAGAAGAAAAGTTGAAACAATTCATTCGTGTCATTACTCTTATAAACAAGAGGTAAACCTTGAGCTGTTGTTAGGTGAGTTAAATCCTTATCAAAATCTAAAAAATGAGGTTGAATAGGTTGAACTTCCGTAGCTTGAATTTCTTTTAAGAAGTTACTAGCCGAATCTCTATTCATTACAATAGGAGTAATTTCAGGCTTAGGCATCTTCACCTCATTAGGATCGGTACCTGTTTGCTTATAAACTAAGTTGTAGTTTGTATCCTTAAAGTATTTATTAGCTAACTCTTTTAAGTTTTCAATAGAAAGTTGATTAATGGAGTGAAAGCGAGAAACCATATCGCTCCAGTCTAAATTATTAATAAAAGAAGAAACATAATAGTCAGCTCTTGAACGATTATCTTCAAAGCTATACATTTGCTCTAGCTTCATATTATTAATAACTGCTTGAAGCATCTCTTCATCAAAATCGCCTTTGCGGAGTTCTTCTATTTGTTCAAGCAATAAATCTTTAACCTCATCAAGCGATTGTCCTTCTTTAGGACGAGCTTGTACTAGTAAAGCACCTCCATCGGCCATACCTAAAATACCAGCAAAAGCACCTAGTACTTTTTGTTGTTGGTTTAATTCTAAATCTAATAACCCTGCTTTCCCGTTGTATAACAGATAAGATAAAGCTTCTAATCCAACATAGTCTGGATGATTTATAGCGGGTAATCGCCAAGCTAGTGTAATATTTTCCGCATCAGGTCCTAGCACAGTACGCACAATAGGCTCTGTTATAGCAGGTTCCTCTTCTGTCTTTAGTTCGGGTAGATTATGATTTGGTTCAAGATGACCAAAATACTTTTCAATAACCTCTACCATAGCATCAGGCTCAAAATCTCCTGATAAACAAATAGCCATATTATTAGGAACATACCACGTTTTATAATACTCCTTTATATTAATAATAGAAGGGTTCTTTAGTTGTTCTTGTGTACCTAACACAGTTTGTGTACCGTAAGGGTGGTGTGGAAAGAGAGACGATAGAATGGTTTCATAGACCTTTCTAAAGTCATTTGTAAGTGACATGTTTTTCTCTTCATACACTGTTTCTAGTTCTGTGTGAAATCCACGAATAATGTTGTTCTCAAAGCGGTCGGCCTGTATTCGTGCCCAATTTTCAATTTGATTAGCAGGAATATCTTCTACATAAACAGTCTGGTCAAAGCCAGTATATGCATTAGTCCCTTTAGCACCAATAGCAGTCATCAGTTTATCGTATTCGTTTGGAATAGCAAACTTAGAGGCCTCGTAAGAGAGACTATCTATAACTTGATAAATTTTATTCCGTTCTGCTTCGTCGGTTGTTTTTCTATAAATTTCAAACTGTTCTTCAATAGCACTTAATATAGGCTCTTCCGAAGCATAGTCAAAAGTACCATATTGCTTAGTACCCTTAAACATAAGGTGCTCAAAATAGTGAGCTAATCCAGTCGTCTCTTTTGGATCATTTTTTCCTCCCACTTTTACTGCAACGTAGGTTTGAATACGTGGAGTTTCTTTGTTTACTGTCATGTAAACTTTTAATCCATTTTCTAGTGTGTAAATTTTAGTATTCAATGGATCGTTTGGAAACTCTTCATAAGAAAACTTGCCACTATCTGTACAGCCAATAAAAGTCATGCTTAGTAGCAAAAGAAATGATAAAAATAATTTTTCTGATTTCATATAAATAGTTATTGTAAATAAATTCTTAAATGTTTGATCTCTAGAGTCAACCCTTTGATGTGGATTGACGTTTTTTTCTGAATACAACGTGCTCAAGTAAAAGTACACTAATCACACCCATCACAAATCCATTACCTAAAATTGGACGAAAAGTAGTGGGTATTTGATCGAGTACATAATCGGGAGTAAAAGATAATATTAATCCTACCATTAGAGGCAATCCAATGGTTAAACTATCATTAAAACTACTGATTATATTTTTTTCTGTACCTATTATTTGAAAAGAAGCAGAGAGTTGGGTTGCCATGAGGTAGAGTAAAATAGTACCCATCGTTAATTCTGGAATTAAGGTGAGGTACTCAATAATAGACGGAAATAAAGCACAACCAATAAGGGCTATTCCGGCAGGAATTAATGGGTATCTTGATGCACAGCCTGTAGCCATAATAAGACCAGGACTCAAAGAGTAATCTACTGGACCAATAACACCCATAGACCCTGCAAATATATTCATTATGCCAGTAACACCTACGGCTCTCTCACTTCGTTTATCTAACTGATCGGCCTTTATTATCTTTCCTACAGATTGAACAGAACCCAATTCATTGATGAGTAGGGCAATGTAACAAAATAAAAATGAGAGTGTAGTACCTAAATCAAAGTTCAACGATACAAACCAGCTGGAGGTTTTTGTCCCTGCTATTTTTGCTTCTGTAGAGGGTACACCCATAACAGCAAAACAGATAATTGAGCCTAAAACAAGAGCAATTAATACCACAGTGGACTTCCAAATGCCTTTGAAGAAATGATTAGCCAAAGTCATTAAGAATAAAAAGCTAAGTGCAAATAATAATGAAAATAAAGCATGACTTTCTTCACCAAAAATTAAACGCAGAATAACAGGAGATAGTGTAAAAGCAATTAAAGACATAATTACAATGACTATTCTAGGGGTAAATATAAACTGTATTTTAGAAAGTAAACGACTAAAATACAACACACCTAATAAAACACCCCCAATGATTATAGCTGTATAAATTTGCGCCTCATTAGCCGATCCTGCTGAAAGTACACCAATTAGTAAAACCGAAGCTGGACCAATAACTACAGGCATTTTATGTCCCCCTAAAACCTGTAAAATAAGTCCTACACCCATAATAATAAGAAGTTTTTGAGTGTAGAAAATATGTCCCGCTGTATCTAATCCCTGCAGATTACTAATCACCGCACTTAAAATAATTACCATAGGAATGGATACAAGAAACCATTGCAACCCATACATTGCCAGAGAAAAGGGTGGTAATTTATCATTGAGATTGTATCTGAAGTTCATATCTTTGTCTTTTATTAAATTTAATAATGAAGCTGAAATTACATTAAAATAGAGTTCTATACAAATCTATGCTTAAATAAACGATTTGTTTTAACGGTTTTAGTGTTGTAGCAATGGATTATGAAGAAAATTAAGACCAATGCAGCTCGCTTGTTAGATCAAGCAAATATAGCCTACGAGCTAATTACCTATGAGGTAGATGAAGAAGACTTAAGTGCTGTGCATGTGGCACAAATGGCTGGAGAATCGGTAGATCAAGTATTTAAAACCCTTGTTTTAGAAGGAAATAAAACGGGGAATTTTGTCTGTGTCATTCCAGGTGCTGATGAGCTCGATTTGAAGTTAGCTGCTAAAGTATCAGGAAATAAAAAAGCGGAAATGATTCCTATGAAGACCTTGCTTCCTTTAACAGGGTATATACGTGGAGCTTGTTCGCCCATTGGTATGAAAAAGCTACTTCCAACCTTTATACATGAGAGTTGCTTAGCTTACGATTTCATTTTTGTAAGTGCTGGACAACGTGGTGTACAGTTGAAAGTCGATCCAAAAGACCTTATAAAGGTAGTTGATGCCGAAGTTTGTCGTCTATTTTAGGAATCATCTCAATAAATAATGATAACTTTGGAACGCTTTTAATAAAATAAAATATATAATACGTTAAATAAAAACACACTAATTATGTTTAAAAAACATCCTAAGGGATTATTAGCGGCCGCCTTATCGAATATGGGAGAGCGGTTTGGCTTTTATGTAATGATGGCAATTCTCTCTCTTTTTATTGCCACTAAGTTTGGTCTCAATGAAGTTCATACAGGTATTATTTACTCTGTATTCTATGCCTTAATTTATTTATTGGCATTAGTTGGAGGTATTATTGCAGATAAAACTCAAAATTTTAAGGGGACTATATTAGCTGGTATTGTAATGATGGCTGTAGGTTATGTTGTCATTGGTATTCCAACTCCAACCCCTGTTCCAGATCACCTCTATTATGTTATTTTAGGAATTACTTGTTTTGGACTTTTATTAATAGCCTTTGGTAATGGACTCTTTAAGGGTAACCTACAAGCTTTAGTAGGACAAATGTACGATGATCCTAAGTATAGTAAATACAGAGATGAAGGATTCAATATCTTTTATATGTTTATTAATATAGGTGCTATTTTTGCTCCTTTATTTGCTACAGGAATTAGAAACTGGTGGATACAATCGAATGGATTTGCTTATAACGCTTCCTTACCCGAGACTTGTCATCAGTATTTAAATAACACCATTACCCCAGAAGCTTTAACTAATATGCAAGAGATTGCTTCGGGTATGGGGTATACAGGTACCGATATGGGAGCTTTTGCTACTGAATATTTAGGTATCTTCACCACAGGGTTTCACTATGCCTTTTTAGTAGCTATTGTAGCTATGGGCATATCATTAGTTATTTATATAGCCAATAGAAGAATTTTCCCAGACCCTACAGCTATAAAAGAAGCTGCTGCCGCTGCACCCGAAATGGATGTAAAAGAAGTAAAACAACGTTTATATGCTTTATTTGCAGTGTTTGCTGTAGTTATATTCTTTTGGTTCTCTTTCCATCAAAATGGATTAACCTTGACTTTCTTTGCTAGAGACTATACCGATTTAAGTAGTATGGTGTTTAGTTTTGGTCAATTCAAGTTAGAAGGAGCTGAGTTATTCCAAAGCTTTAATCCTTTCTTTGTGGTATTTTTAACTCCCATTGTAGTAGGTGTCTTTGGTTGGTTACGTGCTAAAGGAAAAGAACCTTCTACACCCAAAAAGATAGCTATTGGTATGGGTATTGCAGCTTTTGCTTACATTGTAATGGCATTAGGCTCTATGGGATTACCTACAAAAGCTGAAGTAGATGCTATGGGTGGTTTATCTCAGGCACAACAAGTAACTCCATTCCTCTTAATTGGTACTTATTTTATACTTACGGTGGCTGAGTTGTTTATTTCTCCACTAGGTATTTCTTTTGTATCGCAAGTTGCTCCTCCTAAATACCAAGGTATTATGCAAGGATGTTGGTTAGGTGCTACTGCTTTAGGGAATCAATTACTATTTATAGGTGCTATTTTCTATAAAAATATTCCAATTTCATTAACTTGGACTGTGTTTATTGTAGCTTGTTGTATTTCTATGTTCACTATGTTATTTATGTTAAAATGGTTAGAGCGTGTAGCTAAATAAAACCTTTTTAATTCTAAAATAGAATTTATGAAATAGGCTGATAGTATTATCTATCGGCCTATTTTTTGCTTTTAAACAAACTTTAGCCGTTTTAGAATAGAAAAAACACGTTACTCTTGTTCTATTTTTGTATCATTATTAGTTAAAGGAATAAAAACAATAATCTAGTAAAGAAAATAATATTGCAACAAAAAGATATTAATTTTTGGCTTAGAGTGTAGGAGGCAAGGGAGAGGTAAAAGAGAAGCCTATACTAAAAAGGCCTATGAAAAAGGGGTAAAGGTATAAGTTGTGTACTTACATCATTCATTAGAGTACGATTGATGTAGTACTCAATGGATGTGTTGAATTAATTTAAAGTGGTTTATCTAACTGAAAGATAGACCACTTTTTCTTTTGACTTATTTTATTTAAAAGAAAAAAGGTGAGTTGCCCCACCTTAAATGTGTTCACAACGGAATAATCCTTATTGTGAATTGCTTCAAAACTAGGAGCAAGATACATAAAATTATTTAATATAAAAAGGATTTTGTTGTGATTTTTATTAACTTGTGAAAAAAAGTGTTAAATAAAAGTACTATACTATGAAAAGAATATTAGGTTTAGATGTGGGAACCAACAGTGTGGGGTGGGCTGTAGTAAATCAGAGTAAAGATGGTGAATATGGGAC
>JGI24707J26582_10001164_pt1 | contig 20919 bp, 14 predicted proteins | sample BioPla1DNA1_FD_26582 | JGI IMG/M metagenome (IMG submission 26582)
AAATAACAGTGTTTTACGCATTGATAAATTTTTATATAAAATTTAGAATTAAAATGTAAATATAGTCACTTTCTCTCTGTTTGAAAAAAATATAAATTCTTTTTTATAATTTATATTAATTAATAAACGTAAAAACTTGCAAATTTATTTAATGAATTGTAATTTGTTTGATATTTTTATCTTTAATTTCAACCTTATATTATTAAAATTGATATTATCATGAAAAGATATTTAGTTCTTTTTGCAATTTTTGCAGTTATTTTTTCCTCTTGTATGGATAAGAAATCCAAATCATCAGAGCCAATAATTCAGGATATTATAGTTCCAGAAACTTTTGAAGAAGATAGCGTTTCTATTGAAAGTGATTCTATTATTTCTGATTCATTAGTTGTTGAAGAAGAAGCTATTTTTGAAGAGACATCTGCACAAGTTATTTCATCAGATTCTGGTTTGCATAAGTATTTTCTTATTAGCGGTAGTTTTGTACAATATGATAATGCTCAACGTTATCAACAACAGTTGATAAGTGAGGGATATCAATCTGAAATAATTGAGCGTCCGGATGGACCTAATGGTCAGTTTTATAAAGTTTCATATATGGGATTTAGTAGCTGGAATAAGGCAATCGATCAATATAAATCTGATAGATATCAGTATGGTAAAGAAGATGTATGGATTTTAGTTAAAAACTAAATTTTATAATATTTAAATAAAAAGATGGTGGAGGTTTGCTAAATCTTCATCATCTTTTATTTGGTATGTTTTAAATCCCAAATTTTTAGCTGTAATTATATTATCTTCATTGTCATCTAAAAAAAGAGTTTCATTAGCTATAATCTTAGAATCATTTATAATATATTCAAACGACTCCTTTTTAGGTTTTCTGTATCCTATTTCATGTGAATAGTAAACTTTCTCAAATAATTTATCCAAATTATCATATCCAGGAATCATTTTATTGAAGTGATTTACATGAAGTTCATTGGTATTACTTAGCACATATAATTTTTTATTTTTTCTTATTTCTTCTATCAATTTTATTCTTTTTGCAGGAACTTTTATTATCATAGAGTTCCATGCATCTGCAAAATTATCTTTACTAGCTTTAAAATCAGATAGTTTATGTAATTCGTTTAAAAATTCATCAGATGATATTTGACCAATTTCATATTTTTTAAAAATCGGATTATTCATTAATTCTTTGTAGTCATCAACTTTATTATCAAGTAATTGAGATAATTTATTTAATGTTTTATTAATATCTATATCAATTACTACTCCACCTAAATCAAAAAGTATATTTTTCATTTTAAAAAATAATATAAATGTATTGTACTTCTCAAAAATATAATAATTAATTGGAAAGAAGTAGTAGTATCAGGTAAAGATATATTTTAAATATCTCTTTGTAGTTAAATGCCAATTTGTTATTTGAAAATTTATTATCCGAAATTTAAAAATATTTTTTATTTCTTCTATATAAGAAATCTAATTTGATTTTATAGTATAGCTTTTTGTGTAATGAATATTGTTTTGTTGTAAGTGAGGGTTTTTCAACTACAAATCTGTGGCTGATCGCTCAGTTTTATTCTGAATATCAGGTAGATTTTAATCTCCATCTGGTTATTTCGGTCAGACCGTGCCACGTATTTCGGTCAAACTGTGCCACTCTTTTTTTAGTTTAATTTGACACTTTGAAAAATCATACAATTATAATAATTTTATTTTTTTTAATCGATTTTTAATTGGTTTTTTCTAAGCGACTCTCCTTCTAAATTTATTCTGTGAGAAGAGTTTACTATTCTATCTAAAATTGCATCTGCTACAGTTCCTTCGCCAATAAGGGCATACCAGGCTGATACAGGCACTTGAGAAGCAATTATTGTGGAAGCCTGTTTATGTCTTTCATCAATAATATCTAACATTATTTCTCTTGTAATGTTATCAAAGGCCTGAAGTCCAAAATCATCTAAAATAAGTAAATTGACTTTCTTTATTTTATTCAACATTTTCAGATACGTGCCGTCCATTTTACTATGTTTAAGTTCTAATAAAAGCTTTGATGTAACAGTGTATAAAACCTTATATTCTATAAGACAAGCTTCGTACCCTAAAGCTTGTGCTATATAACTTTTTCCTGTACCAGAAGCTCCTGTTATTATTAGATTCTCTTTTCTTCCTATAAAATCAAGTGTTCCTAAACGCATAAACATGTTTTTATCTAGATTACGTTCAGGTGTGTATTTTACATCGGAGAGGTCTGCTTGCTCACGGAATCGTGCTTGTTTAATAAGGTTTTTAATTCTACGATTAAATCGTGCATCCCATTCATGCTCTGTTAATAGTGCAAGATATTCATCTGCTGTCAACTGTTCCATACGATTATTATTTATGTATTGCTCATGCAACGAAGCCATAGTATGTAATCGCATTTTCTTTAATTTTTCGATTGTTTGATTGTTATTCATTTTATATTCATTTAAATTGTTAATATTTTTATTGATATGCTGAAGAACCACGTATATTTTTGTGAATAGGAATATGTGAAGTATCACTTTCTAGTGTATCATAAAAGAGAGAGGTTTTATCTGCATTGTTTTTAAGTATGTTTTTAATCCTTTTATAAGATGCCATATCCCATTCCAATGCCTTTTGACAAGCATTATTCAAGCGTTCTGAGCCGTATAGCTTATACAACTGTAACAGTCCCAATACCCGCTTGTACCCAACCTCTGGATAATCTACCTTTGCAAGTATTTTTTCAACACAAGCCACTACATGTTCACCATGAGGAAGAGCTTTATTTTTAAAGTATTCTGGACTCCATTCCATAAAGGCTTTGTGTGTGCTAGAAAGATGTTCAGCAATGGTATTATAACTGCCTTTACTCCAATTACGAGGATGTAATGCAATCCGATCATGATTAAAGTAAACTTCAACCATGTTTTGTGTGTAATGAATCATTACTTGCCTTCCTATATATCGATAAGGGACACTATAGTAGCTCTTATCAGGAGAGAAATAAATATATCCCATCTTTTGAACCTTTGCTCTACGATATTCTTTAATGTGATATAACTCCGCAGGAAACGGTTTAAGATACTCCCGTTCAACTGTTTGAAAGAGTTCTAACCTGCTGGCTTCTTTGCGCTTAAAAAGAAGTTTATTATATTCAAAAAGCAACTTTCTTATCTCCTTATTGAGTTCTTCTAATGAAAAAAAAGTCATTTCTCGGATAGGATAATAAATTCTCTGATAAGTCAAATTTACAGCATTTTCAACCAATGCTTTATCTTGTGGAGAATACGTTCTTGTGGGGTTTATAACACAACCATAATGTTGAGCAAACTCTTTAAAACTCCTATTTATAATCGGCTCATATTTGCTGGCTCGAGTTACGGCAGATTTTAAATTATCTGAAACAATGGCCTTAGGAGCACCACCATAAAAATGAAGAGCATTTTCACTACAACGAATAAGATCTTCCTTCTTTTGACTCTTACAAGCCTCAACGTATGTATAATGACTATTAGGTAAAATAGCAACAAAAACTTCTACAGGTATAACTTCACCAGTGTCTTTATCAACTATTTCTAATTTTTTGCCTGCAAAATCTATATACATCTCCTTTCCTGGTTCATGCTCTAGTTTTACAGAACCTTTGATCTTAGCATACTTACGACGATAATGTTCCAAAAATTGGGTATAACTGTAAGGATTTTCCACTAAAGATACATATTGATGATAGTGATATTGAAAGGTAAAACCAGGATGATTGCGTGATTGATTAATCTTCTCAAAATACTGCATTAGCTCATCCTGTCGCTGAGTGTCAAGAGTCGTTTTATAAGTAAAAACCTCTTTTATCTTAGGACAACTAAACTCTAGTATCTCATCTACACTATATTTGCTAGCTTTAATCCGTGAAATATAAGAATTTACTGTATTGCGTGAAATACCTAAAGTTAATGCTATTTGGCGATTACTTACGCCATCTTTGTGTAATGTTATGATTTGTTTTAAATCCATAGAATCAAGTATATTTGCCATAACCTATCTTTTTAAAAGATAAGTTTACTTGATTTTTCAAAATGGCACAAATCAAACCGTAAATCTTATGAATCTAAAAGATTTAAATGGCACAAATCAAACCGTAAAAAGTGGCACAATTTGAACCGGTTTGGATGGCACAGTTTGACCGTTTTTAGTGGCACAAATCAAACCGTAGTATCCACCATCCACTGGTTGGAGAAATTAGTTGGAGTAAGCATATTGTTATTTTAAAAAAATGTAAAGATTCTCACGAACGTAAATTTTACACGTTAGCAACTAAAAAATTTGACTGGTAAAAGAATGTATTGATTAATCAAATTGAGATTAAAATTTATGAAAAATATCTTCTCAATCATACTAATTTTAAGCAAACTTTATATGATACTATTCAAAATCAGACTTTACTAGCATATCATCTAAATGATAACAGTATATTAATTGAAATTATTAAATGTATAATATATTTTTAATTTAAAGAATAAGAATATTTTGTTTTTATAATGAAAACGTTTACATTTGTTATAATAATTAATTTTTAAACAACAATGCAACATATTAAATTTGATTTACCTTCAAAATTAATTTTTGGTAAAGAATCTTTTTCAAAATTAATTGACGAATGTAATTTTTTAAATAAACGACGCATATTTATTTTATCAATAGATCCTTTAAAAGATTTTCTTGTTAATCAATTCTCTGAATTATCCGATAAAGGAGTTAAATTATTTATTGATACCTCAATAAATAATGAACCTACCATAAGTGATTTTCAAGTTATCTTAGAAAGTGCTCGTGATTTTAAAGCTGATGCTGTAATTGGTATTGGCGGTGGTAGTGTTATGGATGTCGCAAAGTTAATTGCTGTAATGCTAACAGATTTTTCAGATTTTTCAGATTATATTGGTATTGATTTAATTCCAAATCGTGAAACTTGGTTAGCTTGTTTGCCAACTACATCGGGCACTGGTAGTGAGGTATCTCCTAATTCTATCTTAATGGATGACAGTGATGGTGGTTCTAAAAAAGGTATCATTAGCCGTTGGTTAGTTCCTGATTTAGCGATAATTGATCCAGTTCTAACTTTAGGAGTTCCTTCTCATATAACTGCATTTACAGGTATTGATGCTTTAACACACTGTTTAGAAGCATACGTAAATAAATATTCTCATCCTATCGTTGATTTGTATGCGTTGGAAGGAATTTATTTGATTGCGAAATCATTAAAACGTGCAGTAGATGATGGAAATGATATTTCTGCTCGTAGCGATGTTTCATTAGGTAGTATGTATGGTGGTATGTGTTTAGGTCCTGTAAATACTGCTGCTGTTCATGCATTAGCTTATCCATTGGGTAGTATTTTTGGTGTTGCACATGGTATATCTAATGCTGTTTTATTACCCTCTATTATGAAATTTAATATTCCTAAATCTGTATCGAGATATGCGAATATTGGAAGAAAATTAGGTGCAGATGTTTCGTTATCTGATGAAGAAGCTGCATTTGAGGGAGTGAAAATTATAGAAAAATTGATAACTGATTGTGGTTTAGAGTGTAATATTAGTCAGTTTGGTATTGAGAATAAAGATATTGAATTATTATCAACAGAAGCTATGAAAGTTCAGCGATTATTAAAAAATAATCCGCGTGAAATGACTTTTGATGATGCTTTATCTATTTATTCTTCATTAATATAAAAAGATGAAAAAAAATATAAGAGAGATATACGGTGGAGTGGTTGTTCCGATGGTTTCACCATTAACATCTGATAATAAGATAGATGTTGAAAGTGTTGTAAAGCTTCTAAAAAGTTTTTTATCATATGGTGTAAAACCTTTTGTTTTGGGCACGACTGGAGAAGCGCCATCTTTATCAAGAGAATTGAGAAGAGACTTGGTTGAGATTTCTGCTAATTTTATTAACAAAAAAGAAATTCTTTTTGCTGGAATTTCTAACACATCATTTTGTGATAGCTTAGAAGATGCTCAACTTTTTTCTGAATTAGGTGCTGATGTTTTAGTTGCTACTCCTCCACCCTATTATCCTATTAAGGATAAAGAGCTTATTAATTATTTTGAATTATTGGCAGATTCGATTTCATTGCCTTTGATGATTTACAATATGCCATCTACTACTAATATTTCTATTCCGATGGATGTGATTGAAATATTAAGTAAACATTCTAATATAATAGGTTTGAAAGATTCTGAGCGTGATGTCGATCGTATTAAGTTCGCATCAGAAAAATGGAAACTTAGTGATGATTTTGTTTTTTTAACAGGTTGGGCTGCAAGTTCATCTTGGGCTTTAGAGGCTGGTGCTGGAGGTATTGTTCCAAGTACAGCAAATCTAACACCTGATCTGTATCAAGAATTATTTGATTTTTCTCAAAAAAATGATTTTAAGAAATCAGAGGAACTTCAAAAGCTTGTTGATGATATATCACTTTTATATCAAAAAGATAGAATTTTGAGTGAATCATTACCAGCTCTCAAAGCACTTTTGTCATTAAAAGATTTATGTAGATTAGATGTAGCTCTGCCATTTATGCGAATGGATAAGGCTGAAGAAGAAGAATATTTATCAAAAATGAAGATAGAATTAAAAAAACTCAATGTTTTATGATAGAATCAAAAAAGCCTATACTGGCCATAACTATGGGTGATGCAGCTGGCATTGGGCCAGAAATTGCTGTTAAATCTTTTAATGAAAAATCATTATATGATAAGTGTTGTCCGCTTTTAATGGGAAATAGTTCAATAATTAAAAAGCAGATAGAGTTATTAGGTTTTTCATTGGTTGTTAATTCTATTCAAGTTGTTGATGATGCTCAATTTACTTATGGCGTAATAGATGTTTATGAGCATATAGTTGAAGGTGGTGTTGAAGATATTAAATTTGGAGAGATCTCTTCAAAAAGTGGTGATTTAGCATTTCGATGTATTGTATCTGCAATTGAATTAGCTTTATCAAAAAAGGTAGATGGTACAGTAACTGGGCCTATTCATAAAGCAGCAATAAATGCTGCAGGTCATCATTTTTCTGGTCATACAGAAATTTACGCTCATTATACCAACACATCTAAATATGGTATGTTATTGGCTGATGATCAATTAAAAGTTATTCATGTAAGTACTCATGTAAGTTTGCGTGAAGCTATTGATTTAACTAAAAAGTCAAGAATTATTGAAGTTACAAAGCTTTTATATGATTCATTAACTCAAATGGGCTATGATAATCCAAAAATTGGTATTGCAGGTCTTAATCCTCATGCTGGTGATAATGGCTTATTTGGTCGCGAAGAGATTGAGGAAATTTCACCAGCTGTAGCATCTTTACAAAAAGATGGTATTGATGTGGAAGGTCCAATTCCACCAGATACATTGTTTGCTTTAGCAAATGGTGGAAAATATGATGGTTGTGTTGCTATGTATCATGATCAAGGTCACATTCCTTTTAAAGTAGTTGGTTTTCAATGGGATAAGAAAAAAGGCACAATGAAAAGTGTAAAGGGTGTTAATATCACATTAGGTCTGCCAATAATCAGAACATCAGTTGATCATGGTACAGCTTTTGAAGTTGCAGGAAAAGGCATTGCCAGTGCAGATGCTTTAAGTATTGCTATTGATTATGCTTTAAGATTAAGTAAATATAAAAATAGTAAGTAAATAGTTTATAATAAATGATTACTGTAATAGCAGATGATTTTACAGGTGCAGCAGAGATAGGTGGTGTTGCACTTAGACATGGATTAAAGGTTGTTATCGAAACAGATGTCAACGGAGTACATGATGTTGATATTATTATTGTAGCAACTGATACTCGTTCTATGTCGCCAGAAGATGCTGCATTAGAAGTTAAAAGGATTGTAACTTACTTAAAAAGTTTAAAGCCTCGAATTATATTTAAAAAATTAGATTCTGTTTTACGTGGAAATATAATTGCAGAACTTAAATCACAATTAGAAGTGATGGATATAAAACGTTCTCTTGTTGTTGCTGGAAATCCAGATTTTAATAGATTAATTATTGATGGTAAATATTATATTGATGGTGTACCTTTAGATAAAACATCTTTTTCATCTGATCCAGACTTTCCTATTATGTCATCTGATATCTTGACACTTGCTTCTTGTGAAAAATGTCCTGTGCATAGTTTAAAATCTGATGATAATTTACCAGAAAAAGGAATTATATTTGGTGACATCAATAACAATATTGAGATGAAACAATGGGCTAATAAAATTGATGAAACTATTTTGCCTGCTGGTGGTTCAGGATTTTTTAATGCTATTTTATCAAAAGAAAAAGCTAAACCAGATAGAGATTTTAAGAAATTTGAATTAATAGGTGATAGTGCTTTATATGTTTTTGGTAGTGCTTATCCAAAAAGTAATGAAGTTATTATAAATCTTCAAAATAGTGGAATTATTTTAGAGTATTTACCAGAGGAGCTATATTGGAATTTACCTGATTCAGAATTAGTTTTGGATAATTGGACTTCTCATTTAATTGAGTTACTAGATAAAGGAAATAAAGTAGCTATTGGAACGAATTTAACAGGTAATTTAGATGAAAATTTGCCTTTAAGAATAAAAGATATATATGCATCTGTAATTTATAGAGTATTAAATTCAACTACAATAAATGATTTAATTATTGAAGGTGGTGCTACTACATCAGAAATTTTATTACGTTTAGGTATTAAAAAACTTTACCCTTTTCGCGAGTTAGATACAGGTGTCATTCAGATGCGTACTGATATGTATGATGATTTAAGAATTACAACTAAACCAGGAAGCTATCTTTGGCCTGATTGTTTTTTTAAATAATAAAAATGTATAAAATGAATACAATTCACTGGGTTGATTATTTAATAATCATTGCTTCTTTAATTTTTTCTGTATTAATTGGATTATATTTTGCAAAAAGGCAAAAAAATACGGACAGTTTTTTTAAAGCATCAGGAAGTTTGCCGTCTTGGGCAATAGGTATGTCAATTTTAGCAACTTTAATTAGTAGTGTAACATTTTTAGCTTATCCAGGTGAAGGTTTTAATTCAAATTGGATACGTTTGGTTCAGGGATTAATGGTTCCAATTGTGTTAGTTGCTATTGTTGGATTCATAGTTCCACTTTTTAGAAATGTTATTAAACTTAGTGCTTTTGAGTATTTTGAACATAGATTTGGACTATTTCCACGAATGTATAGTTCTTTGTCATTTATATTAACACATTTCTCAAAAATGGGTACTGTTTTGTATCTTGTTGCAATGGCTCTTTCATCTATGATAGGTGTTGATATTTTTACAATAATTATAATAATTGGTATTGTAGTTATTATAATTACTGCAATTGGTGGTATAGAAGCTGTAATATGGTTAGATGTTGTTCAAGGTTTCTTATTAATTTTAGGTGGAGTTATCTCTTTAAGTATTCTGCTTTTTAGTGTAGAAGGTGGCCCATCAGCAATATGGGAGGTTGCAAAAGAGGGCGGCAGAGTTGGTTTTGGTCCTTTTGATTTAGAGTTTGTTAATCTTACTTTTATAGTAATGGCCCTTAATGGTGTTTTTTATGCTATTCAAAAATATGGAACCGATCAAACAATTGTTCAAAGATATTTAACTGCTCGTACTGATAAAGCTGCTATTAAAGCATCATTGATGGGTATTTTATTAAGTGTACCTGTTTGGGCTATTTTTATGTTTATTGGCACAGCTTTGTATGGATATTATCAACTTTCGGGGGATTTATTGCCTCAAGGTATTGCACCAGATGCAGTATTTCCACATTTTATAATGACTAAATTACCTGTTGGTGTTGTTGGGTTAATTTTATCTGCATTAATATCTGCTGCAATTTCAAGTCTTGATTCAGATTTGAATTGTCTTTCCGCAGTTTTACTTGAGGATTTTCATTTGAAAATATTTCCCAAAACATCTCAAAAAAGTCAATTATTATTAGGTAAATTATTTATAGTTATTGCAGGTATAGGAGCTGTTTTAGTTGCTCTTATATACGTAAATGCTGGTGGAAAAGGAGTATTAGGTATTGTTTTTACATTATATTCTATCTTTTCTGGTGGTATTGCTGGAATGTTTTTATTAGGAATCTTCAGTAAAAAAGCTAATAATCAAGGTTTATTATTTGGTATTAGTGCATCAGTTATTTTTACTGCTTATGCCCTTTTAACAAGTACACCAATAGGATTAGGAGATAATAATAAACTTTTAATTGATTTAGGGAATTTAAATTACAAACATCATTCATATATGATAGGTGTTTATAGTCATATTATTCTTTTCATAGTTGGATATATTTTCAGTTTATTTTTTGAAGGAAAAAAGATAGATGAAAACTTAACTTACTATGGTTGGAAAAAGAGTAATCGTAGCAATTAATTCTAAAATAAATTAATTATAATTTGAAAATTAATTTATTTTTCAATAATTTGTGTAATCGTTTTCATAACAATAAAATAAAATCCACGTGAAAGAAACTAAATTTTTTTTAATGATTTTTTTAGCTACATTTTTTAGCTATAACTTATCTTTTTCTCAATATCCTCGGATATCTGTTGAAGATCGTATTTTATCTCAATCACTGATTGAAGAAACTTATAGAAAATCTGATAGTGCTTGGGCAGTAGCATTTCCAATTGTTGAGTATGAAGCTCAAAATGGTAAGCCATATATTCCTTGGGCAAATCGTCCTTATGATTTACCTCAAGCTGATATTCCTGCATTCCCTGGAGCTGAAGGTGGTGGAATGTATACATTTGGAGGTAGAGGAGGAAAAGTAATTACTGTTACAAATTTAAACGATGATGGTGAAGGTTCTTTCCGCTGGGCGTGTGAACAAGGTGGTGCACGAATTATTGTTTTTAATGTTGCAGGTATTATTCACTTAAACTCTCCGCTTATTATACGTGCACCTTATGTTACCATCGCTGGGCAAACTGCTCCTGGAGATGGTATTTGTATAGCAGGTGAGTCTCTTTGGATTGATACTCATGATATCATAATTCGTCATATGCGTTTTAGACGTGGTGAGACTTGGGTAGGTAGGCGAGATGATTCAATAGGTGGTAATCCTGTGGGAAATATTATGTTAGACCATATTTCTGCAAGTTGGGGATTAGATGAAAACATGTCAATATATCGCCATATGTGGAATGATGAAACAGGAAAGCCAGATTTAAAACTAGGAACAGTAAATATAACAATACAAAATTCAATTTTTTCAGAAGCGTTAGATACTTGGAATCATGCTTTTGGTGCTACTTTAGGTGGAGAAAACTGTTCTTTTATAAGAAATTTATTTGCAAATAATACAGGTCGTAATCCCTCAATTGGATGGAATGGTGTATTTAATTTTGTTAATAATGTTGTTTTTAACTGGTGGCATCGCTCAGTAGATGGAGGAGATTATACTGCAAAATATAATATTATTAATAATTATTATAAACCAGGTCCAGTTACACCGCTTGATAAACCAATTTCTCATAGAATTTTAAAACCAGAATCAGGAAGAAGTAATCTTGATAGAAAGGTATACGGAATGGCTTATGTCGACGGTAATATTGTTGAAGGTAATGAGAAAGTTACAAAAAACAATTGGGATGGGGGTGTTCAGGTTGAAAGTTTACCAGATGCAGGTTCACATACTGATGAAATTAGATGGAACAGACCATTCCCAATGCCTTATATGACAATTACAGATGCAACAACAGCTTTTGATTATGTTATAGAAAATGCAGGAGCTCTTTATCCCACCAGAGATCCAGTTGATAAAAGAATTGCGCGTGTTGTTAAAACAGGTGTTATTGAGTATGCAGATAATGTAAACTTAGAAAATATTCCAAAATTCAAACATCGTAGATTACCAGATGATTCATACAAACAAGGTATAATAACCGATATTAGTCAGGTTGGTGGATATCCTGAATATAAGGGAAAATCATATAAAGATAGCGATGGTGATGGAATACCTGATTGGTGGGAAAAAAAGTATGGTCTAAATCCTAAAGATCCATCTGATGCAAATGATGATATGAACGGAGATGGTTATACTAATATTGAAAAATATATAAATGGCATTGATCCAACAAAGACTGTGGATTGGAAAGATTTAGAAAATAATTTTGACACATTAATAAAGCCGTTAAATAAATAGAAGTTAAATCTTAATGTAGTATATTTAAATATGGCATTAAGAAAAAAGATTTAGTTATGAAATTTAAAAAATTATTATTTTCATTATTCATTATTATAGTTTCAATGAATGTTTTTGCACAGTATCCTTCTATTCCTGCAGATGAACAAGCAGAAGGTAGAAGATATATGCAAAAAGTAAAAGAACAATCTGATGCAGCTTGGGAAAAAGCTTGGCCTGTAATTGAGAAAGAGATTAGAGAGGGAAAACCATATATACCTTGGGCTGGAATTCCTAATGCATTACCACAAGCAAGAATACCTGCTTTTCCCGGTGCAGAGGGAGGTGGTATGTATACAGTTGGTGGACGTGGTGGTAAAGTTTATGTTGTAACTTCGTTAGAAGATAGTGGACCAGGTACATTAAGAGAAGCTTGTGAAGCAGGTGGAGCAAGAATAGTTGTTTTTAATGTTGCTGGTATTATAAAATTGAAAGACCCAATAAGTATTCGTGCACCATACATTACAATTGCTGGTCAAACTGCGCCTGGCGATGGTGTAGTGATTGCTGGAGAAACATTTGATATTGAAACTCATGATGTAATTGTTCGTCATCTAAGAATACGGAGAGGAGAAACAGATGTTTTACGTAGAGATGATGCAATTAGTGGTGATGCTATTGGTAATATTATTTTAGACCATGTTTCTGCCTCTTGGGGATTAGATGAGACTCTATCAATCTATAGAAATATGTGGAGCCCTGAGCCAAAGCGTCATCCAGATAGAGCACCAGAAAAATTACCTACTGTTAATATTACAGTACAAAACTCTATTATTGCAGAAAGTTTAGATACATATAATCATGCATTTGGAAGTACTTTTGGAGGACTAAATAGTACTATGATGCGAAATTTATTTGCCAATAATATTTCTCGAAACCCATCGGTTGGAATGTGGGGAGACTTCGCTTTTGTTAATAATGTATTATATAACTATTGGAATAGAACAGTTGACGGTGGAGACTATCGCTCAATGTGGAATATGATTAATAACTATTATAAACCTGGACCAATAACTCCAAAAGATAAACCAATTAGTTATAGAATTGCAAAGCCACAAAAAGGTAGTATAGATTCGTTAATTTGGGGAAGAATTTATGCACATGGTAACATAACTGAAGGTAATGATATTGTTTCAAAAGATAATTGGGAAGGTGGTATTCAGATTGATAATATGTCTTTAGAGAAAGCTAAAGAGCATTTTCATATAATTAAATCTAATACACCATTTCCTATGGCACATATGAAAATTTTACCTGCTAAAGAATCTTATGAGTGGGTTTTAGAAAATGCGGGAGCAAATATTCCAAAAAGAGATCCTGTTGACGCACGAATTGTAAGACAGATAAGAACAGGAAAAGTTGAAGTAAAGAAAGGATTAGATCATAAACCAACTGGATATAATAAAAGACGATTACCAGCTGATTCATATAAATATGGAATTATAACTGATATCAGTCAAGTAGGTGGATATCCAGAGTATAAAGGTGAGCCATACAAAGATAGTGATGGTGATGGGATGCCAGATTGGTGGGAAATTAAATATGGATTAGATCCTAATGACCCTTCAGATGCAAATGGAGATTTGAATGGAGATGGTTATACCAATATCGAAAAGTTTATTAATGGTATTGATCCAACTATAAAAATTGATTGGACAGATTTAAAATATAATTACGATACATTACAAGAAAAAGGTAATCTTCACGAATAAATAATGTCAGTTCGATGTAAGTATATATTCGTAAAGCTGTAAACAAATTCCCTTTAGGGGGTGGGGTTAAAAAAAGAAAAATAACTCTTTTATTTTCCCCTAATTAGCTATGCTGAATTACGTTTTTCTCCTTGCCTTCAGCTAGACAAGGTAAAGGGACTTAAAATGTTATCTTTAAATGAACAAAGGAAAAGGAAGTATAATTCTTTATATCGAACTCACGAATAAATAAAAAACTATGAATAAAACTATTTATATCATTTTAGCATTAATTATTTCTTCTTTTGCATCTATAAGTGTTGATGCTCAAAAAGTTAAAAGTGATGAAGATAAAAAATATGTAGAAGTTTTAACAAAAAGATCAAATAAAATATTAGATGATTATGTTAAAATGGAGCAGGGAAAAAGTAGAGATAAAGTTCTTTCAATAATGGTAAAACAGTATTGGGATGTAAATAAAATTAATGATAGAAATAAAATTTTATTAAAAGATAAGAAGAGGCAGTTATCTCGTGAAGAATATGAAGTATTCAAAGAAAAAACTAAAAATAAAGAAGAAAAACAATTAACCAATCTTCGTCTTAATTTTGAAAAGAAACTTTCAAAATATCTTTCAAAAGAAGAGATAATCTCTGTTAAAGATGGAATAACTCTTGGAGCATTTGCTCATAATTATAATGGATATTTAGAAATGATTCCCTCACTAACAGTAGAAGAGAAAAAATATATTTATGATCAATTTTCTGAAGCTCGTGATTTGGCTATGGTTATGAGTTCTTCAAAAGATAGATTAAATGTTTTTAGAAGTTATAAAGGAAAAATAAATAACTGGCTCTCTACTGAGCGTGGATACGATTTAAAAAAAGAAGGAGATGCTTGGCAAGAGAGAATAAAAAGTAGTCAACAATAAAATAAAGATAAATTTTGTCTGTTTTGAATATATATATTAAAATATTAATCTCATTTATAGTACTTTTCTCTTTTTGGAATGTAAATATTAATTCTCAGAAATGGGTCTCCTTTTCAAAGGATGGATTAGTTTATGAAACTGATGAACAAGGAAATCATATTCCAGATTTTTCATATTCAGGATATAAACAGTCTGATGAAGAAATTCCATTAGTAGAAGGAGTTATAGAGCTAAATCCTATAAAAGGAGATGCTACATTATTAATTCAAACTGCTATTGATTATGTCTCTTCTTTACCATTAAATAAAGATGGTTTTAGAGGAGCTATTCAGCTTTCTAAAGGAGTTTTTGAAGTAAATGGAGATATTAAAATAAATTCATCAGGCATTGTTATTCGTGGAAGTGGAATTGGAAAAAGTGGAACTACTATTGTTGCAACTGGTAGAGATAGAAGGACTTTAATACAAATATTGGGAAAGGATTATGAAAAGTTAGGTAAGAAATATTCTATTGAAGATAATTTTTTACCTATTAATAGCAAAAATTTCAATGTTGATAAAGCTTCTAATTTTCAAGTTGGTGATGAGGTTATAATTCATCGCGTATCAACTCAAAAGTGGATAGATAGACTTGGAATGTCTGAGCCAGGAGGTAAAGAGAGTTCATATATAGGCTGGAAACCAGGTCAGCGAGATATTTTTTGGAAAAGAAAAATTTCATCAATCAAGAATCACAATATAACAGTAGATGTTCCTCTTACAATGGAGATAGATTCTACTTATGCTGAATATTATATTTATTCATATAGTAATAAAGGAGTTGTAAAAAATATAGGAGTTGAGAATTTAAATTTGATTTCTAATTATGACTCATCTAATTTAAAAGACGAAGACCATAGTTTTAATGCTATTGATATAAATTTTGCTGAAGATGTATGGGTAAGAAGAGTACATTTTTCGCATTTTGCAGGTTCGGCCGTAGCTATTTATGAAAATGGCCGAAGGGTGACAGTTGAAGATTGTATTTCAAAAAATCCTATTTCGGAGATAGCAAATTGGAGAAGATATTCATTTTTTACAATGGGGGAACAGACTCTTTTTAAGAGAATATATTCCGAAAAAGGGTATCACGATTTTGCTGTTGGCTTTTGTGCTGCTGGACCTAATGTTTTTGTAGATTGTGAAGCAAAAGATTCATATAATTTTAGTGGAGCTATTGATAGTTGGTCAACAGGAGTACTTTTTGATTTAGTTAGAATTGATGGAAATAATTTATCTTTTTCTAATCGTTTGACAGAAAATCAGGGTTCAGGTTGGACAACAGGTAATTCAATATTTTGGCAATGTTCAGCATCTAAAATATTGAATTTCTCACCACCAGGTTCTCGAAATTGGGCTATTGGCTGTTGGGGACAATTTTATGGCGATGGTGAATGGGCATCACAAAATTCCCATCTCTCACCTCGTTCTTTGTTTTATGCTCAATTAGCAGAAAGGCATAATAAATCAATTAACCACTATTGTTCGCAAGTACGACAGATAGAGGGAATTGCAACTACGAGTCCCACCATAGAACAGGCTCAGTTGATGTCAGAAGCAGCAAAAGAACCATATTTATCTCATAAAGAGTGGATAGAACATCGTATAGCTAATAATCCTTTATTAAATAATAAGATAAAGAAAAAAGTAAAATTAAATTTAGAAAATCGCGATAATAAAAGTGAAAAAAAATCACTTCAATATGAGATTAAAAATGGTTGGATAACAGTTGAAAATAAATTATTAGTTGGCAAACGTAGTACAGAACCTTGGTGGCGAGGTGTTGCACGTCCTTATGAAGTACAAAAAGCAAATAATGCAATAACTCGTTTTGTTCCTGGTAGATACGGCAAAGGGTATACAGATAATTTAGATGATTATATTGCTTTTATGCAAAAAAACAATATTGCAATAGCTGAACATAATTATGGATTATGGTATGATCGCAGACGTGATGATCATCAGCGTGTAAGGCGTGATGATGGAGATGCCTGGGCGCCTTTTTATGATCAACCTTTTGCTCGAAGTGGAGAGGGAGTTGCATGGGATGGGTTGAGTAAGTATGATTTAAACAGCTATAATTATTTTTATTGGAATAGATTAAACAGCTTTGCTAAAAAAGCGTCCTATGAGGGTAAAGTCTTGTTTTTAAATCATTTTTTTCAACATAACATTCTTGAAGCAGGAGCTCATTGGGTTGATAGTCCTTGGCGACGTGCAAATAATTTGAATCAAACAGATTTTTTAGAACCGCTGAATTTTGCTGGAGATAAAAGAATTTTCATTGCAGAGCAATTCTATGATTTATCAAATGAAAATCATAAACAAATTTATAAAAATTATATTAGACAATCGCTTTCATCTTTTGAAGAAGATATGCCTGTTATGCACCTAATCAGTGCAGAATACACTGGTCCCTTGCATTTTGTTGAATTTTGGATTGATGTAATAGCTGAATGGGAGCAAGAAACTGGCAGACATGCGTGGGTTGTTTTGAGTACAACAAAAGATGTTCAAGATGCTATTTTGTTGCAAGAAAACCGTTCAAAAGTTGTAGATGTAATCGATATTAGATTTTGGGCAGAAAAGAGTGATGGAACTTTATATGCTCCAGAAGGTGGAATGAATTTAGCACCTCGCCAACACGCTCGTATAATGAAAAGTGGTAAGAGATCTTTTCAGTCCGTTTATAACAGTGTTATTGATTATAAAAATCGTTTTCCTGAAAAAGCTGTTATTTATTCAGAAAGTAGATATGATCAATATAATTGGGCAGTATTGATGGCTGGAGGCTCTTTACCAGCATTTAATTTTGAATTACCTAAATTTTTATTGGAAGAGATTATTAATTTAAGACCTTTAAAAACAGAAGATTTTTCAAATGGAAACTACTATTTAGCAGATGACAATCATAACTATTTTATTTATAATTTTTCTGGAGAAATTCCACCAATATCAGTAACAGGATCTACAAAATTTAAGATATATTTTATTGATATAAAAGATGGAAAAATAATAAAAGAGAAAGAGATTATTTCAGAAGAGAATCAGCTAATAATTTCTAATTCAGAAGTTAATCAAGCGATATTAATTAAGAATATTAACAGATAGAAGATATAAAAATGATTAAAAAAACATTACTTTTTATTGCCATTGTATTTCTTTTTACTTCTTGTTGTGAAGTTGTGAAAGAGAATGAAGAAACATTAATACAGAAATTAGAAGTTTCTGATAACGGAAGATTCTTACAATTAGAAGATGGCTCACCTTTCTTTTGGCTCGGTGATACGGGTTGGTTACTTTTTACAAGATTAAATCGTGAAGAGGCAGAAACCTATTTTGATGATCGAGTTGCAAAAGGATTTAATGTAATTCAAGTTAGTGCAGTTCATATGATAGATGCTGAAAATATATATGGTGATTCCGCATTAATAAATAAATCATTAGGTGCGCCATTGGTAAAAGATGGTCATTATGGCTATTGGGAGCATGTTGATTATTTAGTTGATTTAGCAGAAGAAAAAGGTCTTTATATGGCCTTAGTTGCTGTTTGGGGTAATAATGTAAGAGGTGGTTATGTTAGTTATTCTGAGGCTGAAACTTATGCAAATTTCTTAGTAAAAAGATATGGTCATAAAAAGAATGTAATATGGATGAATGGTGGTGATACATTTGGAAATGATTCAACTGCAACATGGAATATTATAGGAAAAACTTTGAAAGAAAAAAGTGAAAATCAGTTAGTAACATATCATCCACGCGGTCGTCACTCGTCAAGCGATTGGTTTCATAACGAAAGTTGGTTAGATTTTAATCAAGTTCAGTCAGGTCATAGAAGATATGATCAAGATGATACAGAGCGAGGATATGGTCAAGATAATTGGAGATATATTGAAGATGATTATAAAATAAATCCAGTTAAACCAACAATTGATGCAGAGCCATCTTATGAGGGGATTCCTCAAGGTTTGCATGATGTAAATGAGGTTTTTTGGGATCATAATGATGTTCGTAGATATGCATATTGGTCAGTATTTGCAGGTGCATTTGGTTATACGTATGGTCATAGTGCAATTATGCAATTCCATCTTCATGATGGCAGAGAACCTGCTTATGGAGCAAAAGAATATTGGGATGTAGCTCTTAATTCTACAGGTTCACAACAAATGAAGCATTTGAAAAATTTAATGTTATCAAAGTCATATTTTGATAGAGTTCCTGCTCAAGAAATTATAGTTGAAAATGGTAAAAAATATGATTATAAAGTTGCTACAAAAGGAAGTGATTATGCTTTTGTCTATAGTTACAAAGGTGGTATTATTAAAGTTGATTTAAGTAAATTAGGTTTTAATAAAGTTGGGGCAGAATGGTATAATCCACGTGTTGGAACTTATTATGATATAGATACTTTTGAAGCTAATGGAATAAAAGTTTTTGAAGCACCTGGAATCGAAGAGGATGGTAATGATTGGGTTTTAATACTTAATAAAAAATAGTAAAACAATTTGAAATTTTATAACATGAAAAAATTATTAGTCAGTATAGCTCTTTTTATTTTTGCATTAACTTCATATTCAGCATCAAAAGATTGGATAAATATTATCGATTATGGTGCAGATAATAGTGGAGAAGAGCTTTGTGGAAAAGTTATAAATGAATGTATTGAAACAGCGCATAATAATGGTGGTGGTACAGTTTATATCCCTGCAGGTGAGTATCTGACAGGTCCAATTCATTTAAAAAGTAATGTTACTTTACATTTAGAAGCAGGAGCTTTGGTAAAGTTTTCTAATGATTTTGATTTGTATTTACCATTTGTTCAGCAAAGATGGGAAGGGACAGTAATGAAGAGTTTTTCACCCTTAATTTATGCACATGGTCAAGAGAATATTGCTATAACAGGTAGAGGAAAATTTGATGGTCAAGGTCGTGGATGGTGGAGATGGTATTATGAAAATAAGAAGGATCCAAACGTTGTTCCTAGACATAAATATTTTGATATGTGGGAAGAGCAAAATGGTGATGTAGTTACTGAAGATTATTACTGGGTAACTATGAAATGGAGATTTTTTAGACCTTCTATGGTTCAATTTTTTCAGTGTAAAAACATACTTATTGATGGGTTGACTTTTGTTAATTCTCCATTTTGGACAATAAATCCTGCATTTTCAGAAAATATTACCATACATAATGTAACTGTATTTAATCCGCCATCACCTAATACCGATGGTATAAACCCAACATCCTGTAAGAATGTTCGCATTTCTAATTGTCATATAAGTGTTGGAGATGACTGTATTACAATAAAGTCTGGAAGAGATATTGATGGACGCAAATGGGCTACACCTACCGAAAATGTTACTATTACTAACTGTACAATGCTAAATGGTCATGGTGGTGTTGTTATTGGTAGTGAAGTATCGGGTGATATAAGAAAAATTACGATATCTAACTGTGTTTTTGATGGAACAAGAAGAGGAATTAGGTTAAAGTCTGCTCGTGGTAGAGGTGGAATTGTTGAGGATATTAGAGTCTCTAATATTGTGATGAAAAATATTCAAGATCAAGCGTTAGTTTTCAATCTCTTCTATGATCCAAGCGCAAAGCCAGAGCCAATTTCAGAAAGAACTCCTGTTTTTAGAAATATCCATATTTCTGATTTAACAGCTGTTGATGTGAAAAAAGCTTGTACACTGTATGGAATCGAAGAAATGCCAGTTCAGAATATCAGTTTTAATAATATAAATATTCAATCGCAAACAGGATTTGAGGTAAATACTGGTAAAAATATAGAGTTTCACAATGTTGAGGTAACTACTGAAAAAGGCCCATCATTCATTATCGATAATTCATCTAACTTGATAATTAGTAATGTGAAAAGCAGAAAACCTATTGATGATGTTCCTGTGATAAATTTAAACAATGTTGAGAATACTTTTATAACAAATAATTTTCCATTAGAAAAGACGCCTCTTTATATTAATATAGAAGGAGAAG
>JGI24707J26582_10001166_pt1 | contig 20917 bp, 18 predicted proteins | sample BioPla1DNA1_FD_26582 | JGI IMG/M metagenome (IMG submission 26582)
TTGAATCTTGGGCCACCGGGGTGCGGTGGCCCCATTGTGTGATCCATAAAGAGAAATGGTGAGAGAATTGACTAGATGTGTTGATGCATGCCTGATCTCAACGGAGCTGGAGATGGTCCAAGCAGAAGGCACTTTAGCCATTGTCATCGATGTTCTCAGGGCTAGCACTACCATAGTGACAGCTTTGGGCAATGGGGCCTCGGCGATAATTCCACTCGCTACGGTGGAGGAGGCTCGGGCGCGACAAGCCCAGGAGCCGCATTTGCTGCTGGGCGGGGAGCGGAATGCCCACCCGTTGCCAGGCTTTGATTTCGGCAATTCGCCTCTAGACTACACCCCGGAGAAGGTGCAAGGTCGCGAGGTAATTCTCACTACCACCAATGGGACTAGAGCTTTACAAGGCGCCCACCAAGCTGGTGCCAGTGCAATTATCGTTGGGGCTTTGACTAACCGGCAAGCGGTGGTGGATTTTTGCTCTAGTTGGGATGGATCCATCCTGCTTGTCTGTGCAGGCTCCCACGGGCGGTTTTCCTTAGAAGATGCTTTGTGTGCCGGGGCGATTATCGCGGGGTTGGATCCTAAGCTCCGCCTGACCGACGGGGCCCGGACGTGTCGGGCTCTCTATGAGCACTATGGGGCTGAGCAGTTGCCCAGCCAGATTGCCAGTAGTGACCATGGTCTTGGGTTGAAGGGTAAAGGCTATGGGCCTGATGTTGTGTTTGCCACTGCTTTAGATGTCACGTCTTTGGTACCTATCTACCGAGGAGGCGAGATCAGACCCCTGGAAGGTTAAGGCTATCGGCTGAAGTGCCGCACGGGGTGCTGGATGATTAACTTCAATGATTTGGGTCATACTGGAATTGGAGCAGGATACAGCCCTGGTTTAGAGGAAGGCTCGAAATCTGGCGAAAGATGGAGGTAGTGGGAGTATATTGGACGTATAGGGTGCACAGGTCGGATCCCGAGGATTGTAAATGTTTGCATTTAAAACAGAGCTTCTGTAATATAAGTACTGGTATTAGCACTCGCTGTTGACGAGTGCTAATAACATGGAATGTCGGGAAAAGGAGGTCTTTAGGCCAGATGCAGATCAAACCATTAGCTGATCGAGTGGTTGTGAAAGTAGTAGAACAGGAAGAGAAGACCAAGAGCGGCATTGTGTTACCAGATACAGCCAAGGAAAAACCCCAAGAGGGTGAAGTGGTGGCAGTGGGGACCGGTCGCTACGAAAACGGGACATTGATTCCCATGAACGTAAAGAAGGGTGACCGTGTGCTTTTTGCTAAGTACGCCGGCACAGAAGTAAAGCTAGATGGTGAAGAGTATCTCATCATGAGAGAATCCGATGTGCTAGGCATTATTAGCTAGCGTAGCTCCTTTGGATTCAGCTGTGGCTGTGTAAGTGAAGATACTAGAGGAAGGTGAATGCAGGGATGGCAAAGGATCTGCTATATAGTGAACAAGCCCGTCGTAAGTTAGAGAAGGGTGTTAATACCCTGGCTGATGCTGTAAAGATCACCCTTGGTCCCAAGGGACGGAATGTGGTACTTGAGAAGAAGTATGGATCTCCGACTATCACCAATGATGGGGTAACTATTGCCCGAGAGATTGAGTTGGAAGATCCCTTTGAAAATATGGGTGCCCAGCTGGTCAAAGAAGTGGCTACAAAAACTAACGATATAGCCGGAGATGGCACCACTACCGCTACGGTATTGGCCCAAGCGATGATTAGAGAAGGACTTAAGAACGTTGCCGCGGGTGCCAATCCCATGGAACTCAAAAAGGGCATCGATAACGCTGTGGATACAGCGGTAGATTACATTAAGAGCATGGCCAAGCAGGTCGAGACCAGAGGTGCTATCGCTCAGGTAGCAGCTATCTCGGCAGACAGTCAAGAGATTGGCGAGCTCATTGCCGAAGCCATGGAAAAAGTGGGCAAGGACGGAGTCATAACCGTAGAAGAATCTCAGACCTTTGGTACCGAACTAGAGGTAGTGGAAGGCATGCAGTTCGACCGGGGCTATGTATCTCCTTACATGGTCACTGATGCTGAACGCATGGAAGCAGTCTTAGAGGATCCATACATCCTAATTACCGACCGTAAGATCGCATCTGTTCAGGATCTGCTCCCCGTCTTAGAGAAGATGATCCAAGTGGGCAGGCCGCTGCTTATCATCGCTGAGGATGTGGAAGGCGAAGCTTTGGCTACTTTGGTTGTCAACAAGCTGCGGGGAACTTTGAATGTAGCTGCGGTAAAGGCTCCTGGATTTGGCGACAGGCGCAAAGCTATGCTCAGTGATATTGCTGTTGTCACCGGTGGTGAGGTGATCAGTGAGGAGCTGGGTCTGAAGCTGGAGAATACCACCATGGACCAGCTAGGCTCTGCCCGCCAGGTTATCATTACCAAGGAAGAGACGACTATTGTGGACGGGAAGGGCAGCACCGATGCTATTAAGCAGCGGATTGGCCAGATCCGTGTTCAGATTGAAGAGACAACCTCCGACTATGACCGGGAGAAGCTGCAGGAGCGGCTGGCTAAATTGGCTGGCGGTGTAGCGGTGGTTAAGGTAGGAGCTGCGACTGAGACTGAGCTGAAGGAAGTCAAGCATCGTATTGAAGATGCTCTTTCTGCCACCAGAGCAGCGGTTGAAGAAGGTATCGTTCCCGGTGGCGGCGTAACACTACTCAATGCTGTAAACTCTCTTGATAACATGGAAGTGGCCGGCGACGCCCGTACTGGTGTTGACATCGTCCGCAGAGCTTTGGCTGAGCCCTTGCGTCTCATCGCTTCCAACGCTGGTCTAGAGGGTGCAGTAGTGGTAGAAAAGACCAAGACACTAAAGACCGGTGTCGGACTGAATGCGGTAACCGGTGAATATGTAGATATGCTGGAGGCAGGTATTGTCGACCCGGCTAAGGTTGCGAGAAGTGCTCTACAGAACGCTGCCAGTATAGCTGGTATGCTGCTCACCACTGAAACTCTGATCGCTGACAAGCCAGAGGAAGAGGAAATCATGGCCGGTGCTCCAGGAATGGGCGGCGGCATGCCTCCGATGATGTAACCAACGGTAGACAGGGTCCTTCGGAAGAGGGGCCCTTTTTCTATGTGACAAGGCATATAATAGAACTGATTAATATGGGGAAGGGCCAGTCTACTGGCTCTTTCCCCTTTCATGGGCTGGAATTTGGATGCAGGGTTTTGCTTCGGTATGGGGAAGTCTACCAAAATAGGCCCCTCTCGGGGTTGGAGCCTTTTGAGACTGCCTCCTTAACTGCCTGGATGACCGCTTTTTGGGGAAGGGTATGCTAAATGTGATGGGGCTGTATCAACGGGGTAGAGCAAAACTATGGCTTATTAGTTGACTATCAGGGCAGGATTTGACATCTAACCTGGAGTAAAGCAGTAGAATAAACACATATCGCAGTGCCACAAGGAGGCAAGAGCCATGCTAAACGATCTAGCAAAGGTTCTATTGACAAAAGAACAGATTGACACACGGGTAGCCGAGCTAGGGGCCCAAATCTCCCGGGACTACGCTGGGAAGGACCTAGTTGCTATCTGCATCCTCAAAGGTGCTTTGCATTTTATGGCTGACCTAACTAGGCAGATAACTATTCCCCTCTCCATAGATTTCATGGCAATCTCCAGCTATGGAGCAGGCACCAAGACATCGGGAGTAGTGCGGATTTTGCAGGACTTAGACTCTTCCATAGCCGATAGGCATGTACTGATCGTGGAAGATATTGTAGATTCTGGCCTGACCTTAAAGTACCTAGTTGACAACCTGAGTTCCCGTCGTCCAGCCAGTCTAAAAATTGTTACTTTACTGGACAAACCGGCCAGAAGGGCTGTAGCTATCGCCCCTCACTACAACGGGTTTGATATACCCGATGAGTTTGTTGTTGGCTATGGATTGGATTATGATGAGAAATACCGCAACCTGCCCTTTATTGGTGTGCTTAAGCCTGAGATATACCAAAAGTAAGTACAATCGGAGGAAATGGAGCGATAAAGTGGTGAAACGAGATTACATAGCTCAGGACAAGATCATCGTGCTTGATTTTGGCCAGGGTGATAGCCATCTTGTAGCCAGGCAAGTGAGGAAGGTTAGGGTATACTCGGAGATACAACCTGGTATCTCATCACCGGAGAAGGTCCTTGCAGCTAAGCCGCGGGGCATTATTCTGGTCGGTCAGCCCGATAAAGCTAGCCTCAGGGAAGCTCAGGCTACCATAACTAGGCTGCTTGCCGCTGACATTCCTTTACTCGTCCTTGGTCCCAGCCTCCAGCAGCTGGTGGGGGAGCTAGGAGCCAGGGTGGTATCCTTTGACGACACGGAGCGGGATACGAGCCTTCGGGACCAAGATGGTTTGGTTCATGGACTTAAGATGCTGCCTACACTAGAAGATGATCCCAGCCAGAGAGTTCTCCATGATTTCGCCCATAAGGTGTGTGGTTGTCGGTTTGAGTGGACTATGAGCTCATTTATCGAGACTAGCATTCAGATGATTCGGGCCGAAGTTGGGGATGCGCCGGTAGTATGCGGCCTATCGGGTGGGGTAGATTCCACAGTGGCCGCGGCTTTGGTCCATCGGGCCATTGGTAATCAGCTACACTCGATTTTCGTGGATCATGGTTTCATGCGTAAGCACGAAGCAGAGGAGATCATCGAGGTTTTTCAAGAACGGTTTGGCGGTAACTTCATAGCAGTAGATGCCCGGGATCGGTTTCTAGAACGGGTGAGGGGTGTAAGTGACCCTGAGGAAAAACGCAAGAGGATTGGCACTGAGTTTATCCGCGTTTTTGAAGAAGAAGCCACCAAGCTGGGTCGGATAGACTATCTAGTCCAAGGAACCCTGTACTCCGATGTAGTGGAAAGTGGAGTCGGCGAGGGTGGTTTGGTCAAGTCCCACCACAATGTCGGTGGTTTGCCTGAGGATATGTCCTTAAAGCTTCTAGAGCCTTTCCGCTGGCTGTTCAAAGATGAGGTACGGGCCGTAGGACAAAGATTGGGACTTCCCGATGATCTGATATGGCGCCAGCCTTTCCCGGGACCGGGTTTAGCAGTGCGAATCATCGGAGAGATTACGGCGACGAAGCTAGCTATTTTGCAGGAAGCCGATTACATTTTGCGGGATGAGATCCGCAAGGCAGGCCTCCACCGGGACATATGGCAATATTTCGCGGTTTTGACTGATACCCGCACAGTGGGAGTGCACGAAGGACAACGCACTTATGGTCATATGGTGGGTATTCGAGCGGTGCATAGTATCGATGGTATGACTGCTAGCTGGGCGCATATTCCCTATCCGGTGCTGGAACGGATATCCCAAAGGATTATGGAAGAAGTGAAATCAGTGAACCGAGTTGTATATGATATCAGTTGTAAGCCACCGGCCACCATCGAATGGGAGTAGCTGGCGGAGGTAGTCAAGAAGGGAGGTAGAGTGATGGATTATACGATGGTGCAAACCCCCCGGGGTACCAAGGATTTTCTCCCTCGAGATGCAAAGCGCAAACGTTGGGTGGAGGGGACTCTTCTTAAGCTATTTAGACAGTGGGGTTATCGAGAGATAGTTACGCCTACTATGGAATTTAGCGATGCGGTAAGTGCCGGAGACACCACTGGTTTAGATCGCAACTTGTATCAATTTTTTGAGCGGGAAGGCGATCTCTTGGCGCTAAGGCCTGATGTGACTACACCGGTCGCCAGGGTAGTAGCCACCCGCCTAAAAGAACAGCCCAAACCCATTCGTCTTTGCTACAGTGCCAATGTGTTTCGCTATGCGGAACCCCAGACAGGGCTGCGACGGGAGTTCTACCAAGCCGGCGTTGAGCTGGTAGGTACTAATGGCTATGCTGCTGATGCAGAAGTCGTGGCACTTGCCGTAGAAGCCTTGAAAGCTTTGGGGCTCAGGGATTTCAGGGTGGACATCGGACAAACCGACTACTACGATGGTATAATTCAGCATGCCTCCTTATCACCGAAGGAACGGCGCCTTGTGCGTCTATCCCTGCTTCGCAAGGACTATGTAACCTTAGAAAGGCTACTGACCGGCAGCAATCTGCCTGCCCAAGACCGCGAGCTTCTGCAGAGATTGCCTGACTTAAGGGGAGGACGGGAGATTCTGGAAGAAGCCACCCATCGAGCGACCAATCCCATCTCCAAGCTGGCCATGGAGAATTTGGCTGCTGTGTATGATACCCTGGAGTCATATGGTCTCACCCATTGGATTCAAGTGGATTTAGGCATGATTAAGGATATTGAGTACTATACCGGTATGGTGCTAGAAGCCTATACAGCAGACATGGGCTTTACCATCGGTACCGGCGGCCGCTATGACAACCTAATCGGTCAGTTTGGCTATCAATCACCGGCTACCGGGTTTGCTTTGGGGATTGAACGCGTCATGGAAGCACTGTCCCGGCAAGACAAGTGGCCTGCCTTTGATAAGCAGAAGGTACTGTGTTTGAGGCTAGGAGAAGATGCGGAGTTGTGCTGGTCAGTTGCTCAGAATCTCCGACAACGGGGTTTTGTAGTTGAGCTGGATGTTGTGGAGCGAAGCGAAGCTGAGGCTCGGAAGTATGCCATAGCCTGCAGCTTTCCCTGGGTTATCTCTCCGCTTTCTTGCGAGCGAATCAGGGTATGGACTGAGCATGAGGGATGGCGCACCATGGAGTTGGCAGAGTTTGCAGCTTTAAAGGAAGGGGATGGCATCTGTGGATAGAGAAACACCCTTGACTATAGCTGTGCCTAAGGGCCGCCTCCAAAGCTCGGTCATCGATTTGTTTGAGCAAGTGGGGATTGATTGCAGTGAGCTGAAGTCGCCTTCTCGGCGGCTAATAGTCCCTGTGCCGGGTACTGCATGGCGTTTTCTCTTATCGAAGCCAACGGATGTGCCCACATACGTAGAATACGGAGCTGCTGACTTGGGCGTTGTGGGCAAAGATACGCTGCTAGAGAGCGGCAAGGATGTGGCGGAGCTTATAGATTTGGGCTTTGGNCGCTGTCGGCTGATTGTCGCGGTTCCCGAGTCGTCAGGCGTCAAAAATGTACAGGAGCTGGATTTTAACTCCCGGGTGGCCACTAAATTTCCGCAAATAGCCCGAGACTATTTTAACCGCCAGGGGATTCAGGCGGAAGTGGTGGAGCTCAATGGTTCAGTAGAGCTAGGACCGATAGTCGGGTTGAGCGATGCGATAGTTGACATAACGGAAACCGGTACGACACTTTTGGAAAACGGGTTGATCCCCATCGCAGAGGTTGCGGAGATATCGAGTCGGTTAATTGCCAATCGGGTGAGCTACAAAGTGAAACATGGGACTATTTATGGCTTGGTCAAGCTTTTGCGGAACGTGCTGAGTAAGAAGACAGGCGTTGGGATGGAGGGATAGCTATGCGGGTCATAAAGAGCTGGGCACAGACGGAGGATGAGTTGCGAGCGCATCTTACCCGGCCATTTATCGATGAGGTGGAGGTGACCGAGGCCTTCCGGCAAAGGACACGGGCGATTTGGGGGGAATGGCTTAGTCCAGAAGCGGTGGTAGAGCGCATCTTGAATGATGTAAAGCAGCGGGGCGATGCTGCAGTTATCGAATACGCCTCTAAGCTTGATGGAGCTGACCTAGCGCCTGAGGACCTTTGGGTAAGTGAGGCTGAATGGGAGAGGGCCTTCGATGAAGCCGAACCGGATTTGCTCAAGTCTTTGGAAACAGCATGTGATAACATTGCCAGGTATCATGCCCAGCAGAAACCCAAATCATGGATCTCCGTGGAATGTGATGGGATCATCCTTGGGCAAAAAGTAACACCCCTAGACAGAGTAGGGATCTACGTTCCCGGCGGGAGTGCTCCCTTGGTTTCAACGGTGCTGATGTGCGCTATTCCGGCTAGAGTAGCAGGAGTTGGTGAGATCATAATGGCCTCACCGGTGGGAATGGACAAGATGATGAATCCCCACATTTTGACAGCCGCTCGCCTGGCCGGGGTAGACCGAGTGCTTAAGTTGGGTGGGGCCCAAGCCATTGCTGCATTAGCATACGGTACAGAGAGTATCCCTACGGTAGATAAAATTGTGGGCCCGGGCAACATTTACGTTACATTGGCGAAAAAAATGGTATATGGGCGGGTGGGGATTGAGAGCCTGGCCGGTCCTAGTGAAATCTTGATCATCGCTGACAAGAGCGCCAATAGCCGCTACCTGGCAGCAGATCTTCTGTCCCAAGCCGAGCACGATCCCGAAGCCGCTGCGATCCTTATAACCGATTCTATGGAATTGGCCGAAGCCGTTATAGAAGAGTTGGGTCTGCAGCTAGAAAAACTGCCCCGGCGGGAGATTGCTGAGCTAGCCTTGGCAAGAAACGGTCTCATTTTGATATGTGAAGATCTCCACGAGGCCTGTAAGTGGGCCAATGTCTGTGCGCCTGAGCACCTGGAGTTATGTGTTGATGATCCTTTTGCGCTGCTACATCTAATCCGCCATGCCGGGGCAATTTTCTTAGGCCACTGGGCGTGTGAGCCCATCGGTGATTACGTGGCAGGGCCCAACCATGTGCTGCCCACCAATGGCACAGCTAGATTCTCGTCACCATTGGGGCTGGAGGATTTTCAAAAGCGCAGCAGTATTATTAGCTATACAGAGGTAGGGCTAAGGCGTTTTGGGCCCGATGCCGTCAAGCTGGCTACCATAGAAGGCTTAGATGCCCATGCCAATGCGGTACAGGTGCGACTTGAATCCCTGGCTACTAGTCAGGATGAATAGCATAGCTCTGTGATACTAGGGGGGCATTAGGATGCGGGTGGGAGAGGTAGTACGGAGAACGGCTGAGACGGATATCCAAGTCATTTGGCGCCTAGATGGCACGGGCTCGGGTAGTATTGAAACGGGAATCGGCTTCTTTGATCATATGCTGACAGCTTTCGGCAGACATGGTTTCTTCGATCTTACAGTGCGGGCTCAAGGTGATTTGCATGTTGATGCCCATCATACTGTGGAGGATGTTGGCATCGTAATGGGCCAGGCTTTGGCTAAGGCCTTGGGCAATAAAGCCGGTATCACTCGGTTTGGTACAGCCTTTGTCCCCATGGACGAAGCCTTGGTCATGGCCGCAGTTGATATTAGTGGCCGTCCTTACCTTGCTTTAGACTGGGAGCTTACCTATGAAGAGTTGGGCGTTTTCCCCACGGTCTTGGCGGAAGAGTTTTTCCGGGCATTGGCCTTTAACAGTGGTATTACCCTGCATGTTAGGGAACTGGCAGGGGCCAATATGCATCATCTGTTGGAGGCTGCCTTTAAGGCAGTAGCTCGGGCTTTAGATCAAGCATCTCGGCCTGATAGCCGAATAGAAGGGGTTTTATCCACCAAGGGGCAGCTAGGCTAGAAGATTTACCTTAAGGAGAGGGAAAATGACGCTAAAGGTGATACCGGCCATTGATCTAAGAAAAGGACGTTGCGTACAGTTGGTCCAAGGGCAAAGTCATCGGGAAACTGTTTATTCCCATACACCAACGGAGGTGGCTTTAGGTTTTCAAAAGGCCGGGGCAGAAAGACTCCATATGGTGGATCTAGATGGGGCTTTTCATGGACAACCTGCCAATTTGAAGGCGATTAAGTCTATAGCCAAAGCAATAGACATTCCCATAGAGGTGGGTGGTGGTATCCGGGATATGGAGACTATTGAGCTGATTTTGTCCACGGGAGTTCAATATGTGATCTTGGGTACGGCAGCTTGCGAGAACCCAGCTTTGGTGGAAGAGGCTTGCCTACGCTATCCTGGGCAGATCATTGCCGGTATAGACGCCAGGGAAGGTAGAGTGGCGGTAAGGGGCTGGGTGGATAGTACCGAGATGGATGCCCTAGAGCTTGGCCATCAGATGGCGGCCCGTGGAGTAAGGGAGATTATATTTACAGATATCGCACGGGATGGGATGCTGAGCGGACCTAATCTAGAAGCTCTACTGAGAATGACTGCTGTGGGGATAGATATTATCGCCAGTGGAGGCGTTGCCAGTCTCAGGGATATAAAGGCCATTGCTAAGCTAGCAAACATGGGGGTTTCCGGAGTTATCACCGGGCAAGCTTTGTACACTGGCCGGTTTACATTGGAGGAAGCCATAGAGACTGCCAAGAGGACGGGATAGAGATTGTCGGTAAAGCGAGTTATTCCTTGTTTGGATGTGCGGGATGGTAGGGTGGTCAAGGGAGTCAACTTTGGCTCATTGCGCGATGTGGGAGACCCAGTGGAGCAAGCAGTCTTCTATGATGCAGCTGGGGCAGATGAAATTGTTTTTCTGGATATTGCCGCTTCCAAAGAAGGCCGTAGGGCACTATCAAAGAGCGTCCAGGAGACTGCAGTAGCCATCAGCATACCTCTTATAGTGGGCGGAGGGATTGGCAGTATTAAAGACATAGAGGAACTTCTTGCGGTCGGTGCCAGTAAGATATCCATTGGTACTGCTGCTTTGGAAAACCCGGCTTTGATTGAGGAGGCCGCCAAGATCTTTGGGTCCGAGAAAGTAATAGTGGCCATCGATGCCAAGAAGTGCCCCGGATCTCGAGGCGAGGATCGTTGGGAGGTATATGCTCAAGGCGGGCGAGTTGGCACCGGTCTCGATGCCGTTGCGTGGGCCACAAGGGTATGCCAGTTAGGTGCAGGGGAGATTTTGCTGACCAGTATGGATAGAGATGGTACTAAAGATGGCTACGATAATGATTTGAATCGGACAGTTGCGAAGGCGGTATCTGTACCTATCATAGCGTCTGGCGGTGCCGGTGAGCTTCAGCATTTCAAGGATGCCTTTTTACTCGGGAAAGTGGATGCTATATTGGCGGCATCAGTTTTCCATTACCGTGTTTACTCCGTACGAGAAGTCAAGGAGTACCTGATCGATGCAGGTATTCCCATGCAGCTTTGACCACCGGATTAGTTAGGGGGAATAGCGGTGGATACGTCTGAATTGAAGTTTCGCGAGAGTGGATTGATTCCCACCATTATCCAGGACGATAAGACCGGCGAGGTTCTGATGATGGCATACATGAACAGAGAGGCTTTAGATAGAACACTCCAGACAGGCAGGACCTGGTTTTGGAGTCGCAGCCGTGGACAGCTTTGGGAGAAGGGGGAAACCTCTGGCCATTACCAAGAGGTGAAAAGCATTACTGCAGATTGCGATTTTGATGCTCTTTTGATCAAAGTGGAGCAGTTAGGTAGTGGAGCTTGCCATGAGGGCTATCGGTCTTGTTTTCACAACCCGGTAGAAATGAGTACTAGCGAAGCACCCATCGCCTCCAGCAAAGATGAAGAGCCAGCCTTTAATCCAGAATCGGTATATGGTCAGGGATCGGCGGGAATATTGCAGGAGCTCTTTAGGGTGATAGAGAGTCGAAAACAAAGCCCAGCGGAAGGTTCGTATACCACCTACCTTTTCTCCGAAGGGCTAGACAAGATCCTCAAGAAGGTTGGCGAAGAAGCTACCGAGGTGGTTATCGCCGCAAAGAACCCTGACATTGATGAGCTAATATATGAGTTAGCGGATCTTTACTACCACACGCTAGTTCTGATGGCGGAGAAAGGTACTGAGCCCGGGGCAATATTTGCTGAATTAAAGTCCAGGAGATCTTAGATAGTCATTATGAGAGCTAAGCCATGGTGGGGTTGACCGGAGGGAGTCTTGTTTTGGATATTCTTAGTTCGCTTAACGATAGACAAAAGGAAGCAGTTTTGCATGGAGATGGCCCGCTTTTAGTGACAGCGGGAGCGGGCAGTGGCAAGACCCGGGTTCTGACCCACCGGGTTGCCCATCTCATCTCAGAAAGGGGCATACCGCCTTACTCTATTCTCGCAGTTACCTTTACCAATAAAGCCGCTGCAGCATTGAAAGAACGGGTGACTAGGATGGTAGGCCCCTTGGGAGAACAGGTGTGGGTATCTACTTTCCACTCTACCTGTGTGCAGATCCTGAGACGGGAAATAGACAAGATCGGGTATGAGCGCAACTTCGTCATATTTGATACCCTTGATCAACTGAGCGTGGTCAAGGAGGCCATTAAGGTCCTTGACCTAGATCCACGACGCATTGAGCCCCGTACAGCCCTCAACGCTATCAGTGGGGCTAAAAACGAACTCATCAGCCCCGAAGAATGCGCCAGACAGGCCGGGGATTTCTGGGATAGAACCATTGCCCGTATTTATGCTAAGTACCAAAGCAAACTGGTGGCTGCTAATGCTTTAGATTTTGATGATTTGATCATGGCTACTGTGAAGCTGCTTCGTACAAATCCGGAAGTCTTGCAGCGGTACCAGGATAGGTTTCGATACATTTTGGTGGATGAGTATCAAGATACTAACCATGCCCAGTATGTCTTGATCAATCTCCTGGCAGCCAAGCATCGCAACCTGTGCGTGGTGGGTGATGATGATCAGAGTATTTATGGCTTTCGAGGAGCAGACATCCGCAACATCCTGGAGTTTGAGAAGGATTACCCAGATGCCAAAGTGGTCAAGCTAGAGCAGAACTACAGGTCGACGGAGAAGATCCTGCGGTGTGCCAATGAAGTGATTGTCAATAATCTAGGGCGGAAGGATAAGGCGCTCTGGACGGAGCAAAAGGGTGGCGATCCAGTTTTCCTGTATAGGGCCAGTGATGAGAGGCAGGAAGCGCAGTTTGTGGCAAGCGAAATCCAAAGATTGAAACAAGCTGGTAGGGACTACCAAGACTTCGCCATTCTCTACCGGACCCACTCCCAATCCAGGACTTTCGAGGAAGAGTTCATGGGTCGGGGAATACCTTATGCTATAGTGGCTGGCCTGCGTTTCTATGAAAGAAAAGAGATCAAGGATCTCATCGCTTACTTGCGCGTTCTAGAAAACCCCGATGATCTTTATAGCCTACGACGGGTGATTAATGTCCCTAGGCGGGGTATTGGTGATGTCACCTTGGGTCGTTTGGAGGCTTTTGCGTTAGAAGACGAGATCAGCGTCTTTGCGGCCCTTGATAAACTAGATTCCATCCCCGGTTTAGGTGGACGAGCCATAAAAGCCTTGAGAAGATTCAAGGAGCTAATCGATGGGCTCAGGGCAAAAGTAGGCAAAGTCAATCTCACTCGTTTGACTAAGGCTGTTTTGGATGAGACTCAGTATTTAGTCGAACTGGAGAAGGAACGCACTCCTGAAGCCGATGGCCGCATCGAGAACCTGAAGGAGTTTCTGTCTGTTACTAAGCAGTACGAAGAAGAGACGCCTGATGCTGACCTGGCAGGGTTCTTGGAGCATGTGGCTTTGGTGGCCGATGTCGACTTATATGATGATTCCGCCGATGCGGTGGTGATGATGTCTTTACATGCAGCGAAGGGTCTGGAGTTTCCCGTTGTCTTTTTGGTAGGTATGGAGGAAGGCGTTTTCCCCCATAGTCGCTCCCTATGGGAGCCCGGTGAGCTAGAGGAAGAAAGACGTTTATGCTATGTAGGGATAACCAGGGCCATGGAGACTCTGTACCTCACCTGTGCCGAGCTACGCACCTTATATGGAACGACCAGCCGGAATTTTATCTCCCGGTTTGTTGAAGAAATTCCCGAGGAGTATATTGATGAGCTAGGGCGAGAAGCACCGGGCTTGGGCGCCAGCGGCAATCGCCGGGGCAAAGTGATCCCATTTCCCACAGAGCGGATCAAGTCGCCCAAAGAGGAGAAGTCGACCACAGCTATGGGTAACACTTCCATAGCCGAGCTGCAGGTAGGGGCCAAAGTGAGGCATGCCCATTTTGGCGAGGGTACTATAGTATCCCGTAGCGGTCAAGGAGCAGATGTAATCATTACCGTCGCTTTTCCATCTCAAGGAGTAAAGCGGTTTCTTGCCGCTTATACACCCTTGGAAAAACTGTAAACAGTCTGCGCAATCCATGGAGGAAACGATAGAAGGGTGTGGCCCGGGGCACAGAATACGCGGCTACTAGAGGTACTTGACCAATTGACTCGTCGTTTAGAGTAAAATGCACTTCGCCTACCCTCTGACCCTTTTTGATTGGAGCAGTAGTCTTATCTATCACTGTATGGGAGCGGATATCATCAACATTCTGATTGTGTACTACTTTGTGTAGAGTAGTAGCAGCGATACAGACGATTTCCTGATGAAGCCCTCCCTGAATAGCTGCCCGAGCCAAGATCTGGCCCTTTAGGGCCAAGGGCAAGAGGTGGAATTCACTAAATCCGTATTCCAGTAGGTTGGCAGAATCGTGCCAGCGGTTGCGGCTTCCCAGTACTACACTGATGAGTCGTCTACCGTCTCTGGAAGCTGCTGCTACCAAGCAGTGACCGGCTCCCCCGGTGGTGCCGGTTTTCACTCCTTCGGCCCCTTCGAAGGAGAATAAGAGGCGGTTTGTGTTTTGCCATGACCACTGACTACCCTCGAAATCAGCGCTATGCTGCTTTTGCCCGACGGTTTCGGTAAAGGTGGGATACAATAGAGCCACCCGGGTAATCATGGCCAGATCGAAGGCCGTGGAATAGTGGTCAGGATGATCTAGACCGTGGGAATTAGTGAAGTGGGAGTTGATGGCGCCTAGTTCTCTGGCTCGGGAGTTCATTATTTGGATGAAAGCTGTCTCCGAACCGGCCAAGTGTTCAGCAATGGCTACGGCAGCGTCGTTGCCGGAAGGCAGCAGCAGACCATAAAGAAGGTCGCGCAAAGGTATGCGCTGTCTAGGTGAGATATGGGCACTAGAACCACGGATGCCCGCGGCTCGCTGGCTGATGGTAACTATGTCATTGAGATTCCCCTCTTCCAGGGCGAGAAGACCTGTAAGAATCTTGGTGGTGCTGGCCGGGGGACGACGCACATGCTCATTTTTGGCGTATAGGACTGTACCAGTGGTGCCTTCCAGCAAAATAGCACTGGCGGCACCGATTGCCGGCCCTTTGGTATAATCAGATAGATACTCAAACTCCGGTTCCCAGTAAGTAGCGATCCATACGGGATATGCCGCGGGAAACCTTAAGAGTGCCACGGCAATGGCCGCCAACAATACCCCCGTAGCAGTGAGGATACTATAGAGTTGTCGCCTTGCAATATACATACTGCCGATTACACTCCTTTACGCGGTGGGTAACAGAACTCTAGCGTAGTGGGGCTAAGGTGGGTTCTATGTAAAATAATAGTCGACTCCTTCCGCTACTATGCAAAAGATGCCTTGGAAAGGTGGACTTTTTGGCGACGCCACCTTGGCCAAGCACATTCGGAAAGGGGATTTGCCTATGGAAAGTGTTTTGGAAAGGGCGCGGCAAGAGATTACCGCTTTAAGGGAAGAGATTCGCCATCATGATTACCGGTACTACGTTCTAAACAGCCCTGAGATCAGTGACGCTGAGTATGATAGGCTCATGCGCCGTTTACGGGAGCTAGAGGCGGTATATCCTGCATTGATCACTCCCGACTCCCCTACTCAGAGGGTGGGTGGGGCCCCCTTAGCGGCCTTTGGTCAGGTAGAGCACCTAGTACCCCTGCTTAGCCTAGATAACGCTGTTACCCAAGCAGAGCTGTGGGAATTCGACAGCCGGATTCAGCGGCGGTGGCAGGGTGAATCTTTGACGTATGTGGTGGAACCCAAGATCGATGGTTTGGCTGTGGCCTTAACGTATGAGGACGGGGTGTTGGTACGGGGAGCGACCCGGGGAGACGGCGAGCGGGGGGAGGATATAACCCAGAATTTGAGGACTATTGCCAGTGTGCCACTACGGTTGAGGGGAGATGAGGTGCCCCCAATCCTGGATGTGCGGGGCGAGGCCTATATGGATCGCCGCGCCTTCGATGAGCTAAACCAAAGGCGGGGTGCAGCAGGAGAACCACTTTTTGCCAATCCCCGCAATGCCGCTGCCGGCTCTTTGAGACAGCTAGATCCACAGATCACCGCAGGTAGGCGGTTGAGTGTTTTCATGTACGCGCTAGGATATTACGAAGGCCTAGATTTGGCAACCCATTGGCAAGTGCTGGAATACTTAAGGCAGGTAGGTTTTCGAGTAAATCCCCTGATTGAAAGATGCAGCGATATCGCGGCGGTATGGGAGTATTGTCAAAAGCTGCAGACTGAACGGGATGGTCTGACCTATGATATAGATGGTGCGGTTGTCAAGGTCGATAGCTTGGCAGCGCAGGCTGGCCTAGGCGCTACCGGGAAGAGCCCCCGATGGGCTGTAGCCTTCAAGTTCCCAGCAGAGGAAGCGACGACTGTAGTGGAGGATATCATCATCCAGGTAGGTCGTACCGGAGCCTTAACTCCGTTAGCACTGCTTAGACCGGTGGAAGTAGCCGGCTCGACAGTGAGTAGGGCAACTTTGCATAACGCCGATGTGCTCAAGGCGAAGGACGTTAGAATCGGGGATACAGTCATCATCCGGAAGGCCGGAGATGTTATTCCAGAGATTGTTAAGCCGGTAGAGTCTAAGCGTACCGGTCAGGAGAGGATATTTGTTTTCCCCAGCCATTGCCCAGTGTGCAACGCTGAGGTGCAGCGCCTTCCTGGAGAAGCTGTGAGTCGCTGCATTGGTACGGCCTGCCCGGCCCAACTAGTGGAGGGGTTGGTGCATTTTGCCTCCCGGGGGGCCATGGATATTGAGGGTTTGGGGCCTGCCTTGATCAGCCAATTGGTGGAAACTGGTCTGGTAAAGGATGCTGCCGACATTTATGTTCTTTCCGCTGAAGAGTTGCTGAAACTGCCCAGGGTGGGGAAGAAATCTGCAGAGAATCTATTGGCTGCCATTGAAGCCAGTAAGTCCCGTACACTAGCCCGTGTGGTCTATGCCCTGGGCATTCGCCTTGTCGGTGAAGCTGCCGCCCGGGAGCTGGCCGCCCATTTTGGCACCATGGATAGGCTTTTAGCTACCTCCCGGGAAGAGCTACAGCAAATTCCCCAGATTGGTGACAAAATTGCAGATAGCATCACTACGTTTATGGCAGAACCGCAGAATCAACGAGTGATTCAGCGCCTTAAGGAAGCTGGCATTACCATGACCGAAACACCTGTTAGGCCTATGGCTGAGTCTAGCTTACTGGAAGGCAAAACCGTAGTATTAACCGGCACCTTGGAGAGATACTCCCGGCAAAAGGCTGCAGAACTAGTGCGCTCTTTAGGCGGGAAAGTAACAAATTCAGTTACTGGCAAGACCGACTATGTGATAGCCGGGGCCAACCCAGGCTCGAAATATGCTAAGGCTATGGAGATGAAAATTCCCATTTTGGCAGAGGCCGATCTGGATGGTTTATTGGAGGGATAAAATATATGGAACTCTCATTGAAGGAAATGGAAGAGCTGGCTCTTATAGCCCGACTGTATCTTACGGAAGAGGAGAAGAAGATACTCCCACAGCAGATTTCCAGCATTCTCGACATGGTTCACAGTCTAGAGACGGTAGATACGGAAGACGTGGAGCCTACTATCTATCCCATCACGGGATCCGGTGTGTTGCGGGAAGATGAGATCCTACCATCGCTGGCTGTGAAAGACGCACTGGCCAATGGCCCTGATATAGTGGACGGCTATTTCCGGGTGCCTCGGATCATCGAGGAAGAGTATGAGTCATGAATCGGGAAGCAGCTGGTGATAGGAGGCGGTATTTGTGATGTTTTCTAGTATGACTATTAGTCAACTGAGAACCTTGCTGCGGGCTAGAGAAGTCAGCGCTGAGGAAGTTGTCATTTCTGTGTTTGATCAGATAGACAAGGTAGAAGGGGATATTGAAGCCTATGTTACCCTCTGCCGGAGTGAGGCTTTGGTCCAGGCGAAACGGGCTGATGCTCTGCTAAAAGAAGGCAATGCCCCGGACCTATGTGGAATACCNATAGCCATTAAGGATAATATTTCTACAGCAGGGCTCAAGACTACTTGCGCTTCACGGATTTTGGATGACTATGTGCCACCCTTTGATGCTACGGTAGTGACCAAGCTCAAAGAGGCCGGAGTGGTGATTGTAGGCAAGACGAATCTTGATGAGTTCGCCTTAGGTTCCTCTACAGAAAACTCTCAATTCCATGTAACACGCAATCCTTGGGATCGATCCAGGGTGCCCGGCGGCTCCAGTGGAGGTTCGGCAGCGGCAGTAGCCGCTGGCGAGGCCATAGCGGCTCTAGGCTCAGATACCGGAGGATCAATTCGACAACCGGCGGCTTTTTGCGGTATTGTGGGCCTTAAGCCCACATACGGTCTCGTTTCTCGGTATGGTCTAATTCCTGCGGCTCCTTCTCTAGACCATGTAGGGCCTTTGACGAGGGATGTGAGGGATGCGGCCTTGGTTCTTCAGGCCATCGCCGGCTGGGATGGAAAGGATCCGACATCTGTGCAAAAGGAACTACCCAACTATGAGGCAGTCCTGAGCGAGGATATCACCGGTCTTGTGGTGGGGCTACCCAAAGAACTCTTAGATAATGAGCTTGATCCCGAAGCCAAGGAGGCAATCTTTGGGGTGGCCAATGTCCTGGAATCTCTAGGGGCTCGGGTGGAAGCGATCTCTTTACCCCATGCCGAATACGCCATGGCTAGTTTTTATTTGATAGCCTCGGCGGAGATCAGTTCCAGTCTAGCATGTTTCGATGGAGTGCGGTTAGGCAAAAGGTATGGAGAAGCCAAAGATACAACGTCCATGTTTATGAAGACCCGAGGGCAGCTGGGCATTGAGGCCAAGCGTCGGATTTTGGTGGGGACTGCGATCTTGCAGGAAGACAATTACACCACATATTTTGTCAAGGCACAGAAGGTACGAACTAAGATCAGGGAAGATTTTCAGCAGGCGTTTGGCCGGTGTGACGTCATCCTATCGCCTACTACCCCTACTCCAGCTTTCACCCTTGGGCATAAGTTGGATCGACCAGTGATAATGTATAAGTCTGATGTGTACACAAGCCTGGCTAATCTCGCGGGGATACCGGCTCTGTCTGTACCCTGCGGATATACTGAAGGCGGGTTGCCCTTAGGCATGCAGATTATGGGCAAACCCTTTGACGAAGCAACGGTGCTCAAGGTAGGTCATCTGTATGAGCAGCAAACTGCCTCAGAACGAAGGCTGCCTCAGAAGGAGGTGAAGGCTAATGGCTGATTGGGAAGTCATCATTGGACTGGAAATCCATGCTGAGCTTTTGACTGAATCCAAAGTGTTTTGCGGCTGTAATACCGAATTTGGCGGTGAGCCCAATAGCCAGGTATGTCCGGTTTGCATGGGGCTGCCGGGAGCATTGCCGGTTCTCAATCGACAAGCGGTGGAATTGGCCATCAAGGCTGGACTAGCCCTAAACTGTACCATTAATGGTACTTCTCAATTCGATCGAAAACACTATTTCTATCCTGACCTGCCCAAGGCGTATCAGATCTCTCAAAATGATCGGCCGCTATGCAGCCACGGTATGGTTGAGCTTTCAGTTGGTGACAGAAAACGGCAGATCGGTATTCAGCGGGTGCATTTGGAGGAGGAAGCGGGCAAGTCTGTTCATGTAGGGGATAGCATCATCAGCTCAGAGTACTCATTATTGGACTATAATCGATCAGGTATTGCTCTGGTCGAGATAGTGACAGAGCCGGACATTCGCTCTGCTGAGGAAGCTCGCTTGTTTTTAGAGAAGCTGAAAACGCTGCTTGAATATACCGAGGTTTCGGATTGCAAGATGGAGGAGGGCTCCCTTAGGTGCGATGCCAATATCTCTTTGCGCCCCAAGGGGAGCAGCGCCTACGGGGTGAAGACAGAAATCAAGAACCTAAATTCCTTTAGGGCGGTACAAAGGGCCCTCGAGTTCGAAGCAGATCGCCAGAGACGACTTCTTCAGGCCAAGGAGGTTGTTCTGCCGGAAACACGGCATTGGGATGAAGCTAAGGGCATGACATTCTCCATGCGGAGCAAGGCGAAGGCCGCGGATTATCGGTATATGCCAGATCCTAATCTCTATCCGCTGCAGGTTGACGAGGCGTGGATCGAGTCTATCAGGCAAAACCTACCGGAACTGCCCGATGCTAAGCGGGATCGGTTTATAAACGATTATGATCTACCCCCTTACGATGCAGATGTGCTGACAACTAGCCGGCATCTGGCAGACTATTTTGAGGCCTGTGTCCAGGAGGTGGATGAGCCGAAGCTGGTGAGCAATTGGGTAATGGGAGAGGTTCTTCGCTGGCTCAAAGCCCACGAGCTTGAAATAGAGTCATCACCGGTTGCTCCTAAAGAGCTTGGTGGGCTTTTGAAGCTGATTCAAGAGGATGTGGTCAGCACTATCGTGGCCAAAGATGTTCTCAGTGAGATGTTTGCCACCGGCAAGTCGGCAGTGGAGATCGTAGACGAGAAGGGTTGGAGGCAGATCAGTGATGCTGATTCCCTAGAAGCAATCATTGACGGGGTCATTGCCGAGAACCCTGGGCCTGTGGCTGATTTCCAGAAGGGCAAAACAAAGGCCATAGGTTTTTTGGTCGGTCAGGTGATGAAGGCATCTAAGGGTCAAGCAAATCCTCAGAAGGCCAACGAGATGTTGCGGCAGAAACTACAGAAATGACAAAGATTGTTCCATACTATTTCAATATGTTGGCAGCATTGACAGAACCTATGGCGTGGAGTATAGTTAAAAAAATAGATCTTCACGGCCTATGACCATAGGTGTTTATCCAGCGTTGCTGTTGTCAAGGAGGCGAAATTCGAATGTCTGGATCAAAACTCTTGCAGCCCAACAACCAGGTACCAGTGCAGATAGTAGATACAACTTTGCGCGATGGTGAGCAGACGGCCGGAGTAGTGTTTGCTAATGACGAAAAGGTTCGCATTGCTAAACTCTTGGATGCAATCGGAGTACACCAGATAGAAGCTGGTATACCTGTAATGGGTGGTGATGAGCAAGAAGCTATTATTTCCATCGTAAAGGCTGGCCTCAAGGCTAGCATTATGGCTTGGAACCGAG
>JGI24707J26582_10001167_pt1 | contig 20915 bp, 19 predicted proteins | sample BioPla1DNA1_FD_26582 | JGI IMG/M metagenome (IMG submission 26582)
TTTTCACCAAAGGCTGTCTGGATTGGGTATTTAATAATCATATGAAAACTTCTATAACCACTACTTTTCATATTTTCTATATAGTCCCGCTCTTCTACTATAAATAAATCCTTTCCATCCCTTCTCCTTATAATATCAACAACCTTATATATATCTCCTACAAACTGGCACATAATTCTTATACCAGCTATATCTTCAATCTCTTCTTCTATATTCTCTAAGGCTATGTTCTTTTTCTTTGATTTTTCTATAATGCTTGATATTGCTTTCACCCTACCTGTAACATATTCAATAGGTGAATATTCTTCTAGTAATCTATATTCATTTTTGATACTTGTAAATTTAACTTCTAATTCCTCTACTGCCTGTTCATAAGGAATAAGTATACGTTTCCACTCCCACATTTCCATCCCTATCACCACCTTAACTAACTTATATTATATCAAACTACTATCTTAATTCAATAAAGCTAATAGATATAATGTACATATTTACTATACTTTTTTCATATATTGTACAAACACCTATGTGAAAGAGGGATACTATGCCAAAAAACACTCTTGTAATAAGCACCTTAATTCTGACTTTAGCAAGTTTTATTACCCGTATTTTTGGGTTTATCTTCCGTATATATATGTCTAATGTTATGGGCGCTGAAGCCCTGGGTCTATATCAGCTTGTTTTTCCTATTTTTATCTTAGCCTGGACAATATCTGCAGCTGGTATTTCAATTGCTGTTTCCCAGCTTGTAGCTACCGAAACCGGCAAGGGCCAAAGTGGAAATGCCCTACGCATTGCTAGGATAGCTATTTACCTTTCCCTATCAATAGGGATTGTTTTATCTATTATTTTATATGTATTTGCTGAATTTATTGCTATCTCCATTATACGTGAACCTAATACTATATTATCTCTTAGAATTTTAAGCTCTTGTATCCCTTTTATGGCAGTTTCATCAAGTATCAAAGGTTATTTTTATGGTAAGCAGGAAATGGGAAAGCCTGCTATTAGCCAGGTCATTGAGCAATCCGCTAGAATGTTAACTGTCTTCTTCTTTACTGGCTTTTTTGTATCTAAGGGCTTAGAATATGCCTGCGCTTTAGCTGTACTTGGTATATCTATTGGCGAAATTATATCTTTTTTCTATGCTTATATAGTATATAAAAAAGATACTAATAAGAGAATTGTGTCTAAAGCCACACTTCCTAATCATAGGGCTCTTTTGCTTCTTTTGTCCTTTGCGCTTCCCCTTACTATAAACAGGGTAATTACTTCCTTACTACAGTCTATAGAAAATATACTTATACCTATTAAATTGCAGGAATTTGGTCTAACAAACCATCAGGCCCTAAGTGTGTATGGCCAGTTTACAGGGATGACTATGCCCCTTATATTCTTCCCATCTGTTGTTACTGCCTCACTTGCAACAGCCCTTACCCCTGCAGTATCTCATGCAAGGGCCTCGAGTAATCAAAGGCAACTGCAATTTACGGTTTCTAAGACTATCCAGTTTGCACTACTCATTGGTATAGGATCTACCGCCTTGTTTATGTCCTTGCCACACGAAATTGCCCTGACACTTTATAATGAACCCGATGTTGGTAATATGCTATATTACCTTTCATTTATCTGCCCCTTTTTCTACCTCCAGTCAACCCTACTTGGAGTTTTAAATGGGCTTGGCAAGCAAATGGAGCTCCTAATAAGTAGCATTGCAGGATCCTTAATCTGCATAGCTATTATTTATTTTGTAGTACCTTATAAGGGTCTTATTGGTTTTATAGCAGGACTTATAATTTCCTCTTCCTTTGTGACTCTTTTGCACCTATCAAATGTACTTAAATATACATCTATACCTATTGATATAGTTAATTGGATTTTAAAACCAGCCCTAGCAGCTTCTGCTGGCGCCTTAACTGTTAGGTATATCTTGCATGCCTATTTACTAAATTACTTTTCCCTGCGTATATCCACCTTTAGCGCTATTGGGGCCCTAGGTGTATTCTACATATCTCTCCTATTTATATTAGGTTCCCTAACCTTAGATGATATTAAAATTTTTAGTAGCTAGTTAATCTTTCTGATAGTAGACAGTACCTTCCAGTTCCTTAGGTAGGTACTGCTGCTCTACATATGCGCCTGGATAATCATGGGGGTACTTGTATCCCTTCCCCCTCCCAAGCTTAGCAGCCCCCTTGTAATGACTATCCCTAAGATGGTCTGGTACACCTTCAATCTGGATGTTTTTAACATCTTGCAAGGCCTTATCAATTGCTATATAGGCTGCATTACTCTTGGGTGCTAGGGCAACATAGCTTGCTGCTTGAGATAATATAATCCTTCCTTCTGGCATACCAATCCTCTCTAGGGCCAGCATTGCATTAGTTGCTATAACAAGAGCCTGAGGGTCCGCATTACCTACATCTTCTGCTGCGCATATAATAATACGTCTTGCTATAAACTTAGGGTCTTCGCCTGCATATATCATCCTAGCCAAATAGTATATTGTTGCATCTGGGTCTGATCCCCTCATGCTCTTTATAAAGGCAGATATTGTATCATAATGCTGGTCACCGCCCTTATCATATCCTATTGCCCTTTTTTGTATACATTCCTGGGCAACTTCCAAAGTAATTTCAATCTTACCTTTTTCATTTCTTTTAGTTGTCATCACTGCAAGTTCCACCGCATTTAAGGCAGCCCTTGCATCGCCATTAGCTATTTCCGCTAGGAATTCTAAGGCATCCTCATTAATAATGGCATCATAAACTCCTAATCCTCTTTCATTATTAGTAAGGGCTTCCTTAATTAGCTTTTTTATATCTTCATTATTAAGGGGATAAAGCTCAAATATCTGGGACCTAGAAATTAAAGCTCCATTTACCTCAAAATAAGGATTTTCCGTTGTTGCCCCTATTAAGATAACTGTACCATCTTCCACATGTGGCAGCAGTGCATCTTGCTGGGCCTTATTAAACCTGTGTATTTCATCAATAAACAAAATAGTCTTTTTTCCATTCATTCCGTAGGATGTCTTAGCATCATCTATGGCCTTTACAATATCTTTTTTGCCTGATGTAGTTGCGTTAAGTTCCACAAAATTTGCCTTAGTAGTATTAGCTATAATCTGGGCTAGTGTAGTTTTTCCAGTGCCTGGTGGACCATAAAAAATAATAGACCTAAGCTGGTCTGATGCAATAGCCCTATATAATAATTTGTCCTGGCCAATTATATGTTCCTGACCTACAAACTCCTCCAAACTGGTAGGCCTGATTCTGGCAGCCAAAGGAGATTCTTTTTTCCTATTTTCACTATGCATATAATCAAATAAATCCATATCTTCACCTCTCCCCTATTGTATCATAGATGGGGACTGACCCCCAACAATTCTGACAACTCCATTTAGCTATTGACATATGGTCATCATATGCTATAGTTAATTTTGAAAAGGAGGCCATGAATTATGAACAATATTGGCAATCAATTTACAGATAAGTACAACTTTTACGGAATATATACTCCATTTGAATTACTAGAAGCTCATGGGAGCCCCTTATATGTATATAATGAGAATATCCTAAGGACAAGATGTCGTGAAATTAAGAACCTTGTAAGCTACGAAAATTTCACGCCCCATTATTCTATAAAGGCTAATTCAAATCCATCTTTACTGCGTATTATAAGAGAAGAAGGCCTTCACGGGGATGTTGTATCTCCTGGGGAACTTTATCTTGCTTTAAAAGCTGGATTTACCAGTGATGAATTGTTTTTTATTCCTAATAATGTTAATGATGAAGAAATGCAGTATGCTATTGATAATGATGTCTTAATTAGCATGGACTCTATTTCTCAGCTTGAAAGATATGGGAAACTTAATCCTAACGGAAAAGTAGCAATTCGTTTTAACCCTGGGGTTGGAGCAGGCCACTCAGCTAAGGTGGTTACTGGGGGAGAAAATACAAAGTTTGGAGTAGATAGTACTGATATTAATAAGGTAAAGAAAGTGCTTAAGGAATATAATCTAAGATTAGTTGGAATTAACCAACATATAGGGTCCTTATTTATGGAGGCTGAGCCTTACCTCGAAGGTGTTAAGTCAATCTTTGAAATTGCTAAAGAGTTTGAGGGCTTAGAATTTGTAGACCTAGGTGGTGGCTTTGGAATACCTTACAAAAAACAGGCTGGTGAGGAAAGACTTAACCTCGAAGAGCTTGGTAGGGAGTTAGACAAATTAATCCTAAATTTCACCAAGGAATATGGTAGCCAGGTTAACATACAAATCGAACCCGGACGCTATATTGCAGCAGAATGCGGCATCCTACTGGGAACTGTCAACGCTATTAAACATAGCTATGGTAGAAAATACATAGGAACTGACCTAGGATTTAATGTCCTACAAAGACCTATGGCCTACGGATCCCATCATGATATAGAGGTTTATTATAAGGATACTTCCCAGTTTTTATTTGGAGAAAGGCCAGCAAATGAAGAGGTTACTGTTGTTGGTAATATCTGCGAAAGCGGGGATATCATTGCAGAAAACAGGACTCTTCCTCAGATATTTGAAGGGGATATTCTTGGTGTTATGGATGCAGGTGCATACGGATTTTCCATGTCCTCTAGCTATAATAGTAGGCCAAGGCCAGCAGAAATTTTAATCTCATCTGGTGGCAATAAGAATGTTATTAGAACCAGAGATACCCTAGAAGATCTAGCACGTAATTTCCTTAAATAAGTTTAAATTTAATATTTTGAACACCAAAAAAGGCTCTGATTACTTGTTTTATGTAATCAAAGCCTTTTTCTCTACTTAGAAACTAGTTTTGTCCCAGCCTCTTTTTAGTGCTTTACATCCTTTCCCAATATAACTATCAAGATACTAGCAGCTATTCCTGAAACTCCTATAGCTATCATCCCTGCACTTACGCTCCATGCATCACTTATATTACCTATGGCCCAGCTCCCAATCATATTACATATTCCGCCAGCTGTAATGGCAAATCCCATAACAGTACCAGCTCCATTTTTATATTCTTTCATAATTAGGGCCATCATAGTCGGATATCTTATTGATATAAAGAATCCTGTAAGGGAAAATAAACCTAAAAGGTTATCACCTGATACTATTCCAGCAAATAATATTAGGGTAGCTGCTATAGTGAAATAAAATAGGCTTTTTATGTATCCAAATCTATCAGCTATATATCCGCCTACCAATCTACCAAATACATATACTACATAAAACCATGTTAAGTACCTTGTACTTGTAGCTATATCTAGGCTTCTACCTGCCTGGAGATAGTTAACTAGCCAACTAGTAACTCCTCCTTCCATTATTTCAAAAAAACCTAGTGTAAGTGCAATTAACCAGACCTTAGAAGATTTGGTAAGATCAATAACAGATAACTTTTCTTCTTCTTGATTTCCAGATATTTTAGGGAATTTAGCTAGTAAGACTAAGACCATTAAGATTACTAGTAAAATAGTTGTTGATAGGTAAATAAACTGCCATGAGTAACCTCTTTCCATAAATATACCTGCGTATCTAGGAGCTAGGGCAGCCCCTACACCAAAAAATAGGTGCATAAGGTTCATCATCATAGCAGAATTCCTTATGAAAATCCTACCACCCAAAACATTAGTTGCAATCTGGAAGCAACCAAGCCCTATGCCAAGGAGAAAATGTATAAAAACTACTCCATAAAAACCAGGTAAAATATAAAACAAGGTATTAGAAATAGCCATCACAACTATTCCAAATAGAAACAACCTTTTAATCCCGTATTTTTCAACTAGTATACCTCCAAAAAATGCAGCAATTAGGCTCCCTAGTAATATAAAAAATAACATTTGCCCTATTTGGCTATAATCTACTATGAATTCTTCCCTAATAGAAGGAATAACAATCCCTTTAATAGTCATTATCAACCCAAGTGCAAGCATGCACAAATATGCTATGGCTACAAGCATTCTGTATTCCCTATAATTCCTAATATCCTGGCTCATTACAACCTCCTATTAGATAATAAATCACCTGCTCTATATGATACAGGTGATTTTTATGATTATTCTTTTTCTTCAATTTCAAACTCATCGTCTTTTATTTCAAATTCATCATCTTTCTTAATTGATAAATTTGGTTCCTTAACTCCTGCCACTGAATTCTTCTCAACAGGGATACGTATTCCTCTGTTAAGACCAAATTCTATAACAAATAGGTTATTAACAACATCAACTACCTTGCCGTACATCCCAGTATTGGTTATTACCATGTCCCCTACTTTAATAGAATCTTGCATTTCCATTAAGGCCTTTTCACGCTTTCTTTGAGGTCTTATCATTATGAACCACATAATTCCAAAAAGAAAAACAAAATATAAAACTATTCCAAACCCACTTGAAAACAATCCTTCCATTACTTTACCTCCTAAATTTTATGTTTATTCACCTTGCCTATATCCTTCAAGTCGCATTTTCTTATAACTTGCAAACTCTCCATTATCTAATGCAGTTCTAATTTCTGCCATTAAATTATTAAAATAATATAGGTTGTGTATTACACTAAGTCTCATACCTAACATTTCCCTAGCCTTTAATAGGTGCCTAATATATGCCCTACTGTATTTCTTACATGTGGAGCATTCACATTCAGGATCTATAGGCCTATCATCTAGCTCAAACTTTTGATTGAATAAGTTCATTTTACCATGATTTGTATATACATGTCCATGTCTACCATTTCTAGCAGGTAAAACGCAGTCAAAAAAATCAATCCCTCGGTCAACACTTTCTAGCAGGTTCTCTGGGGTACCAACTCCCATAAGATATGTTGGTTTATTCTGTGGTAAATAGGGCACTACTTCCTCTAATATATGATACATAGTTTCATGGGACTCTCCTACTGCTAATCCACCTACTGCATATCCTGGTAAATCCATCTCAGAAATAACCTTGGCATTTTCTATACGTATTTCTGGAACTACCCCGCCCTGATTAATACCAAAAAGCATTTGCTTCTTATTAATTGTATCCTCAAGACTATTCAGCCTATCCATCTCAGTTTTACAGCGCTTTAGCCACCTCTCTGTCCTTGCTACTGAATTAAGGATGTATTCCCTATCCGCAAGTGCTGGTGGACATTCATCAAAGGCCATGGCAATATCCGACCCTAGATTGGATTGAATCTGCATACTTTCTTCAGGTCCCATAAATATCTTGCGACCATCTATATGTGAAGAAAAATATACGCCTTCTTCTTTAATTCTCCTTCTTGCTGCTAGTGAAAAAACTTGAAATCCACCAGAGTCTGTTAAGATAGGTCCATCCCATCCCATAAATTCATGTAGACCACCAAGTTGCTTGATGATTTGATCTCCTGGTCTAAGATGCAGGTGGTAGGTATTAGATAAAGATACCTGGGTATTAATCTCCTTCATATCATACGCTGAAACTGCCCCCTTAATGGCAGCTACAGTTGCTACATTCATAAACACCGGTGTTTCTATAACCCCGTGTGGAGTATGAAGTCTACCTCTCTTTGCTCTTCCTTCTACTTTTAATAACTCATACATGCCTGCAACTCCTTAAATATGTCAATTTACTTCATTACAATAGTATTAGATTACCAGAAAAACATATTTTTTTCAAGGATATTAAGCGCCTTTCCTACTAAGATTTAAGCAATTGATTGATTATGGCTAGTCTGATACAATTAGATAAATATTATAGTATATAAACAGAATTAAGGAGATGATATTATGGCTGGATCTGTTATGGGTAAGAACTTTCAAATCTCAACATTTGGTGAGTCTCACGGCCCTGCCCTTGGCGTTATTATTGATGGATGTCCTGCTGGAATTGGTCTTACTAGCGAGGATATTCAAAAAGATCTTGATAAGCGTAAACCTGGCACCTCCCAATTTACAACTTCTCGCAAGGAAGGGGATAAGGTTGAGATATTATCAGGGGTCTTAGACGGGGTTACCACTGGCACACCTATTTCACTTTTAATAAGAAACAAGGATCAACGTTCTAAGGACTACTCCAATCTTGAAAACATTTATAGGCCTGGACATGCTGATTTTACCTATGATAAAAAATACGGATTTAGGGATATTCGGGGAGGTGGACGGTCATCAGGTAGGGAGACCGCTGCTAGGGTTGCAGCCGGCACTGTAGCCAAAAAAATCCTGGATGAACTTGATGTTTCTATCCTTACCTATACACGTTCTATAGGTGATGTAGAAATAGATTATGATAGATTTGATAAATCCTTCATTAATGAAAACCCCTTTTCCATGCCTGATCCTAAGGCTAGCAAAAAAGCTGCTAATTTAATCACCAAGGCAAAGAAAGATCAAGATTCCCTAGGCGGTGTTATTGAATGTGTAGTCAGCGGAATGCCTGCTGGGGTTGGGGAACCTGTTTTCGAAAGGTTAGATGCTATGCTTGCAGCCAGTGTAATGTCCATAGGGGCAACCAAAGGATTTGAAGTAGGTAGTGGCTTCCAGGCTGCTAAAATGAAAGGGTCTGACCATAATGATAATTGGTATTATGATGAAGACAATAACATTAAGAAACATACTAACCATGCTGGGGGCATTCTAGGTGGTATAAGCGATGGCTCAGATATAATCCTTAGAACCGCCTTCAAGCCTACCCCTTCCATAGCCAAAGAACAGACTACTATTACAAAAGGTGGGCAAAACGCTGAGATAACCATAGAAGGAAGGCATGACCCCATAATAGTGCCAAGGGCTGTTATTGTAGTTGAATCTATGGTTGCAATAACCCTAGCAGATTATATATATTCCCGTATATTCTCGGATATAAATATGATTAGAAAAGCATATAGTAAATAAGGCGAACATCTATCATAACACCTGTCTTGACACCTCTCCTATCCTAGTGATATAATATAGCAAATTCAAGGATAGGAGATATATATGAATAGTGATATTTTAAAAAACTCAATAAGTAAGCTCAAAGAAGAAAAAGATGCTATTGTATTAGCACATTATTATGTAGACGGTGATGTTCAGGAGATAGCTGACTTTGTAGGCGATTCTTATTATTTAAGCCAGAAGGCTTTAGAATCAGATAATAAAATTATTGTTTTTTGTGGGGTACATTTTATGGCAGAAAGTGCCAAAATACTGAGCCCCCATAAGACAGTGCTTATGCCTGATAGTAGTGCAGATTGTCCTATGGCCCATATGGTTACTCCTAAAGAAATTAAAAAGGCTAGGGAGGATTATGATGATCTAGCTGTAGTATGCTATATTAATTCAACAGCCCAGATTAAAGCCTTATCCGATGTATGTGTTACATCCGCCAATGCAGTTAATATTGTTAAAAATTTAAAGGAAGAGAATATATTTTTTATACCAGATAAGAATTTAGGGCAATATGTGGCCAGCCAGGTACCAGATAAAAATATATTCTCAAATGATGGATGCTGCCCTGTACATAATATACTTACTAAAAACTGTATTAATGAGGCCATAGCTTCTAATCCAGACGCTTTAGTTCTAGCCCACCCAGAATGTTCCTTTGATATACTGGAAATGGCAGATTTTATTGGAAGCACCACAAGTATTATTGAATATGTATCTAGCAGCAAACATAATTCCTTTATAATATGTACTGAGGTAGGTATCCTCCATCAGCTAAATAAGGAAGGCAAAAATAAAAATTTCCATCTATTTAATGAGCAACAAGTATGCCAAGATATGAAAAAAATCACCCTAGAAAAGGTTTACAACAGCCTAGTTTCATTGGAACCTGAAATTCACGTAAATAATGATATAAGCTTAAAGGCTAAAACTGCCTTAGAAATGATGCATAAGCTCGCATAGTTATAAAGATATTAGAAGGGATGTTTTGTAAATGATTAATAGTATAAATATGAAAACAAAAGTAGATAAATATATATTAAGTGCCTTAGATGAGGATATTACAAGTGAAGATGTTAGCACTAATTCTATTTTAAGATCCAAGACTCCAGGCACAGCCAATCTTATTTGTAAAGAGGATGGGATTATCTGCGGTTTAGACATTTTTATAAGAGTATTTAACCTTCTTGGGGATGTTAAATTCATGACTTCATATAAGGATGGGGACCATGTTAAAAATGGGGATATAATAGGAACCATAACAGGCGATATGAGAACAATACTTTCAGGGGAACGTACAGCCCTTAACTACCTACAAAGAATGAGCGGAGTTACAACTTATACAAGTAGCTTAGTTAAGGCCTTGGAAGGAAGCAATACAGAGTTACTTGATACTAGAAAAACCACACCTAATATGAGGATTTTTGAAAAATACGCTGTAAGAGTTGGCGGTTGCAAGAGCCACAGATATAACCTATCTGATGGGGTACTCCTAAAGGATAACCATATAGGTGCAGCTGGTGGCATTAAAGAAGCTGTTACACTGGCAAGAGAATACGCACCCTTTGTTAGGATGATAGAAGTTGAAGTTGAAGATTTAGACATGGTTAATGAAGCCCTAGAAGCAGGGGCAGATATAATTATGCTAGATAACATGGATGATGATACCATGAAAAAGGCTGTTGAAATTATAGGGGATAAGGCCCTTACAGAGTGCTCAGGCAACATTACCCTAGATAGGTTAAAAACTATCTCAGATATTGGAGTAGATTATGTATCCTGCGGTGCTTTAACACATTCATATCCAATACTAGACTTCTCACTTAAAAACTTAAAACCATTATAAGATTAAAAATGACGGTTAACAAGCTTTAGTACTATTACTTGTTAACTGTCATTTTTTATTTCCTGCATTTATGATTCATATACAACTACTGTTTTATCCAACCTATAATCTCGTATACTACTTTCTTATCTGTAACAACCTCTACCTTATCCACTATCTGCTTACCTATAACAGCCTTTCCTATAGGTGTATCTTCTGTTGTTTTACCACTAATTCCCAAGCCAGTCGCCAATATTCCATAAATTTAGTCAATAGTGCTATGACTCACAATTCTATCTTATCTAATATTTCACTTACCTCTCCCAATATGTTATATTAATATGTATCGTAAAATTAATTACATTAAATTTCTTTCAGGGGTGTTATATGGAAGTCGAATATAAATCAAAAGATTATAGAAATGAAACAATTAAATTAGCTCTTCCTGTATTTTTAGAGCTACTTATTAGTACTTTATTTGGTATGGTTGATATGATGATGGTTGGTAATAGTGGGGCTCCTAGCATTACTACTCCTTCCATTGCTGCTACTGGCGTTACTAATCAGGTTATGCTAGTTGGAATTGCTATGGCCCAGGCCATGGGTGTTGGTGGTACTGCTATGATTTCTAGGTACTGCGGGGCTAATGAAGATAGGAAGGTGCCTAATGTTCTTAAGCATCTTATAGTTCTTATGATTATTATAATTATTATTCCCTTTTTAGCTATTAATTTATTAATGCCTGAGCGTATTATGGCTTTTATAGGAGCCGAGACAGCTACTATTAATATAGGACTTAACTATTTTAAGATTGTAATAGTTGGCTTTGTTTTTCAGTCACTTAACCTTGCCATTTTTGCATCTATGAGAGGGGCTGGGGATACTAAATTGCCCATGCTTATAAATATAGGTGTTAACATGCTTAACGTTGTTGGTAATTATATTTTGATTTTTGGTAAGCTTGGTATGCCAGCTTTAGGTGTTACTGGTGCTGGAATTTCTACCTCTCTTTCCCATCTGGTAGCCTTTGTAATCCTGCTTATCATTCTTCTTAGTAAGAAGCATATTGTTAAACTCGATTTGTCTAAGGGTTTTAAGTTCGATAGGCCTATTATGAGTAATTTGTTTAAGATTGGTGGTCCTGCTGCTTTAGAGCAGGTAGGTTTTAGAATTGGTGTTATATTTTTTATTAAAATTGTTGCTGGTCTTGGAACTGCTGCTTATGCAACTCACCAGATTTCATCTAATATTATTAGTTTGTCCTTTGCTCCTGGACAGGCTTTTGGAATTGCTGCATCTACCTTGGTTGGTAGATCACTTGGCCAGGGACGGCCTGACAGGGCTGATAGATTTATTAAGGTAACTAATAGATTAGCCCTACTGTCATCTTTTATATTTGTAGCTTTATTTTACTTCTTCGGACCTGAAATTGTGGGGTTATATAGCAAGGATATGGAGGTTATTTTATTATCTGCTGGAGTTATGAAGATAATTTCAGCAATCCAGCCCTTTCAGGCTTCTGCCTTTGCCCTTTCTGGTGGTTTAAGGGGAGCTGGTGATACTGTATCTACTTTAATTATTACTATGATAGGTGTTGTGGTTATTAGGCTTAGCCTAGCCTATATTCTTATTAATATAGTAGGCCTTGGCCTTATTGGTGCCTGGCTTGCCATGTTATCAGATCAGATAATTAGATGGCTTGGCATAGAACTTAGATATAGAAGCGGAAAATGGCAGTCTATTAAGTTAAAGTAATTTAACTTATAGCTGCCCAATCTACCTTGGCCTGGAAAATTTCCCGGCCTTTTGTTTTTTCTAGACCTTGGATGTAATAACTATCCCCATACTCTGTATTTTTATACACACTTATTACAACTTCTTCCCCAATTGTAGCCCCTGATATAAAGTTTACCTGCATATCCCTAATTTCCATGTTCCTGTGGTAATCAAGAGAGAAACAGTCCTCTACCCACTGGACGTAGCAGGCATTATTCATATGCATATTAAGGTCAAGGTCTGTATAGTGTACCCTCCTATTACATATGGAGATTGGAGCTTCCTTAGGAATTCTAAATTTCCTTAGCTTTTCATTTTCTTCATCTGGCATTGGCGGAAAATCTACTGGTAGTGCCTTGGTTCCTTGTGGTCTTCCTGTCTTTGTATCTACAAGGAAGTAGTTGCTATATATTTTCCCTATTTCCTCTTTATCCTGATTATATATAAGAAATTTACGCATAGCAAACAGCCTATCTTTGCCACTTGGCCATGTTTCTATTGTTATAATATCATCCCACTTTGGATAAGAATTTACCTGTATCTTATATTTAGATATTATCCAGCCTAGGTTATGGGCCATTAAATCTTCATATCCCATACCCAAAATTTCTGCGTGTAGGCTAGAGGCTTCTTGCATCTTATTAATTAGGGAATATAACTTTAGATTTAATTTTATATCCGTTTCTGAAAACTGTATTTGAAAGTTCTTTGAGTACTTCCCCATTTCCTTCTCCTTTATATATCTTACTTAATTAACATTGCATCCCCGAAGCTAAAAAACCTATAGTTATTTTCTACTGCTAGTTTGTAGGCACTTAGGATATTTTCCTTACCTGCTAAAGCACTAACTAGCATAATAAGGGTGGATTCTGGTAAATGGAAATTGGTAATTAAGGAATCTACTAGCTTAAACTGGTAGCCTGGATAGATAAAAATATTGGTCCAGCCACTACCATACTCTAGTATCCCCTCCTCATTGGTGGAGGATTCTAGAGTTCTTGTGCTTGTTGTTCCTACAGAAATAATCCTTCCTCCAGATTTTTTGCTATTATTTATAATATCTGCCTGGGATTTATCAATTATATAAAATTCTGAATGCATATCATGGTCATCTATATTATCTACCTTAACTGGCCTAAAGGTGCCAAGTCCTACATGAAGGGTTACATAGGCAATATTTACACCTTTTGCCTTGATTTCCTCTAGTAACTCCTTGGTAAAATGCAGGCCTGCAGTTGGTGCTGCTGCACTTCCTTGATGTTTTGAATATACTGTTTGGTATCTCTCCTTATCTTCGAGCTTATGGCTTATATAAGGTGGCAGGGGCATTTCCCCTAATCTATCTAGAACTTCTTCAAATATACCATGGTATTCAAAGTTTACAACTCTCTTACCATCTTCTATTATTTCTTCCACTGTACATCTAAGCTGATTATCTCCAAATACTAGCCTATCACCTGGCCTTACTTTTCTGCCAGGTTTGGCTAGCACTTCCCATCTATCAGCATCTAAACGGCTAAGTAGTAATATTTCTACTTTTCCATGGGTGCTTTCCCTCATCCCATATAGCCTAGCTGGGATAACCCTTGTATCATTAAGTACAAGGCAGTCACCCTCATTTAGATAATCTATAATATTATAAAATTTACTATGCTTTATATCTCCCTTTTCTTTATCAACTACCATAAGTTTAGACTCTGCCCTATTACTAAGTGGATCTTGTGCAATCATTTCTTCTGGTAGGTCAAAGTAAAAATCTGATGTTTTCATGTCTTTCTCCAGTCTAAAATCATTTATTTTTGTAATTCTACTCCCTGATAGTAGTATTTTATAATTTCATCATAGCTATATCCTGCCTGGGCCATTCCCTTGGCACCTGATTGTGACATACCTACCCCGTGCCCATAGCCCCTACCTGAAATTACAATATCACCATACTGGGTTTGCGGTCCTTGATTATTGCCTTGATTACTTCCTTGGCTACCACCATATATAGCTTGTCCACCTGCCCCTTGAACTACTAAGGTATTTCCAACTGGTCTTATTTTGCCACTTGCACTTATAACATAGCTTGGCCTTTCTCCCCTATATACTACAATATCTTCAATAGGCCTTGTATTAATTATAGGTGCCTGGGTCTGCTTGCCAATGGTAAACATTCTGCTCCTTAAGGATCCTCCATTTGTGGCTGAGAAAAATGTTCTAATATTTTCCCTTGTTAGTTTATGAGTCCCTGATGTTCCTATAATTTCAAGTTCATTTACCCTTCCAGCTGGTGTATATGAATTAATCCTAAGGCCTTTAGCAGGCCCAATATTAACTTTTTGGTTTCTTAAACATTTATCAATTTCTGCAAGGGTTATAGTTCTCGTCCATGGTTTCATCTCAGGATCCGTTTCATATGGGTCCGGAACTGCCTTTAAATAGGCTACCTGATTACCCCATACATATTGTGGATCCTCTGTATAGCCACCGCTTGTAGAAAAGAAAAGTGTCTCTGCAATTTTTCCATTATGGGTAACTACCATCCCCCTTGTTTCATCCACTGCCCTGTTTGTACTTTCATATTCTCCGCTAAAACCTTTATATACTTGGGTATATACAGTATCACACACATTATAGCCATCACTTATGTATTTTCTAGACTGATATATGGACATACTCCTAGCTGCTACTGCCTGAGCCTTTAGGGCTTCTATATGCCAGCTTGCAGGCATTTCTGCTGCAATAACTCCGTATAAATATTCTTCATGATCTACAATGTTAACTGCAGTAATTGTACTACCCCTTCTTACAAATTCAAACCATCCCCTATATGACCCATTAGCTAGGCTAGTTAAATTAAAGGAGTATCCCTGATTTATTCCAGCAAATCCCGTTTTTGCCCCATCACAAAAAATCATAGGATTTCCTGCACCGTCATAAACTATTATCTCTGATCCTGTATTAGAAACAGGGCTCGTTTGTCCCAGATTTTTCTCTAAATATACCTGCCAATTACCAGGGCCCTTATAGGCAACTAGTCCACTTGTCCCTTGTGACTTGTAGTTGCTTAAAAGTTTATTTGCTTCTGTATATGTAGAAAAGGTGTTTTTATCAGCATAATAATTACCTGTATTTGCTTTAAGCAAAAATCCGGTAGGCGATGAAAGGGTTTCCTCACTTTGAAATCTATCTTGCCTTTCATAACCTACTTGTAACTGTGTGTTTTTTATAGCTATACTACTTTTACCAGCATAGGCTGACCTAAGCCCTACCCTAATTGTCTTAGGAACTATAGTTGTCCCATAGGTTAAGGCTGGCCTGCCCACAATAAACATAGATATAGCACATAATATTAAAATATATTTCCTTTTATTTTTCTGCACAAAGTCCCCTCTTTCCCATTACATATATTCTATTTATACTTGTCCAAGATCTTATCTGCCTGCTGCTGAGCTTTTTTAAGTGCCTCATCCGCCTCTAAATCTCCATTGACAGCAAACTGTATATTACTATTTAATATATCCCAGATAAGGTTTGCCTCATAGGTCGCAAGCTCTGGTTTTGCATAGTTTAATTGTTCCACTCCAATAAGCGCCTGCGGTAACTCTTCATAGTATTTTTCTAGTAAATGTGTGTTATGGGCATCTTTTTTGGTTGCAATATACCCTGTATTAACAGCCCAATTAGTTGCCTGGGTAGTGCTGGTTGCATACCTAATAAATTTCCAAGCTGCCTCTTGCTTTTCCTTGGCCAGCCCCTTAGTTATATAAAAGTTCCCACCACCTATAGTTGACCCCATTTGTTTATTAGAAGGTAAAAAGGCTATTCCAAATTCAAACCTTGCATTTTTATATATATTGGTTAGGTTTCCTGTCGTATTGTAAATCATTGCATAGTCCCCATTTAAAAATCCCTTGGGAAGATCATCTCTCCTAATAATATTAGCTGGCATAACTTGGTGCTCGTTCCTTAAATCTGCCCAAAATTCAAGTACCTCTACATTTTCTGGGGTATCAAAATAAACACTTTTACCATCTTCACTCATAAGGTTTCCACCCGATAGGTTGTTTTGACTAGCGAAGCTTCCAAAGGTCCACTGGGCAGCCCCCAAATTAAGTGGCATCCCGACTCCCCATCTTTCTACATTGCCTCTTCTATCTCTTTTGGTAAGTTTTTTAGAATATCTAATTAACTGTTCCCATGTCCTAGGTGGTTTATCTGGATTAAGACCTACTTCTTCAAAGGCATCCTTATTATAATAAAGTATTTCTACACTCCTTTGAAAGGGTATCCCATATATTTTGTCATCTACATATGAATCTACAATAAATTCATCTAAAAAACCTGTTATATATTCTTCTCCACCATCTGCTTTTATTAAATCGCATAGAGGTTCAATTTGGCCATTTTCTACCATTTCATATCTTTTAGATGCTAAATCTACAAATAAGTCTGGAGGTGTTCCCTTTTCAATTGCTTCCTGTCTTTGAATTTCTATTTCTTCATATCCATCGCTATATACAGGCTTGATTTTAATATCAGGATTTTCCTGATTAAAATCTTTTGCCATCTCTTCTATAAATCCTGCTACAGGGCCATCCGCTTCAACTGGATAGAAAAATGTTAATTCTATCTGGTTCTCAACATCTTTATTCTCTTTATATCTAGGGTAGCATGCAACAGCCAATACTGCTATGGCTACATATAATACTAACCCTAATATCCTAAGCTGGCCTTGCTTAAGATGCTTTCTTATATAATTATGTCTCATAAAATCTCCTTAAGTATTACTCCTAATCTTTTAATTCCTTCTTCTATTCTATCTTCTGGCATATTGGAATAGTTTAATCTAAAAGCATTCCTTACTTCCCCATGGGCATGGAAGGGTTGTCCAGGTACGAATGCAACTTTTTCTTCAATCGCTCTTTGTAAAATTTCTTTACTATCTTCAGTTTCCGGTAGCATAACCCATATAAATAGTCCGCCCCTTGGCTTAGTGTATTTAATGTTCTCTGGGAAATATTTTTCCATTGCATCTAGCATGCATCTTCTTCTATTCCTATAAAGGTCCTTAATTTTTTCAATATGATTATCTAGGTTATACTCCTGCATATACCTAGCAACTATCATTTGATCTATTGTTGATGTTTGTAAGTCTACACCTTGTTTTAGAATAACATATTTTTCTACAAGCGCAGAATCTGCTACAATCCACCCAATTCTAAATCCTGGACAGAATACTTTAGAAAAACTGCCTAGGTATATAACATAGCCATTTTTGTCAAAGCTTTTAATGGTTGGAAGTTTTTCTCCTTCTAGTACAAGCTCGCCATATGGTGAATCTTCTACTATAGGTATATTATATTTTTCTGCAATTTCTACCACTTGTTTTCTTCTTTCCACACTCATACACCTTCCTGTTGGATTTTGGAAGTCTGGTATTAGGTAGATAAATTTTACGTTTTTATTGGATTCAATGGTTTCAATTAAATCTTCTATTATTATCCCATCATCATCTGTATTTACAGTAGCTAAGTTTACCCCATATGATTTAAATGGTGATATGGCTGTTAAATAAGTTGGATTTTCAACAATAACAGTATCCCCCTTGTTTATAAACATTTTGGAGGTAAGCTCTAGTCCCTGCTGGGATCCTGATGTAATCATTATATTTTCAAGTGATGCTTCCATATTAAATGGTTTTAATCTTTGATCAATTATTGCCCTTCTTAAGTCATCATTTCCTTCTGTTGTTGTGTATTGTAATGCTACTAAGGCATCTTCTTCTAATACTTTAGCTGTTACATTTTTGATATCCTCAACAGGAAATAAATCTGGTGCCGGAAGTCCACCAGCAAAAGAAATAACCTCTGGTGTTTGGGTTAGTTTTAAAATTTCTCTAACTTCTGATGCTTTTGCATTTTGTGCTGTGTCTGATATATTGTATTTCATTATTATNGCCCCCATTTATTCATGCTATTAGTTAGATTATCTCTATCCCTCATTATAGCATATAAAAGTCTAGTTTCTCTATGGTTTTGCATAAGTTTTTTGTATGGTATGACAAAATAATAGCGTTTTTGCCAATAAAGTAGTATAATGTACTAGAGAATATAAACTATTTTTGGAGGTGACTATTATATGAGAAAAACAATTACTATTAATAGCGTTTCAGATATTCAAAAAATCAATTCAATTATAACACAGTATCCTTTTGAGGTATGGATTCATAGTGATAATAGCATCGTAGATGCTAAATCAATACTGGGTATGTTTGTACTTGGTCTTAATGAACCTATGTATATGGTTATAGATGATGATGTAAATCCTGATAGCTTAATTAAGGAGTTATCTCCATATGTGAATTTCTTGGATTAATATTAAAGGTATGTATCATATTTAGCACTTTTACAAGCACAAGCTTTGCTTGTAAAAGTGCTAAATATGATACATGCCCTTTATAGTCTGTCTAGTTTTTAGTTGTTAAATAAGTATTCCTACTTTTTTTAGTTTTTTTAGGATTTGGGTTCCATGGCACATGTTTACTCTTTCTGTCACATCTCTTCCTGCGCTTACTCCAAAGTGTACTCCCCTTGACCACTGCGGGATGGGTGTAACGTCGTATATAATGCCGTCAACTGCTACATATGCTGGGCTTCCTTCTCTGCCATCATATTGTTCTAACTGCTCTAGTGTAAGAAAAATTTGATCATTTTCATTATTATCTCTCATTATACTCTCCTTGCTGTCCTTTATTATAATCTTATTCCCCTATGAAAATTATATTCTTTTTAATTTAAAGGAAAAATGTGTTGATTTTTTTAAACAGTAGTGATAGTATACTTTTGAAACCTTTAAACTAGTCCAGTGAGACTGAAAAGGAGAGATAAATATGAATCATTTAATTAGCCCTATGGATTTATCATCAGATCAGCTCGATAGTATCTTAGATCTAGCAGGTAAGATCATTGAAAGGCCTGAAGATTATTCACAGGTATGTAAGGGAAAGATTTTAGCAACTTTATTTTATGAACCAAGTACAAGGACAAGGCTTAGTTTTGAAGCCGCAATGCTTCGTCTAGGCGGAGAGGTTCTAGGTTTTTCGGAGCCTAGCTCAAGTTCTGCTGCTAAGGGGGAGAGTATTGCAGATACCATAAGAACTGTAGGCTGTTATGCAGATATTGCAGTTATGAGGCACCCAAAGGAAGGTGCACCTAAGGTAGCTTCTATGTACTCACAGATTCCAGTTATTAATGCTGGGGATGGTGGTCATCAGCATCCAACCCAAACTTTAACAGACCTTTTAACTATTAAGACAATCAAGGGTGGCTTTTCTAATCTTACTATAGGCCTTTGCGGAGATTTAAAATTTGGACGAACCGTTCATTCTCTTATTAAGGCTATGGTTAAATATGATAATGTTAAGTTTGTTCTTATTTCACCAGAAGAGCTCAAAATACCTGAGTATATTAGAACACACATCTTAGAGAAACAAAATGTTGAATTTATTGAAACTACAAATCTTGAAGAAAATATTGGTGACCTTGATATTTTATATATGACCAGGGTACAAAAAGAACGCTTCTTTAATGAGCAGGATTATATAAGACTAAAAGACACTTATATTCTAGACAAGGAAAAGATGAAAAGTGCGCCAGAGGATTTAATTGTTATGCATCCACTACCTAGGGTTAATGAAATTGCCCTTGAGGTAGATTCAGATCCTAGAGCAGTTTATTTTAAACAGGCAAAGTATGGTATGTTTGTTAGAATGGCCTTAATGATGCAACTTCTGGAGGTGTCTATATGAGATTAAAGATTAATAGTATCAAACAAGGTGTTGTTATAGATCATATTAGGGCTGGGCAAGGTACCAAAATTTTCAACTATCTAGGTCTTGATAAGGCTGATTTTACAGTTGCTCTTATTATTAATGCCCAAAGCAAGAAACTTGGTAAGAAAGATATGATTAAGGTTGAAAATGAAATCAATATAGATTTTGCAATACTTGGGCTTATTGACCCTAATATTACAGTTAATATTATTAAAGATGAGGCCATTTGTGAAAAAATTAAACTTGAACTACCTACCACTGTAGAAGAGGCCATAAAATGCAAAAACCCTAGGTGTATAACATCTACGGAAAAACATATTACAGATATTTTTGAATTAGTTAATAGGGAAAAAGGTATTTACAGCTGCCAGTACTGTGATGCGCTATATACCATCCCTAATATGTAAGTAAAGGTATGGAGTTTGCATATGGCTCATATCCCTTCACTACTAAGCAACTATTAAAAGGGAGTATGTCCCGTAGAAGACTTTTCACAAGCAAGGCTTGTGCTTGTCTTCTACGGGACATACTCCCTTTATTTTTAATGGTCTCTTATTTCTGCTTCAAAGTTTGTTTCTAAACCATGTATTATTTTCTTAAT
>JGI24707J26582_10001168_pt1 | contig 20900 bp, 10 predicted proteins | sample BioPla1DNA1_FD_26582 | JGI IMG/M metagenome (IMG submission 26582)
TCTTTTAACTTTAATGCATCTCTCACCTCGGTCAACCTTGCTAAGGTGTTGGCCAAGGAAAGAGGTATCCCTTTTTCAATGGCATCGTGTAAAACAATGATTCACAATGCCTATCTGCTTGAACGATTTATTTGCGTGTCCGGCATAAAGCCGAACAGAAGATTAAATGATAAACTTGTTAAAGAACTCGTCGAGTTTGCAGCAATTGCTGCATGATTCGTATATTAAATAATTAACGAACTATTGTGTTATTAAAACAGATAAAAAATAAATTTAACATGCTAAGGGTGACTGTGCTCAATGTGGGTTAAAAGTTCTGGACTTAGTTCAACTGTGGAAATCTGATCTTTTTGACTTATTATTTGATTTCTCAATAAATAAATTCTGAAGAATCGTTCATCAACATACTTTTTAAGTTCTTCTTTATTTATATCATTTTCATCGTCTTTGATTTTATTATATAAATTAATCAAATCACAAATATCAGTAAGATAAGATTGATTAAAATAGATACCGAACTTTTGTGCTAAAGGTAATGTATAAAGTTCCAATTCTTCATTTATACTTGCTGTTAGACCAACAGTAAATTTTTTCTCAACTCCCTTCTCAATATATGATCTTAATTTAAAAAGATATGGCAAAAATTCAGCATAAACTTCTACTCTCTTTTGATAAAAGAATTGTTCTTTCCAAATTTTATAACCTTTTCTTGCAAGGATCAAACCAATAATTAACCCAACTAATCCAGAAACGCTATTTTCTAATATTGTATTCCAATTTAATAAAAGTATAATCATATTAATCAACTATTAATTATTTAGTACCTTATCTTCTAAATTGATGTATTTTTTGGCATAATATTTTTGACAATCTTCTGTAACGCCTTATTGACAAGCATTGCAGAAGGAAATATTTTTATCCAACTTTGAAAAACCTGTTTGGTTCTGGCTTGTCCAGGTTAGGTTTTTCTTCTGCCACAACTTAATCATAATCTTTAATTCAGAAATAACATCATTCATTTCATATTCTGGATAAACGTAATGAATATAACATCCATTTTGATCTGATTTGATATTCCGATGATACCCACCCAGTGATTCTGGCGATATCCACCCACTGGCTGAAAATATCAATTTGACAAAGTTATCTTTTTTTCATAAACTATCTCCGTTCTTATGGGGAAACTTTCCATAAGAACCGGCAACAGCTACAGGATGAAAAAAAGCAAACAATATTCTAAGAAAAATGGAAGAAGCTATAAACTTTTCTGCTACTTTTGAGAAGTATTCACTGCAGTCTTGTTCCCAAATATACTGCACTTCTGGTTCCTGTTTACAACGGTTTTACTGAAAGAGTGGGTTTGCAACAGCTTTGTTCCTGACGGCAGCAGTTTGTGGAAGGGCTTAAGTGAATACTTCCGGTTTTATAATCGGGAGAAGCTTCATCAGAGTCCGGGATATTGTCCGCCCGGAACGTGTTTTTATGAAAAAGATGCGGGAGGACAGAGGCTGAAAACAGCCTAAAGAAATATCTTTTTCCCCTTCCGCTTCGGCTACGCCTCTGCTCCATGGGCAAAAAAGCGAGACGAGAACAAAAAAATGTTGTGTAAATCAAAAAATAAGTGTAAACTTGCAAAGAGAAACTTAGGCGACAATCAATTAAGGTTGTCGCAATTCCTGTCCGAAGGATCGGGAGTATTAAACTTACAGCAACGCCCCTTCAATAAATCCTTCGGTATAATATATCACCATCGGATCAGCTTGTCCGATACAAAAGTAATATAAAAAATTAATTACAAATGAATAACCCCGAGGCAAGCCTCGAGGAATTCTTTAGATTAAAGTGCTCGTTTATTGGCTAATACAAACCCCATCATCCATTCAACATGATTGCATTGATTTACAAATTCAATATATGCGTTAATATACTGAAAAAGTATCCCGCAGTGGTGCTTTTGGCAGCCGCATTGTTGGGGAGCTGTGCGTTGCCATCAGAAAGCCGGAAGACGAAACTCCCACAAGCGTTATCGCTCAAAGGCCGGGAGGCTGCTCTGCAAGATACAACGGTGCATCCTTCTCAGAAATCGGGCAAGGCAGCAGTGAACGAAGCCGAAATCAAAGAGACACTGCAGGCACTTTACCGGCTGATGGCGGAGAAGGAGACATACATGGCGGCAAAGGAAGAGCAGATTGCCGGGATCAGAAAGATGCTGGCCATCCCGCACATGAGCGAGGAGCAACGGTACGATATCAACCTGCGATTGTTCAATGAGTTTAAGACTTATATCGCCGACTCGGCCATCTATTATGCGAAGGAGAACATCGAAATAGGTAAGAAGCTGCAGAGCACCGACAGAATTTACGACTCCATGCTCGATCTGGCATCCCTCAACGTAATCTCGGGAATGTATTTTGAAGCCTCCGACCTGCTCAGCTCCTTTGAAAGAGATAAGCTTACACTGGGGCAGCTGATCAAGTATTACGACAGCTACAAGCAACTCTACCGTAACTACGCCTTCAACAATCCCTACGCCACGAAATATGCCGCACAGAGCAACCTCTATCGCGACTCGCTGCTACAGATACTCGATCCTTCGTCACACCATTACCTCATCGTCTATGCCGAGAAACTCTACGATGAGAACCGCCTCGATGCATCGCGGCAGATACTGCTCACTCTGCTGTCAAAAACACGCGGCGACACGCACGAGAAGGCGGTGCTCTGCTACGCCCTGGGTAATATCTACCAGAAAGAAGGGAACAGCACACTGCAGAAATACTATTACGCCCTTTCCTCCATCAGCGATATCAAAAACGCCATCAAAGAGAATGCCTCCATGCAGGCATTGGCACTGACGCTCTTCAAAGAAGGTGAGATAGACAGGGCTTATACCTGTATCAAATCTTCCATGGAAGATGCCATGTTCTGCAATGCACGACTCCGGACCTACGAGATCTCCACCATCTTCCCCATCATCGACTCGGCTTATCAGCAGAAGCTGAGCAAGCAGAAAGACGATCTCGAGTCGTTCCTCCGCCTGTCAAACTTACTCTTGCTCTTTCTTATCGTGGCGATATTCATTGTCTGGCGCCAGATGCGAAAGGTGGCACGGATCAGAAAGGAGCTCTATCACACCAACTTGAAGTTGCGTGATCTCAACGACGACCTGCAGAAGAGCATCACGCAACTCAACCTCATCAACAGCAAGATGCAGGAGGTCAACGCCGAGCTCTCCGAAGCCAACAAGATCAAGGAAACCTACATCGGGCAGTTACTCGATCTCTGCTCCACCTATATTAACAAGCTGGAAAACTATCAGCATACACTCAATAAGAAGGCGATGGAGCGTAAGCTCGATGAGCTGTTTGGTATGCTCAAGTCGCGGGATATGATCGACCGCGAGCTGCGGGAGCTCTACCAGCTTTTCGACCATACCTTCCTGAGTCTCTATCCCACGTTTGTGGAGGAGTTCAATGCACTACTGCGGGAGGAAGAGCGTTTTATCCTCAAGCCGGGAGAGCTGCTCAACGTGGAACTGCGCATCTTCGCCCTGATCCGCCTCGGCATCACCGACAGCTCCCGCATTGCCGGCTTCCTGCACTATTCGGCCAACACTATCTACAACTACCGGACAAGAGTACGCAACAAGGCCGCCGTGTCGCGCGATCAGTTTGAGCACATGGTCATGAAGATCGGCGTCATTCAGCGGATGTAAGGTTATCGGAAATCACTATACCCAATCCACTTTTTCAGGCTGTTTTTGTAACATTATCATGATGATATACAGAAACATGTAATTTTTCAGGATCTATATTTCAGCTATCCCGATTTTTTTCCCGACACCTTACTGCATATATTTGCGGAGAAATGATAACAAACATTAAACTTAGGTCGCCCACAAGGCTTTTGCCGCAGTTACAATCAATTAAATTAAGACAACATGAAAAAGAAGCGAAAGATTTTTTCAGGGTTCACAAGAGGCAGGCTGCTCCTGCTCACGCTGTGTACACTCATCAGTGTGGTTCTCTTGGCACAGGAGCGGAGAACTGTTACTGGAACAATCACGGATAAAAGCGGAGAGCGCATCATCGGTGCATCCGTTTTTGTAAAAGGAACCACCATTGGTACTGTAAGTGATATCGATGGCAACTTCACGCTGGAAGTACCAGATGAATCCGTCATCACTGTCTCCTACATCGGTTATCTGACGCAGGAGATAGCCGTGGAAGGCAGGAACAAGCTGCAGATAGTGCTGCAGGAAGACACCCGTCTGCTCGATGAAGTGGTCGTGGTGGGCTACGGTGTGATGCGCAAGAAAGACCTCACCGGTGCTGTCGCCTCCGTCCAGGGCGAGATACTCAGGGACAAGCCCCTGGCAAGCTTAGGTGAAGCGCTACAAGGACGTGCCGCCGGCGTGCAGGTCATATCCTCCGGTAAGCCGGGCGACAATGTCTCGTTCCGCATCCGCGGTATCAGCACCATCAACAACAGTGAGCCGCTACTTGTCATCGACGGTGTCCCCACCGACCTAGGCATCAACGCCCTCAATATGGAAGATGTGGAGACGGTCGACGTGCTTAAAGATGCCTCCGCCACGGCCATCTACGGTTCACGCGGTGCCAACGGTGTCATTCTCATCACCACCCGCAAAGGGAAGAGTGGTGACGGTATCATTGCTTTCAGCACCAACTGGGGTGTGCAGAGCGCTACCAACATGCCGCAAATGCTCAACGCCAGTCAATTCGCATCCCTACACAACGAGATGATCGCCAACTACAACAGATCCGTCTCTACCTCCTCGCAGTTGGCACAGCGGCCCGACTTTGCCGATCCAACCCTCTGGAGCAGCTCCACCGACTGGCTCGACATGCTCTTCCGGGATGCCTGGCTGAAGAACTATACCCTTTCCTACTCGGGAGGAAGTGACAAGGGAAACTACTATGTCTCCGGGGGTGTACTCGATCAGGAAGGCATCGTGCTAAATACCTCCTACCGCCGCTACACGGTACAGTTCAACAGCGAGTCGAAGGTGCGCCCATGGATCAGCTTTGGTCATAACCTCACCCTGAGTCACGATGTGAAGCAGCAGGGAGCATACGATATCCGCGCCACCATGGCCGCACTGCCCACACAGCCTGTCTATAACGACGACGGCAGCTGGTCCGGGCCCGGTGAGCCCGCCTACCAGTACGGCGACATCCGCAACCCCATTGGCACCGCCACCCTCAGCAAGAGCAAAACCAACGGCTACAATGTGCTGGGTAACCTCTACGCGGAGATCAAACTGGCCGATAAGTTCACCTTCAAGTCGCTCGGAGGCATCGATTTCAAGTTCTGGGATAACAACAGCTTCAGTCCCAAGTACGACTGGAAGCCAATACCACAGCCGCAGTCCTCTCTGAACGAATCCTCCAATAAGAGTCTCACCTACTTGTGGGACAACACCCTCACCTATCTCAACACCTTGGCCGACAAGCATACGCTCAACGCGATGATCGGCACCAGTGCGCAGAATAATGTCTACAACTATATGAGCGCCGGCGTGCAGGGTTTTCTCAGCGATGCCAACAACCAACTTAACAACGGGCTCACCGACCCCATCGTGGGAGGAAGCCGCAACGACTGGGCAGTGCTCTCCCTCATGGGACGTGTGAATTACAATTACGACAACAAGTACCTGTTCACCGCCACGGTGCGGCGCGACGGCTCCTCCCGCTTTTCGAAAGCCAACAGGTGGGGCACCTTCCCCTCCTTCTCCGGAGCATGGCGCCTCTCCGAAGAGGAGTTCTTCGAGCGTGGTCGCTGGGTCGATGATGTCAAACTGCGTCTTGGTTATGGTGAAACCGGCAACCAGGGAGGAATTGATAACTATGCCTATTTCACCCGCCTGAAGACCGGTCAGTATGTCTTCAACGGCACCCTTGTTCCCACGCTCTATCCATTGGTGATGCCCAACCCCAATGTGCGCTGGGAGTCCGTGAAACAGTTCAACTTCGGTGCCGATATTGCCCTGCTGGGGCAGCGGCTCAACCTGACACTCGACGCCTACCTGAAGAATACCAGCGACATGCTGGTACCCATGTCGGTACCCATCACCACCGGCTACTCCGATGTCTATGTGCCGAGCATCAATGCCGGCGAGGTGCAAAACAGGGGTGTGGAACTCACCCTCTCCTCCCGCAACCTCACCGGTGTACTGTCGTGGGATACCGATTTTAATATCTCCTACAACCAGAATAAGGTGATGAAGATGAACGACGGCATCGCCCTCTTCACCGGCGGCGACATCAACATGACCAAGGTGCAGGTGAGTTCCGAGGGTAAGCCGGTCAACACCTTTTACGGATATGTCACCAACGGCATCTTCCAGACACAGGAGGAGGTTAACAACTACGCCGTGCAAGTGCCTGGCGGCACCGCCGCGGGCGATATCCGCTTCCGCGACCTCGACAATAACGGCGTCATCAATGCCGATGATCGCACCTACATTGGCAATCCTTTCCCCAACTGGTCATTCTCAATGAACAATAGCCTCTCGTACAGGGATTTTGACCTACAGATATTCTTCCAGGGAGTCGCCGATGTTGACATCTACAATGCCAACCGCATCTGGCAGGAGAGCATGTCCATCCCACAGAACCAAACCACGAAGGTGCTTGACCGCTGGCGGGGCGAGGGCACCAGCAACAGCGTACCACGTGCCGTCTACAGCGACCCAAACATGAACGTGCGTCACTCCGACCGTTTCATCGAGGATGGCTCCTACCTGCGACTCAAGAACCTGACGCTGGGCTACACGTTGCCCGCCGACCTCACACGTAAAGCATATCTCAGCAAGGCACGCCTCTACCTCTCCGCCCAGAACCTCTTCACCCTCACCCACTACTCCGGCTTCGATCCAGAAGTAGGTGCCGGAGGTGTGGATTTGGGAACCTATCCCGTCACTCGTACGGTCAGTCTGGGATTAAATATTCAATTTTAAATGAATGAGTAAGTTTTGCAAGATGATAGCGAATCATTTACACCCTAAAGAACAAATCAAATGAAAAAATATATTTATATAGGACTACTTGCGGCAGCATCCTTCTTTGCTGGCTGTTCCGACTTCCTCAACAAGGTGCCCTACGAAGATCCCAGTGCCGAGGCGCTGAAAGATGAGGCATCCGCCATCGCCCTGATCAACGGGGCTTACCAGCCGCTACAGCGACCCAAGCTTTATAACATGCGCATCTGGACCCTCGACATCATCGCTGGCAACAGCGAAGTGGGTGCCGGTGGCGGCACCGACGGCATCGAGACGGTTACCCTGGCCAACTTCGTTGCCACGGCCGACAATGCTGCGGCACTCGATATCTGGCGAGGTCCCAACCCCGGCATCCTCTACTGCAACACTGTGCTGGAGAGCGTGCCCGATATGAAGATCGACGAATCGCTCAAAAACAGAATCCTCGGTGAGGCCCGCTTCCTGCGCGCACACTACTACTTTATCCTGGTACAGCTCTTTGGCGATGTGCCAATGAGCATCGCCACCCCCAAGCCGGGTGACAACCTGTTGCCGTCGCGCACCGACAGGGCGACCATCTACAACGAGGTAATCATTCCCGACCTGGTGGAGGCGGTGAAACTGCTGCCCGTGAGGGAGTCCTACAGCGGCAGTGATATCGGTCGCGCATCCAAAGGTGCCGCCGCCGGCATGCTGGCCAAGGTATACCTCACCCTGGGCATGTATGAGGAGTCGCTACAGATGTGCGAGCTGGTCGAGGAACTGGGCTACACCCTCAACCCCGATTACAGCGACTGCTTCGGCGGTGAGGAGCGTCACAAGAACACGCGCGAGTCGCTCTTCGAGGTGCAGTACTATGGCCTCACCAAGGCAGGCTTCTGGGATGATGAAAACCAGGCCAACTGGCTCAGCACCTTTATGGGTCCACGCAACAGCGGCTGGGTGGGAGGAGGCTACGGCTGGAACCTGCCCACGCAGGAGTTTGTAGACAGCTATGAGGAGGGCGACCTGCGCAAGGACAAGACCATCCTCTACGAGGGATGTCCCCCGTTCGACGGCAAAAACTACAAGTCCACCATGTCCAATACCGGTTATAATGTGCGCAAGTTCCTAGTGCCACTCTCTGTCTCACCCGACTACAACACCAACTCGGCAAGCATCATCGTGCTTCGCTTTGCCGATGTGCTGCTGATGAAGGCCGAGGCACTCAATGAGCTGGGACGTACTGCGGAAGCCGAAGAGCCCCTCTACCAGGTACGCAGGCGTGCCGGCCTCACCAACCGCAGCGATGTGGAGGGATTGAGCCAGGCTGTCATGCGTGAGAAGATCCGCCATGAACGGCGTATTGAGCTCGCCTTTGAAGGACACCGCTGGTTTGACCTCATCCGCTGGGATAATGGCCAGTACGCACTCAACTTTCTGCACTCCATTGGCAAAGTAAACGCTACGGAGAAGCACCTCCTTTTCCCCATCCCGCAGAAGGAACGCGATGCCAATCCCAACCTGACACAAAACACGGGTTATTAATCCATTAAAAGCAACCGATTATGAAGAGAAATAGTTATCTTTTTTTCCTGTTGATGGCTGCAGTGCTGTTCACCCGCTGCGACGACAACCTGATGGAGTTGAATAAGGGTGATAACCCGCTGGAGATAGCGGTATCGGCACCGCAGTTACAGCTCGATGCCGCCAACCCTGAGGCTGAGGCGCTGAAGCTCACATGGAGCAGCGGCACCAACCGCGGCACCAACGCTGCCATCAGCTACACACTGCAGATTGACCGCGCAGGTAATCATTTTGCCGGAGGTCTCACCCTTGAGATGGGGCGCGAAGCCTATGAGAAGAGTTTCCTCAATGAGGAGCTGAACAACTTGCTGCTGGCTGAATTTGATGCCACCCCAGGTGAGGCAGTCACCTTCGAGGCACGCGTCACCGCTACTGTTTCCGCCGAAGGCATTGAGCCGGCAACCTCAGAGCCTGTCGCTTTTGTCATCACCCCCTACAAACCCATCACCGCCACCCTCTACTTGATCGGCGACGCCACCCCCAATGGATGGAATGCCGACAATGCCACTGAGCTGCGCAAAGTGCCCAACAAGCCGCGCACCTTCAGCTGGACCGGCTCGCTCACCACCGGTAACTTCAAGTTCATTACCACGCTTGGACAGTTTGTACCCTCCTACAACAAGGGCACCGCTGAGGGTACCCTCTACCTGCGGGAGAGCTTCGACGACCCCTACGATGAGCCTTTCACCATCACCGAGCCAGGCACCTACACCATCACGGCCAACCTCGCTACTCTGACCGTCACCATCGCGAAGGGTGAGGGGCCGGCCTATACGGCGCTCTGGTTCGTGGGCAACCCCACCGGCTGGAACTTTGTCCCCATGCAGGTCGATCTACTCGATCCCTACCTCTTTCACTACAACGGAGATCTCTCCGCCGGTGGCGAGTTCAAAATAGGCACACAACAGGGCAGCTGGGATGCACCCTTCTTCCGGCCCCCCGTGAATGGCACTACCGAAGGCGAGGGGCTCGAAGTGGAGGTATGGGCAGGCGACCCCGACAACAAATGGAACATCACCGGTGGCGTCTACAAGATCACGCTCGACACGCGTGAGATGAAGATCGATATCGTTCCCTTCACACCCTACCCCATGGTTTACCTGGTGGGCGATGCCACCCCAAACGGGTGGGACATCGGCAACGCCACACCCATGGAGAGCACCGACAATCCCAATATCTTCATTTGGAGCGGTAACCTCAAGGGCGGCGAACTCAAGTTCACGCTCGACAAGCAGAACGACTGGAACGGTGCCTGGTTCATTGCCAGTGAACCAGACAAGCATCCTTCCGGTCAACCCGAACCCATGATCTTCCACTATCCCGGTTCCGGGGTCGACTATAAATGGAAGATCACCGAGGCAGGGGGCTACACCATCCTTCTCGACCAGCTCAAAGAGACGGTCACCATACAGAAACAATAGTATCCAATCATGCTCTGCCGTGCCGGTCACCCCGACATGGCAGATGCAAATAAAAAGCATATTATGTTAAAAAAAATTACCGCACTGTTTGTGCTTATCCCTTTCCTGTTCGCCGCGTGCGACGACTATTACGATACGAAAAATGACCCCGTCACCTACGGCGACACTTACCTGCACATCGGCATCAGCACCGACAAGGCTCTCTACAGGCCTGGAGAGGCGGTCACCTTCACCCTGAAGGAGAAGCCTGCTGGCATACTCACTGTCCGTTATTTTCACCTGGGCACGCTGCTGAAGGAAGAGTCTGTGGATAACACCAGTTGGAGCTGGACTCCTCCGGAGGGCGACTTCAAAGGATATATGGCCGCCCTTTATGAATCGAAGAATGGTCAAGAGCAGCTGCTCTATACCATCGCCATTGATGTATCGTCAGACTGGACACGCTTTCCCCGCTACGGCTTCCTCTCCTCCTATGGAGAGATGAGCAAAGCCGAGATCGATCACCAGATCGACCTGCTCACCCGCTACCGCATCAACGGCATTCAGTTCTACGACTGGTTGCACGACCATCACCGTCCACTGGCCGGCACCACAGCGGCACCACAGCCCACCTGGCCCGACCTGATCGGTCGCACCAACTATCTCAGCACAGTGAAAGGTTATATCGATGCAGCACAGGCGAAAGGGATGAAAACGATGTTCTACAACCTCGCCTACGGGGCGCTGGAGAACGCCTCCACCGACGGCGTTGCCGAGGAGTGGTACCTATACCGCGACCAGGAGCACCGGGAGAAGGACAACCATCACCTCGATCCACCCTTCCGCAGCAGTATCTACCTCACCAATCCAGGCAACAGCGAGTGGCAGGCGTACCTGGCTGCGCGGCACGATGATGTGTACCGCGTTTTCAACTTCGACGGATATCATATCGACCAGCTGGGCAACCGCGGCACAGTATATGACTACGACGGCAATACAGTGGACCTTGCAGCAAGCTACCTCCCCTTTATCGCTGCCATGAAGCAGGCACAACCCAATAAGCGGCTGGTGATGAACGCTGTAAGCGGCTATGGACAGGAGCAGATTGCACAGAGCGCTACCGATATTCTCTACACCGAGGTGTGGGATGAGTGTCAAAGTTACGCCGACCTGGCGGATGTCATCGCCTACAACGACCAGCTAAGCGGCGGCAACAAGCGTACCGTGCTGGCAGCCTACATCAACTACGGCCGCTCAGGCAGCACGGGCTACGTGAACGCCCCCGGCGTGTTGCTGGCCAATGCAGTCATCTTCTCCTTTGGCGGGGCACACCTCGAGCTGGGCGAGCACTACCTCGCCAACGAATACTTTCCCAACAACAACCTGCAGATGAAGAGCGCGTTGAAGGAGTCGCTGCTGCACTACTACGACTTTATGACCGCCTACCAGAATCTGTTGCGCGATGGCGGTGAGCCGGTTCAGTTCGATATAAGCTCCTCGGATGAGAAGTTGATAGTAAAAAACTGGCCCGCCTCTCAGGGCAGTGTGGCTGTCACGGGTAAAATGTTTCCCGTACGCGATGTGATCCACCTGATCAATTTCACCGACGCCAACAGCATGGAGTGGCGCGACAACAACGGTTCACAGAAGGAGCCGGCAGCAATCACCAATGCAGACCTCGCCGTGAAGAGCCACAGGCCGGTGAAAAACGTCTGGTTCGCTTCTCCCGATTATCAGGGCGGAGTAGCCGTGTCGCTACAGTTCACCCAACAGGGAGATACGGTCAGTTTCACCCTTCCCCTGCTGAAATACTGGGATATGGTGGTGTTGGAGTATGCATAAATAAATGAAAACTGGATGAACAAAGCAAGACAATTATTCCTCTGGCTGCTCCTGATGCCAATGCTGTTGCGGGCAGAGCCAGGCAATGGACCGACAGTGACCTCCTATACAAAAGACGGCAACGGCGTGGTGTTTCATGCCACCGATGGCGCGAAACTCTCCCTCGCGATACTGAGCAGCGATGTGATCAGGATATGGTACGATCCTGTCGGCACCTTCCGGCGGAACAACCCCTCCTTCGCCATAGTCAATGAGCAACTGGAAGCACCGAGTGAAATCACGGTACATGAAGAGACCTCTGCCTATGAGTTCTTCACCCCCACGTTGCGTATACGCCTCAATAAGAACCCGATGCAGCTGCAGATCTTCGATAAGTGGCAGAAGCTCATCTTCAGCGATTACCAGGAAAAAGGACATGTATCAGACTCCACTGTGAAGAAAGCCTACAAGCTGCTGCGCAGCGATGAGCTGTTCTTCGGGTTGGGCGAGAAGAGCGGACCGCTCAACCGGCGCGGCCGCAGCTACACCATGTGGAACAGCGACCGTCCCTGCTATAGCACCACCGAGGACCCGCTATACAAGAGTATCCCTTTTTTTATGAGCAGCTACCACTACGGGATCTTCCTCGACAACACCTACAAGACACGGTTCGATTTCGGCGAGCATTCCGACAACTACTACAGCTTCGAAGCCCCCGACGGACCGTTTATCTACTACTTCATCCACGGGAAGGATTACAAAGAAATTCTAAGTCGCTATATTGACCTCACTGGCAAGCCTATCATGCCCCCCAAGTGGGCGTTTGGCTTCGCCCAGAGCCGCGGCCTCTACACCAAAGAGGCGCAGACACTGGAGATCGCGGCCGAGTTCCGTCGCCGCCAGATCCCCTGCGACATAATCTACCAGGATATTGGCTGGACTCAGCACCTCCAGGACTTCGAGTGGCGTGAGGGCAACTACAACGAACCAGAGAAGATGCTTGCCACGCTCCGGGAGCAGGGCTTCAGGGTGATCCTCTCGCAGGACCCGGTCATCTCGCAGAACAACCGCAAGCAGTGGGCGGAGGCCGACTCGCTCGGCTTCTTCGTGCGCGATGCGCGCACCGGTAAGGCATACAATATGCCCTGGCCCTGGGGTGGTAACTGTGGGGTGGTCGACTTCACCTTGCCAGCGGTGGCCGACTGGTGGGGCGCCTACCAACAGAAGCCCCTCGATGATGGTGCTGCCGGCTTCTGGACCGATATGGGTGAGCCCGCCTGGAGCAACGAGGAGGACATGGACCGCCTCCACATGCAGCATCACATTGGCATGCACGACGAGGTGCACAACATCTACGGCCTCACTTGGGACAAGGTGGTGAAGGAGCAGTTCGAAAAACGTAACCCCAACAGGCGGATCTTCCAGATGACCCGTGCCGCCTATGCCGGCCTGCAGCGCTACACCTTCGGCTGGAGCGGCGACAGCGGGAACGGCAGCAATGTGCTGGAAGGATGGGCACAGTTGCGCAACCAAGTGGCCATCGGCATCTCCGCCGGACTGGGAGGCATCCCTTTCTGGACCACCGACATATCGGGTTACTGTGGCGATATCGCTGACTATCCCGCCATGGCCGAGCTTTATACCCGCTGGATGCAGTTTGGCATCTTCAACCCGCTGAGCCGCGCCCATCACGAGGGTGATAATGCCGTGGAGCCCTGGCGTTTCGGCGAGGCAGCCGAACGGAACAGTCGATCCGCCATCGAACTCAAGTACCGCCTCTTTCCTTACCTCTACAGCTATGCCCGTGTGGCTCACGACACCGGACTGCCACTTATGCGCGGCCTCTTTATGGAGTACCCTTCCGATGCGCAGGCGCTCACTGTCGATGATCAATTCCTCTTCGGTGAGGAGCTGTTGGTTGCCCCCGTCCTGAAGAAGGGCGAGCGGGTACGCAGGGTTTACCTTCCCGAAGGGGAGTGGATCGACTTCCATGATCCGAAGCAGACCTATTTCGGAGGAGAGGAGATCGCCTACCGTGCACCACTCAGTGTCATTCCCCTCTTCGTGAAGAAAGGCTCCATCATCCCCATGATGCCGGTGATGCAATATATCCATGAGCGGAGCGATTACCCACTCTATGTGCATATCTTCCCCCATTACGAAGGGGAGACCGCCCGCTTTACGCTCTATGAGGATGAAGGTGAAGATCTCAGTTATCTCGAAAACATTGCCTCGCGCACCTTCTTTGCCTGCACCACGGAGACCGGTGGTTACAACATGGAGATCACCCCTGCCGACAACGGCTTCCGTCAGTCCGACCACCGTAACTTCATCCTCACGTTTCATCTCCATCAGCAACCGTCGCAAGTAATCATCAACGGGAAAAAGATCAAAGAACTGAAAGAGAAGAAGCTGCAGGAGCGGGCAGAGAATGACTTCACCACTACGGGCTGGTCCTGGAACGCATCCACCGGTGAGTGCCTGGTAAAAATACCCGATCAGCGAAAAAAGATAAACATAACCCTAAAATAAAAAAGATATGAGAAAGTTATTGATACTCTGCTTCGTCGCGCTATTCAGCATGACGATGCAGGCACAAGTGCTACGTTCTCACCAGGAAGATGCGGCGGTGAAACACACCTTTGCCGCAGAAGAGCTGCGTTCGCCCAACGAGGCGCTTACCCTGCAGTTTACGCTGCAGGAGGGAGGCGTGCCCGCCTACAGCCTAACCTATAACGGCAAAGCGGTAATCCGTCCCAGTCGCCTTGGCCTGAAGCTGCAGGGCGCCGGCAATGCAGAATTCGGCGCAGAGGTAAGAAAAAGCACCGACCCTGCCAGCTCGCTCTACGATGGCTTCCGGGTGGCGGAGACAGTGCGCTCCTCGTTCAACGAGACCTGGGAACCCGTCTGGGGAGAGACACGCACCATCCGCAACCACTATAATGAGCTGGCGGTGCACCTCACGCAGGAGCGTACCGGCAGGGAGATGATCCTCCGTTTCCGGCTGTTCAACGACGGACTGGGGTTTCGCTATGAGTTTCCCCACCAGGAACACCTGGTTTACTTCGTCGTGAAGGAGGAGCTGACCGAGTTCGCCATGACGGGCGACCATATGGCGTTCTGGATACCGGGCGACTACGATACGCAAGAGTACGACTACCACACCTCACGTCTCTCGGAGATCCGCAGCATCAACCGTGGCGGTCGCCAAGGTAACCTGTCGCAGACCGGATTCTCCGACACCGGCGTGCAAACTGCGCTGCAGCTGAAGACCGACGACGGGCTCTACATCAACCTGCATGAGGCGGCGCTGGTCAACTACGGCGCCATGCATCTCGACTTGGATGAGGAGACGTTCACCTTCCGCTCCTGGATCACGCCCGATGCCGATGGCAGCAAGGGACATCTGCAGGCCCCCTGCCACACCCCCTGGCGCACCGTCATTGTCAGCAGCGACGCCCGCGACATCCTTGCCTCCCACATCACCCTCAACCTGAATGAACCCTCAAAGATAGAAGATACCTCCTGGATCAAGCCCACCAAGTACGTAGGCGTCTGGTGGGAGATGATCACCGGTAAGAGCGACTGGTCCTACACCGCCGACTTGCCGTCGGTACAGATCGGCATCACTGATTACACCAAGGTGAAGCCGCATGGTCGCCATGGCGCCACCACTGCCAACGTGAAGCGTTATATCGATTTTGCTGCCAGCCACGGGTTCGATGCCGTGCTGGTGGAAGGGTGGAACATCGGCTGGGAGGACTGGTTTGGCAACTCCAAGGATTACGTATTCGATTTCCAGACACCCTATCCCGATTTCGACATCGATGAGATTCACCGCTATGCAAAGAGCAAGGGGGTGAAGATAATGATGCACCACGAAACCTCCTCCTCTATCCGCAACTATGAGCGTCACCTCGACAAGGCCTATCAGCTGATGAACAAGTATGATTATCCCTCGGTGAAGAGCGGCTATGTGGGTGACATCATCCCCCGCGGGGAGAACCACTACAGCCAGTGGATCAACAACCACTACCTGTACGCCGTGAAGAAGGCTGCGGAGTACAAGATCATGGTCAACGCCCACGAGGCGGTGCGTCCTACAGGATTGAGCCGCACCTGGCCCAACCTCATCGGCAATGAGTCTGCCCGAGGCACCGAGTATCAGGCGTTCGGCGGGAGCAATCCCAACCATGTCACCATTCTCCCTTTCACCCGTCTCATCGGCGGGCCGATGGACTACACCCCCGGCATCTTCGAGATGGATATCTCCAAGCTCAATCCCAATAACAACTCCCATGTAAATGCCACCCTTGCCAACCAACTGGCGCTCTACGTCACCATGAGCAGTCCCCTGCAGATGGCGGCCGACCTGCCGGAGCACTACGAGCGGTTCCCCGATGCCTTTCAGTTCATCAAGGATGTGGCGCTCGACTGGGACGAGAGCATCTATCTCGAGGCAGAGCCCGGCAAGTACATCACCGTGGCACGCAAGGCCAAAGGCAGCGACAACTGGTTTATCGGCAACACTGCCGGCAACGACCCTTTTACCTCGCAGATCGCGTTCGATTTTTTGGATAAGGACCGACTGTATATCGCCACCATCTATGCCGATGCACCCGACGCCCATTACAAAACCAATCCCCAGGCCTATACCATCCGTCAGGTGGTGGTCACCGGCAAATCGAAGCTGAAGCAACGCTCCGCCCCCGGTGGAGGCTATGCGATATCCCTCGTACCGGTAAAAGATAAATCAGAGACAAAAGGGTTGAAGCGGTTGTAGTTGTCAGTTATTAGTAGTGAGCTTGTTAATTGTTAATGCCTAAATTACGTTGACCGTTTTAGAGGTTAGTAAAATTACACAAGCAAAAGGCAACACGAGAAGATTTTAAATTAAGTACTAGTCAGAAACGGCGGCGGCGTTTCAGCTTCACATATCATTCCAGAATATAATTTATGAGAAATCAACCAAAGAAACGGTCAACGTATGTCAGGCACTGACACATTTGAACTCTAAACTCCACTATAATTCTTTATAACTTTATAAATTCAATAGTTCGTTAGAAAAAAATTAGCTGTTACGCAGCTTTAATGCCGAAATACAGAAGTTCTTTGACAAGGTGGTGACTTTTTAGGGTTTTAGGTTTTACACCGAAAGCCTCAATAAATCGATTCAACATAAAAGCATTGCGATACAACAGTTTATAGTTGGCGATTGAGAATGGTTCTTCTGCGTTCATTTTATTGCTCAGACGAATAATCTTTGCAATATTGACCGTTGTAAGTGATGCGTTGAAGTGAAAACAGAGTTTGTCCAAATTTCTTGCCTGAGAATGATTCAATCCGGTAGCCTGTTTGGCATCGCGGAAATTGAATTCCATTTGAAAACGACAGTGATAATACGCTAAAACATCAAGAGCATTCATTTGGGTATCGGTGGAGAATATCAAACGTTGTATCGTTTTTCCGTTTTTCTCCGTTTTTTGTTCGACAACCAATAAAATGTCTGTTTTCAAAGATTTGGAGTTGACAACGGCATAAAAAGCCCGGGTGTTTTCATTGATTTGAATTTGAGTAAAAACATTCATATTCAAATTCTCAAGGTCAACTTTTCCTGCCCATTGGGTTGGCCTTCCTTTACCGGAGTACTCACCCGTAAATTTATAGCGCAGGTTGGCATCGTCCCTGAGTTTAGATATTACGTGAAATCCGTTTTTCATGAGAGGTTGAATGAAGGTTGTTTTCGAAAAGAATGCATCTGCAACAACGATACGGGATAATTTCTGCAGTTCTTCTTTTCTCTCGATAATAGAAAGAGCATACCAATCGACTAAAGACATGGAGACTGTTTTTAATGTTTTTGAAGGAACAGTCTGTACGGCTTCCAAATGAAAGCTTTGATTTAAGTCGATGTCGATTAAAGCGATTTGTGCAATTTCAAGCCCCTTTTTGGTGCATTGGTCGCAGCCCGACCAAAATGAGCCGAGATAAGGTGTCTTATTACCCGATTTCTCGATATAGCTTGGGTCAAAGGAAATGGCGATTCGTTTGCCGATATGGGGAGTGATCAGTGAAGAGTTGAATGACATGAAATCAAATCTTTCTTTAAATTGATTCCGAAAACGTTGTTCGCAGTGCTTGCTGTAACGGCTCATTTGCTTAAAATTAATTCGACCGGGAATACAGAGATACAACATAAAGATTTCCAATAAAAAGTCACGTCGCCATTTATTGAGTGATAACCCTTTCAAAGCGTTACTGACAATTGAATTAAAGATGCTGACTTCCCTGAAAATCATACTTTATAAATTAGTTGAGTAATCTATAAAGATACTGATTTTCAGGGAGTTAACCAAATAAAAAAATATAAGATAATTTATTGATTTACAGTTATTTAACTATAAATATAACACACTATTGTAAATTATGTCCTCCGAAAATCTCTTTCTCAACACCCTTGCGTTCAAGTTCCCCAAAGATCCCGTCACTTTCTACTTTTCTCTCACCGACAGAAAAGACGTGAACCTGACAAAGCTCAACCACCAACTTTTTCCGTTGCATATCCACGAAATTTTTCCCGACATAAAGTTGAATAAATATTTCCATCTTTCGCCAAGTAATCATCAACTAATGACCGAGAAATGCCCGTTTGCCCACCCCCTTCATTGATATAACGCGTAACGCTATGACCTACATTATCTGCAGCATTATATTTTTTCCAAAATAAAATTTCCGGGTTGTTTGATAAATCTAACGTTATGAAAAGATCTTGATACGGTTTATCTCCTACCTGACTGATTGACCAAACACCTCTATCAATAATAGCTTTAGCAGCATCTCTGGCTTGCTCCAAATAATTTTTAATCTTTGCATCTGTAACATCTTTACTAAAAAAAGGATCATTTTTTGCTCTATGATATTTTTGCCATGTTCCTTCAAATAATGCAACTTCTGCTTTTAATGCTCTTGCAACATCTCGATGGACTCTCATAGTTGCACTAGAATTTTCTTCTTTTAAATTTAATATTGCAATATCTAAATCATGTAAAATGCTATCCACAACAACTAAACGAGAATCTCTTGGAGACTTGACCTCATCAATTGATAATACTTTATTCACCCACGTTATATCGCCATAATCCTTAATCATTTGGAAATAATACCAAGCACGAAAATAATACGCCTCTCCTATACATTGTTTTTTTTCAGGACCTTCTTCTTTATTATTATTTATATTTTCGATCATGAAATTCAAATTTCGTATATAATTATAATTATTTAATTTTGAGGCATCACTTAAAGTGATTAAGCCGGCTAGCCGTGTATTGGGCGCAGAATTTACCATATTATCGCTTTGTTGATCACCGTAAGCTATCCCTGTGGAAGTTGCCAAACCATATGGTTGAATTTTTACTCCTGATTCATAAAATTGATTTAAATATTTTTCCATTTCAGAAGTACTACTCAAAGCATTTACCGTCGAAAGTTGTCCTTCGGGATATTTATCGAGGTCAAAGCAACCATGTAAAAAAAAAGAGAAAAACAAAAGCAATGAACTTATAATTTTAAAATATCTTATTTTCATAATTCCTATAAATTAAGTATTAAACCAACAGAATAAACTTTATTAAGTGGATAATTTTTACCACCATCAGAAGATACAAACACCAATTCAGGATCAAAAAATCCAATCATATTAGTAATGGTAAACAAATTCTCTCCCGAAAAAAATACAGAAGCCTTTGACAATTTGATTTTATCGGTTACAACCTTTGGCAAATCATAACTTACCGTTAAATTTTTTAATCGTAAATAAGAAGCATCCTGTAAATAATAATCTGTTGTATTGCCTGTAGTTTTTGCAATAAAGCTATTGATACTCCCTGCCCCTGTAATATAAGGCTTTGTATAAAATGCATCATGATTATCCTCTCTCCAATAATCCAAATGTTCTTTAAATACGGTTGTTTGTGCATATGAAGATGCTCCTGAAAAATAATTAGACCCAGCCGGATTATAATCCCTCTTCCCAACGCCCTGAAAGAGAACACTTAATGTCAGTCCTTTATAACTAATTGATCCGTTTAAAGAATACTGATATCGAGGTGTAGCGTTACCTATAATTGTCATATCACCCATATCACCTAGCGTATTTGCTCCTTTATTGATCCTTTTGTCATCATTTAAATCTATAAATTTCAAATCGCCCGGCGAGAACGCTATTCCTGTTAAATATGAGGTGTCGATCACTCTATTATATTCATTAGCCTCATCTTGCGTTTGTATAATTCCGGAAACTTTATATCCCCATATTTCTCCGACCTTCTTACCTTTGTACCAATTTCCCGAAGGATTTGTAAAAGTAGGATTACTATATTCTAATACTTTAGATTGGGCATCAAAAATCATTCCGCCAACTGAGTAATCAATCTTATTGCCAATTTTACCTCTATAATTAACTGTAAATTCCCATCCCTTACTTTGCATTACTGCATTGTTTGTATTTGGTGGGTTTGCTCCAAACATATCTGCAATATCTTCACTTGGTCCTAACATATCTTTAGTTTTTCTTCGAAAAATATCAAAACTTCCTGTTAATCGATTATTGAATAATCCATAATCTACACCAAGATTCGAACTTTCTACTTTTTCCCATGTAACATTTGGATCAAAAGTTCCAGGACCCCAGATAATCATATCCCGACCATTGGGAAAATACCAAGTCCCTTTGGTAGAAATATTCATCGTTTGGGCAAATGTGTAAAGAGCTGCGCCACTTTGATTCCCTAAATGACCATAAGATGCTCTGATTTTGAAAGTATTTAAAATATGATTCAGTGATTGCATAAAATTTTCATGGGCAATATTCCATCCAACTGAAATAGAAGGGAACCAACCCCAACGATTTTTCCCTATAAAACGAGAAGAACCATCATAACGTCCATTTAACTCACACAAATATTTACCTTTGAAGTCATAATTAATACGCCCAAAAAATCCCCTGGTAGCCCATCCATTTCTTGTTTCTGAAATATTTTTATCACCTGTTGCCAAATTGATGCCTGGATTAGTTTTACTGATAATATCAAAAACCTTTGAATATAAATATT
>JGI24707J26582_10001170_pt1 | contig 20875 bp, 20 predicted proteins | sample BioPla1DNA1_FD_26582 | JGI IMG/M metagenome (IMG submission 26582)
CGACGTATTTGTGCTGTCCTCCTTTTACGAGGGCATGCCCAACGCCGTAATGGAAGCCATGGGCCTGGGCAAATGCTGCGTAGTGACAGCCGTTAATGGCAGTACGGAGTTGATCAATAGTGGTGACAATGGCGTTTTGGTAAAGCCCGGCAGTGCGGGTGCACTCTTTGAGGGACTGCAGCAGGTGGCAGAAAATGCCACTTTGCGCAGTCGTATGGGGCAAGCGGCATTGGCTACTGTGGAAGCCTCTTTTTCGGAGGCCCGAATGTTGGACAGATTGGAGACCTTTTTGAGCACTCGTTTTGAGATAAATTGAAATTATGCGCGTATTACTTACCGGTGCAGCCGGTTTCATAGGATTTCACCTTGCGCGACACCTGCTGGATGTCGGACTTGAAGTCAGTGGCGTGGACAGCCTCACCGGCTATTACGCTACAGGGCTCAAACAAGACCGCCTCAAGCTCTTGCAAACCCATCGTAATTTCAGTTTTTCGGGCATTGATCTGTGTCATCGTTCCGATGTTGAGGCGCTTTTTGCCGCCTCCAATTTTGATTTGGTTTTGCATCTCGCCGCACAGCCCGGGGTGCGTTACAGTGTAGATGCACCCCATAAGTATGTCGAAAGCAATCTGCTTGCGTTTATGAATGTACTCGAAGCTTGTCGTCAGCATCGGGTCAAACGCTTTGTTTTTGCCTCTTCGAGTTCGGTTTACGGCAATAGCCAAGATGGTCCTTTTGCCGAAAGTGCAGATACCGACCACCCCGAGTCGCTTTATGCCGCTACCAAAAAAGCCAATGAAGTGATGGCCCACAGCTATTCGCGACAGTTTGGTCTGCAAGTCATTGGTCTGCGTTTCTTTTCGGTGTACGGTCCCTGGGGACGACCCGATATGGCCTACTTTTCCTTCACACGTAAAATACTGGCGGGGGAATCCATTCCCGTCTTCAACCAGGGGCAGATGGTGCGTGACTTTACCTACATCGGAGACATTTGTCAAGGCATCAGTCAATTGATAAAGCGACTTCCCGACTTGCCGTCTTACCGGATATATAATTTGGGCAATAATCACCCGGTAAAGATAATGGACTTTATTGCGTCCTTAGAAAGTGCCCTTTCATGTCGTGCACAGATTGATTTACAACCGATGCAAACAGGGGATGTCACTTTTACCAATGCCGATATTTCCCTCGCTCAAAAGGACTTTGCTTACGCCCCAAAGACCTCCCTTCAAGACGGCCTCAGTCATTTTGTAGATTGGTACCACAGTTATTATAAGTAACTTTGAAGTAAGTGCTTTGGAAGATGGTGAGGCAGCTTAAATGGAGCAGCGAAGGGAACAAAAGCGGCCACCTCCAAATTTTTATGGAGGAGTTAAGCGATGCCAAAATNATGAGTATATGCAAATTGAACTGCGGTATTGAGAACTTGGCAGGTGAAACTTACTCAAATCCTGTTTTTTTTATTCAACCTTCTTACAGCGTTTCTGAGATTTAAATAGTTTCTTTCTATAAAATAGTGATAAAAATTGCGTCGATTGAGAACTGTGATGGCTGGTTTAAGGGAAACTGTTTCTTTAGGTTGTTCCGGGTTTAAGGTGTCACAGATCTTGGATATCATGTCAAACATGTTGTACTCTTCAAGAACTAAGTCTTTTGACTGAAGAAGTTCTTGTTGGGAGTTCTCAAACCGTTCATCTTTAATTATCTTATCAATGGTCTCAACAGCTTTATCGAAGTCGCCTATTTTAATTGTTTCAAAAGATTTTTCAGGAAAATAGTCATTTATATTTGTGCAGCCATAATAAATTGGGAAAGTTCCGGCAAGAAAGCAGTCTGATATTTTTTCAGTCCAGTAATACTTCGAAGATGAGTTTTCAAGTGCTATATGGTATTTATATGGTGCAAGAGTTTCCCACTTATCATTGAAATCATTAATGCCCCTCCCATAAACATCAAGTTTGGATCCATAATGAAGCTTCAACTTTCTAACAAATTCTATTCTTTCCTGGTGCCCACGGGTAAAGGCTTTGTTACTTGTAATAACAGAGATGAGTTTGGTTTTCTTTGGGGGAGCTGACTGCTTAAGATAATCGTAAGATATAGAATGCTTGGGCACCCCGTTTTGAGTAGTTACTCCTACCAGCCATGGGAGCGTGGCAGGCGTATAAACAACATTTTCGATATCTCGTATTTCCTCCTGACACGAGCAAATCAATCCAAACTGCTTAAGATATGCTTTTGGAAAAGATACTATCGAGACAGGCTCTGAAATCATTAATATAACATTTTGAGGAGCAACAAAGGAAGCGGTTTTTGATTTGATATATTTATTACGAACAATCCAAAAATCCGGGTCCTCAACTTCTTCATCGATAAAAAACTGATATTTACCACATTTAGATATTCCCTTTGAGCCGGGCGTTTGTGCTAAGAGCCCATCACTGTTTTTACCTGTTGTAATCTTTACTTTATACATAATTTTAGGAAGAAAAACCACGATTATGGATGTGTTACAAAGCTGTAATAATTAGATCTATCCTGTTCAAAAACGGGAGCCGGGCTTTTTGAGGGCTTTCTGTTCGATTTCAGACTGTTGATTAACTCGGCCGATGTACTATAAAACAAAGCAGAATAATCAAATAGGTTGGTATTAAACATTTTATGACAGAGCATGGGTTTTGAATAAGTGGATGATAGGATAAATGTGCCCGAGGCTTTGTACTTTAAATACGCATCTGCTGAAGGTGTAGTAGGGTGAATTAGTGGAAGCAGGAAATCAAACGATTTCATATAGCATTGAAATTGTGAATCCGGCACAAAATTATTAAAAACAATAAATTTCTGTTCCAGTCCCTGTTCTGTTAATTTCTTAATAAAGGATGGACCTTCATGTTTAGACGCATTACCCAGTAGAATTATTTTAATATTTTCCGGGAATGAAGGGTCCGACGCCAATTCGAGCAAGAAATCATAATCCCGCCTTTTATACTCTATTGAACCGGGAACACCAATCCACACCTCCTTCTCAGGTTTTATTAATTCACAGTTGTTAAAAGAAGGCACATATGCACAATTAACATGAATAGAGCTTATCTTATTTTTCTGAGGGAAGTAAGCTTTCATATAACTTGCTAATACTAAATAGGATTTAACTCTTCTTGTTATTATCCTTTGCCCAAAACTAGAATTCAGTTTATTGGTATTATGAAGTATTCCGCTGAATTTTATCCTTTTAGGAAAGGGCAGCAATGAAAACTTTAACACCGAAGGTCCTTGAGCCGTGTTGAAAACTACATTATTGATTTTCGAATTCAGCAAGAAATACCAAATTCTAAGTAAGGACCCTGGTTTTTGCATATCGTAAGTCTTGATTGTAGCAAAGTTTTTTATCGTTTCATAGTTGATAGCATTTTGCTTATTGCATATTAGAATGGGGGTACAATTGCTTTTGTACAAGAAAAGCAGCTGAGAATAGATGAGCTCAGAATGAAAGGGATAGAATTCAATCAGGGCAACTTTAGCCTTTTGTTTTCTTGTGGTGCGCATTTTTCTTTCTGATTAGGGTAACGATACTTTAGTCTTTTTCTATGTGTTTATCGATTCCTTCTGCAGTCCAGAAAGTTTTGGTGTTGCGCACCTGATTCCGAATGGCACGGTTGCGCTCAATGGATTCCTTGGTTTTATAGGGGCGTCCGTGTTCCAGGTGAATACAAATTGCGGCGTAACGAATCTGGCGTGATCGCAGTCCATAGTTTTGCAGTCGCTCCCCCAGTTCCCGATCCTGACCGCCGTAATGCATGGTTTCATTGAAACCATTAATGGCCACAATGTCATGCTTCCATCCGGAGGAATTGTGTCCGTTCCAGGAGGCTTTGGTGGGCGTCAGGGCGTTCATCAGGGTGGTGTACCAGCGGCTTTTTACCAGTTTGGTGCTTTTGAAAGTTTTGGGAAGGCCATTTTGATACAGCCACTTGAGTTCAAAGGCTTTTTGAGATTGAATGTGGCTGCGTTCAATGTGTTGGCTCAAATCAAGAGGAAGTCGTAAAGTGCCACCGGAAAGGAAGTAGCCCTGCTTACGCCTTTGAATATGTTGGGCAACAAAATCGGCACGGGGGATGCAATCTCCGTCGGTAAAAATAAGGTAGTCTGCTTTGGAGGCAACAATGGCTTTGTTGAGAATGGGGCATTTTTGGTAGCCTTCATCGGGGTGCCAAATGTGCTGGATACGTAAGTGGCTGTTTTCCCGGAAATTTTGCACCAGCTCGCGGGTCGCCTCCTGGGAGCCGTCGTCGGCAATCACAATCTCGAAGTTCTTGTGCGTCTGACATTCAAAGCCCCACAGCACTTTTTGCAACCATTGGGGCTGGTTGTAGGTGGTGAAAATTACAGATACAAAGTCTTCCATGGGGCTCATTGCGCTTGTTTTCAAATGTAAAGTTAAACAATGTTTTTAAAAAGTCGCCGCTCCCTGCGTTTTGTTTCTGGTCCCGGTCGGTGAACCCGGACTCGTGTCATTCGCGTTCTTTTTTGTAATTTAGCAGCCTGTATCATTTATTGGTTTGTATATGATAAAATATTTAAAATATCTGCTTCAAACGGCCTTGTTCCTGCTCCTTTTTTTTGCCTTTTATCAGGTGCTGTTTTTGCTGTTTAACCGGAGTTACGCCGATGGAGCGCCATTTGCTGTTTTGGCCCGTTCGTTGTGGGTGGGCCTGCGGCTCAATCTTTCGATGAGCAGCTATGTTTTGCTGCTGTTGGGGGTTATACAAACCGTCGGCCTGCTGTCGACGGGTCGCTTCAGCTATAAGCTCAGCAAAGTCACCACCCTTTTTTTCGTGGTGGTTTTCAGTGGCATTTTGTTGGGCAACATCAATCTCTATGCCTATTGGGGGCGTTTGCTCGACGCGGAGGGCTTTGCTTTTTTAAAGACGCCCTGGGTCATCCTGGCCTCGGTGCGCTGGTATGAGAGTCTGGCCTTTTTGGGCCTGTGGTTGCTGCTCAGCTGGGCGGCAGCCAAAGGCTACTTTTGGCTGACCCGCAGTTCGACAGCCTCCGGCGTGTTGCGCTGGCCGGCACGGGGACTCGCGGCTTTCTTCACGCTCTTTACGGCGGCTTTTATGTTGTTGCCCATAAGGGGCGGACTGGGTGTGGCGCCGATCAATACCGGAGTGGCCTATTTTTCCTCCTACAATTTTGCCAATCACGCCGCCATCAATCCCCCCTGGAACCTGTTCTACAGTTTTAAGCGCATGGATGCCCGCACCAGGCATTATTCCTTTATGCAGGATGAGGAGGCATATGCCATTTATGATGATATCAAAAGGCATGGAGATGACAGGCTGAAGGTGCTAAATACCGACAAACCCAATGTGGTATTTATCCTGCTTGAGAGTTTTTCATCTCAGGTAGTGGGTATTCTGGGAGGAGAGGAAGTTACTCCCAATCTGGACCGTGTTGCCAGGGAAGGAATATTATTTGATAATATTTATGCGGCAAGTGACCGTTCAGACAAAGGCCTGGTAGCCACTATGGCCGGCTATCAGGTAGCTCCTGCTTATTCAATAATCCAGTATCCTCAGAAGTCGCAGTCTCTGGCCTTTATGCCACGTAAATTCAGGGAAGCGGGTTACAGAAATCTAACATATATCTATGGCGGGGATGCCGGTTTTAAGGGAATGAACTCCTTTGTTACCCTTGCCGGATTTGACAGGCAAATTGTAATGAGCGACTTCCCTGCTTCCATGAGGGGCGAGAAGTGGGGCGTCCATGATGAATATACCTTTGCCAGATTGGCTGATGAGATGGAGGCAGACAGTAAGACTGCTGAACCTTGGTTTAAGTATTATTTTACCCTCAGCAGTCATGAGCCCTTTGACGTTCCTATGGCACGGGTGCATGAGAACCCCTACCTGAACTCAATATTTTACACAGACTCTTGTCTGGGAGTCTTTATTGATGAGGTAAAGCGCAGGGGACTATGGGATAATACTCTGATTGTAATGATTGCTGATCATGGCACCCCGGGACCACTAAAGGCATCTTCGCAGATGAAGGAAAGGTATCAGATACCTATGCTATGGACAGGAGGTGCGCTTGCTGTAAGGGATACTGTGATTAGTAAGATAGGAAGCCAGAAGGATGTTGTTGCCACGCTGCTGGGGCAGCTTGGCATTGATGCCTCGGACTTTTACTTTAGTAAGGATCTGCTTTGTTCTGATACTGAAGAGTATGCATTTTTTACCTACCCTGATGCCTTTGGTTATGTTACCCGGGATTCATATCAGGTATATGACAATACCGCAAGGCGATATGTGGTGCAGGAGGGTGAGATAAGTGAGACAGACAGCCTGAGGGCTAAGGCTACAATGCAGGTTGTATCTGCGGATCATTTGAAACGATAAGCTGACAAAGATGACAAGGAAGGATTTTGAAATAATGGCACCTGCAGGCTCTTTCGAGTCGCTGATGGCTGCCATTCAGGGAGGGGCTGATTCAGTATATTTTGGAGCAGGACGGCTGAATATGCGGTCCCGGTCCTCGGTTAATTTTTCACCTGAAGACCTGAAGACTATTGCTTCAATATGTCGTGACAAGGGACTTAACAGTTATCTGACGCTTAATATTGCCCTTTTCGACAATGAGCTTGACGAGATGCGTCATATGGTTGATGTGGCTGTGGAAAGCAATATTTCTGCGATTATTGCGAGTGATATAGCAGCAATTGAATATGCCCGTCGTCAGGGGATGGAGGTACATATCTCAACTCAGTGCAATATTTCAAATATTGAGGCGGTCAAGTTTTACAGCCATTTTGCCGATGTTGTGGTTCTGGCCCGTGAACTTAACATGGACCAGGTTAAGGCCATTTATGAGGCAATCATTAAGGATGATGTAAGAGGACCGTCAGGTGAACTGGTACGCATTGAGATGTTTGCCCATGGTGCACTATGTATGGCTGTATCGGGCAAATGCTATCTGAGTCTGCACCAGTTTAACTCCTCGGCCAACAGGGGGGCCTGTTTGCAATCATGTCGCCGGGGTTACATAGTCACAGAGAAGGAATCTGGCTATGAACTTGAAATAGACAATCAGTATATAATGTCACCCAAGGATCTTAAGACCGTTCACTTCCTCAACAGAATGATAGATGCTGGGGTTCGAGTATTTAAAATAGAGGGTAGAGCCAGGGGACCCGAATATGTCAAGACGGTATGCCGTGCCTATGATGAAGCTATCAAGGCCATACTTGAGGGCAGCTATAACGAGGAAAAGATAAAGACCTGGGACGAGAATCTCAGCACGGTCTTCAACAGGGGTTTCTGGGATGGCTACTATCTGGGTCAGAAACTTGGGGAATGGAGTCCAAACTACGGTTCGCTTGCCACCAAGAAGAAAGTCTATGTTGGTAAGGTTACCAACTACTTTCCAAAGCTTGGCGTAGGCGAATTTCTGCTTGAAGCACAAAACTTGTGTAAAGATGACGAGATCTTGATAATAGGTCCAACTACCGGTGTTGTTGAGATGAATGTTGAAGAACTCCGTTATGACCTGCAACCTGTAAGCGAAGTTGTAAAAGGTCAGGTCTTTTCAATGCCGGTTGCAGATAAAGTGAGACGTAATGACAAGCTGTACAAGCTTGTAGATGGTACAAAACTAAAGCAGTAGATCCCACGGGATCTACTGCTTTTTTTAGTATTTACCTTCTACACTAGTATTTACTTTACATCTTCCCAGCCATTGCTTTTAGCTGATCTGGCTAAGGCATCAAGCAATTTCATATTGGCTATTGCATCGCTCACTGGTATAGGCATTGGTTTCTTGTTTATCACTGCGTCTGTGAATTCAGAGAACATAATGCCATATGAGTCAGCCAGCGGGAAGCTGATATCACGTGTGCCCTGACCTGTGCTAATGGTCATAACTGCAGGTACATCATAATAGATGTTGAAAGGAATATAGATTACGATTGAACCTCCAGTGCAGAGAACCTGAACGCGTTGGAAGGGTTCTGAACGTGTTGATACGTTGAAGGTTGCCTGGAAGCTGCCGTAATCCACTACACCTGAAGCATTTATATCAGTACCATTGTTGCTGTCAAATTCCATTAGTGACACAACACGTCTGGGCTCCATTCCTGTGAGGAACCTGGGCACTGAGTTTGTATAACATCCGATATCAAGTAGACCACCACCACCATATTCGGCAACATTCCTGATGTTGGCCGGGTCAGGGTTGTTGTATGAGAAGATAGCGTGGATGTGGGTAACAGCACCTAATTGGTTGTACTTAATCATGTCCTTGGCGTGCCTCCAGATAGGATGGAATCTGTACATAAAGGCCTCCATCAGCGGTACTCCGGTTTTTTCAGAAACCATGGCCATCTTCTCAGCCTCTGCAGCATCCATTGCAAGAGGCTTTTCGCAAAGCACCGGTTTTCCGGCCTCCAGAGCCTTTATAGTCCACTCAGCATGCAGATGGTTGGGTAGCGGATTGTAAATTGCATCAACCTCAGGGTGTGCAATCAGCTCTTCATAGGAGCCTACTGCTACTGGGATTGAAAACTCTGACGCTGCTTCCTGAGCCTTTTTTATGTCGCGGGATGCTATGGCATATATCTCGCAGTTTTCCAGCTTACTCACCGGAAGGATTATCCTCTTAACAAAGTGGTTGGATACTCCCAGAACTCCGAATCTCAATTTCTTTTGCATAGTTCAATAGTTTGTTTGTATTAAAGTCCTATTCAACACGGTAATTGTACAAATAGTTGAAATCTCCTCCTGTAATCAGGTTAAACCTATAGGCAGAGGACTTAAGGAAGCCGATAGAGAAGCGGCTTACAGCCTTGAGCGGGAAGCCACGGTAGTGGCTTCCATCCCTGTTGATCAGGTGAATTCTGCCTCCTGTCTTTTCAACAACACCGAATTTAACATCAGTATTTGAGAATCTGTAGATATCTGCCATTGGGAAGATTTCATTTTCAAAGTCCACACGCATAGCCTCTTTCAGGTTTTTATCATACAGTATAAGGGACTTTTCAGTAGTGATGATGTATTCTGGGCTGGGAGAGTTCTCATTAATAAGGACAAAGTGATGGGGTGTAGTTGCTGACAGTAACGGCTTCAGGGAAGTATTGCCGGAAGGCAGTTCGATAACCGCCAGTTCCCCTCCTTGAGTCGTTGTAACCAGGCTTGGTTTGTCACCTGTGCGTCCTCTCATAAAGAAGGGAGAGTTACCGTTACGGGTAAAATTCTGTGAGGGTCTGGTCCTCTCATCTCCCCTGCGGTCGAGTATGTAATTACGATATTCGTCGCTAAAGACAATATAGTCTTTGCCCTGAGCACTAAAGTGCTGCAGGGTCTGGGTTACTGTACCCTCATATCTGGGTTGTGACCAGCCCGGATTTATATTGCCGGTTTTGTCATAGAGGTAGACCCTTTTGTCTTCTAAGGCAATAAAGATGCGGTATTCCTTATCGTTGTCGTAGTCGAAAACATTCAGTCCGTTGGTGGCCTTTGCCGGCAAAGAGACTGGGAAACGTGCTACATGGTTGCCGTTGCGGTCGAGGATGTATATTTTATCAGCAGTATTGAAAAGGTACTGTATCTTGTTATTCTTGTAATAGTCAATCTGGTAGAAATCGCTGAGAACGGGACCGTCAAGAGTCCGCTTCCATAATATCCGTCCCATGCTGTTGATGAGGTAGAGGTTGTTTTTCTTGTCCTGAACCAGAATCTCCTTCTCACCTGTATTATGATTGTCGACAAGAGCCGGCTTGGACACTATTGTTGAATCCAGCCTGCTTTGCCAGATAGTACGTGGCTCCTTGTCCCTGTGGGGTGTATAGTTGGCATATACCGAAGTATAGACCAAATTGGATGCTGAGGAAAACTGCAGACCGACAGCATAGAAATTGTTAAGTGCATTCCTCTGTTCGTTGGTCGGATTAAGCTGCTTACGATTTATATTATCTCCTGACAGGTTCAGGATATGAGCTATCTCACAGAAGATAAAGAAGTTTTCCCTGTATGAGAAGTTTTCAGCAAAAGTTGAATAATAGGGATGAGTTGAGAGGGTCTTATTAAGAATGTTGGAATAAAGAACCTGACTTATTGCCTCCTGCTGATCACCGAAGATTATGTAATTCCTGTAGAAAGCGAAATACCTGGCAGGAACTTCGGGAAACAGAGTGCTCCAGTATGCTTTAAAAATTGCTGTTTCAGGAGTGTTGTACAAGGGGAAGCGGGTATCATCATCGAGACGTATCCATTCAACCGGTTCGGTACTCTGTCCGTTATTTCTCATCAGCTCTTCCATCATCTCAAGAGTTCTTGCCTCTCCAGTAGTCTTGAATACAAGAACAGGAAGATAGGAGTTGGCACTGCTACCTGAGAGATAGGCAAAAGCACCCTCCCCGTCTACAACAGAGAAGAACATCTCGTCGAAAGGACTCTTGTGTCGGGCTGTAAATTTTTCATTCAGTTCCTTAATCTTTGCATGTCTCTCAGTCTCGGCAATAAAGGTATTGAGATTGTCTCTGAAATGGCTGTTTGCCACCATTGAATAGCCGGCCATAAAGCGTGTTTCAGATGGAAGGATATTTATCAGTTCTGGCTTCTGGGCTTCAATCCCTTTAAAGATTGAGGCGAAGCTGCCTGACTTGTCATAGGTAAAACCGTTGAGATAGATAGCATCCTTGCGTACGTCCAGGTCCAGCTCAGAGCTGTTGGCAAAGCGCGAAAGGAGTGGTGTCTTAAACAGATCCTTCACATAGTCGTCAAGCCTTGAATAGTTGACAACCACAGTAGCCATACTACCCGATGGTTTTTCTACAAGCAAGCGACTAAAATCAGGCAGGTGGGCGAGTGACTGTTTCTTATTAATTGCACTGATTGCCTGCTCGATTAACTCGGCAGATGGAGATACCAATACATAGCCGTTGTAAAGAGCCATGCGGGCATCCAGGGGCCAGCCTCCATCCTTGCTGACCTGAACGGTGAGGCCGCTTGCTGCCTTGATAATAGCTGACTTTCCCAGGTGCTCAAAGGCTCTTTTTAACTCGGTTATTTCAGACCTGCTTTTGAGAGCCGAACTGAAAAGCCATTCCCTGGTAATTGTTGAGTCGGTGTAAAAGGAAATAATAAAGGGTCTTTTTAGTATATCACTGACCGGTGAGGTGCTGAAGAAAGTCGATGAGTCAAGATCTGAGATTAGGGTTGTAAGTGACTTGAAGGTCTCAAAACGGTTGAGTTCCGTCTTGAATTCGGTCTCTGTCGCAAGAGCTTTTTTTAGTTCCTCGGGTTTGTTAACCTTAACCATGATTGCAGTACCCTGAGGTACTGCAAGAATTGGGGCTGTGTTTTCAAGCTGCTGATTCTTATGCAGATAAAGCACGGAAGCCACAATCACCGCACAAAGCAACACGATACCTGCAATTGTCAACTGTTTTCCCGGCATAAGTCACTTATATTTTGAATGTTATTAATCATTTATCTAACAACTGCTATTTTGGTCACACCTGACATAGAGCCGTCCTCGTTGGCTACAAAGATGAGATATATACCTGATTTGACTTCGTCGCCCCACAGGTTGCGTCCATCCCAATATGCCTGTCCTCCGACTGAGGTTGTTTCATAAACAATTCGTCCGGCTGCATCGCTGATCTTGACAGTACTTCCTGCAACGAGTCCGGTAATTGTAATCCTACCTCTGTATTCAGGCCTTACTGGATTAGGATATGCATATATGTTGGAATAGGTGGGGCTTCCCTTTGTGGCATTGCCGGTGAAGGAAATAAGACCCTCACCTGTAGCAAAGTAAACCTCTCCAGTATTTTCGTCTATAGTAATTGCATTGATATAATCGGATGGCAGAGGGGAATTGGTCGTATTGAAAGCTTCGATCTGCCTGGAGCCGTCAGCTGAAACCAGATAGACCCCTGAGCCTTCAGTGCCAATCCATTTTCTGTTGGCCGGATCCACTGTAATTGCTGTTATTACCTTGCCATCAAGCAGATAGTCTGCAGTTTGGGTTCCATCATTGCGGGCTATCTTGATCTTGGAAAAGACTGGCTTTTCTGTAGTAAAGATGCTTTGCGGCCTGTATTGCACGACCACTCCATTGTCCGTGCCTATCCAGATAAAACCGTTTTGATCTTCGGCAATTGCAGTAATCTTGTTGGATATCACCACGCCCTCCTCATCCCAAAGTTCTATATGTCCCTTATTGCGTGAATCTCTGTCATAAGCTACAGGGACTACACTGCGGTAATAATCGTCACGGTCATCTTTGGGAGTACCGTTATCATTCCATATAAACAGGCCTACAGTTGAAACCGGAATTCCTGATTCGCTCTGAGCTCCCTGTCTGACGACGGCCGACCACATATCCCCATTTGAAGCCTGCATAAAGTGGGTTAGTGTAAAGACATAGGCTATGGCACCGTATGAATAGCGCTTATAGCTGTCGTCAGTCTGGAAGTATGCCACCAGGCCGTTTGGTACCTGTGAGTTGGGCATCCACAGCACATTGTTTTTGTCAAAAGCAGTTGATGCGACCCTGACGTATCTTGTGGCATTGGCGAAAATATTCTGGAAGCCATTGTCAGAGGTGAAATGATGCCTTACGACCTGAGGAGCATCACCTGAGGCATCAACCTCAAAGACTCCGCTGCCCCAGGAGGAGATAAAGACATTATCCGGATTTTTTGGGTTGGCAGTAATATGCAGAAGGTCAGTTGCTCCGGTAAGCAAAGGTGAGTTTGCCGTGTTAAGGATGCTCCAGCCCTTATTTCCTAGAACTGAAATAACAGGTGCTCGTTGAGCATTATTCCATGCGCTTGTTGTTGAGCCCGGTACTACCCAAAGTTTGTCACCGGCAAACCTGACATGGTGGGTCATATTGCTTGCAGGTCCTTCAGGCAAATAGCTGTTCCAGGTATTCAGTTCCTTGTTACACAGTATTGCAAGAGTATTGTGGGCAGCCCAGAGCATTCCGTTTCCAGATATCAGGGCATCTCTGTAAGCTGCAGACTGCTGAATCCCGGCTATGATGGGATTGCCATATGTTTCAAGTTGCGTCAGCGATGTATTGTAAATTCTTATACCTGCATTTGCGGTCACCAGTAGTTTTTCGTCATTACACCACAGCCTGTAAAAGCCTGCTATTGTTGCGATGTTCTGGGTTGTACCATCCGGCAGTATAAACTCGAGTATATTGGAGGCACCTCTGTTGCCCCTGGCTGCAACTATTCCTCCGGCAAATTTGCATAGGTCGCAGTATTCATTTGAAGTTGCTGAGATATGTTCCCAGGATTCATAGAGGTGGCGGGTAGGTGAATCAACAGCAACTCTCTTTAATCCTGCAGCAGTAGCTGCGTAAATATATTCGCTGTCGACTGCAAGGCGGTTGACCTTTAGGTCAGCTGCATCATTACCTATATAGTAAGTCGAACGTATCTCAAGTTTTTCCGGATCCAGTTCCAGAATTCCAAATCCAGTAGCCACCAGCACTATATCACCCAGAGGCAGAAAGTCTATTATTTTCTTATCCGAATCCAGTTGTTTGATCTTCAGTGTGTTGATATTGTCAGTCTTGCCATTTCTCAGGATGTCGATATTACCGTTTTCATATCCGACCAGTAAGGAATTATCGTATGGATTGTAAGCCAGTGCGCTGATGAAGTAGTCTGACAGACCGTTAATCTTAGTTAGGCTGCGTATTGAGTTATCTGCTTTTTCGACTATAAGTAGGCCAAGTCTGGTTGCTCCGGCTATTCTGTCGGGAGTTTCAGCAATACTGGTTACCTGGTTGTATGAATAATGAGTATTCCAGCCACTTGAGGCAGCAAATGCACTTTCCGCTATGTTGAGATAGCCCAACAATGCGCAAAAAGTTGCGGCAAATAGCTTTGCTGAGTACTTCCTCATTACGTTCATAATATTGCCTTTATACCTTGTCGAGGAATCTTACTAACTCGTCTGTGGCCCGTTTTCGATGGCTGATACTGTTTTTCATTTCCGCGTCCATTTCGGCAAAGTTCAGTTGGTAACCCTCCGGCACAAAGATTGGGTCGTATCCGAAGCCGCTATTACCTTTTGCTTCAACAGAGATCGTGCCATTGACAGTACCTTCAAACAGGTACTCCTTCCCATCTAGAATAAGAGCAATCACAGTGCGGAATCTGGCTTTGCGGTTATTCTCACCATTTAGTTCGCACAGCACACGAGCCACATTTTCCCGGCTATCCTTGTTTTCACCTGCATAACGGGCTGAATAAACTCCCGGTGCACCATTCAGAGCGTCGATTTCAAGACCTGTGTCATCAGCGAAACAACTAATCCCAAAGCGTGAATACAGATAGCGGGCTTTTATCAGCGCATTTTCCTCAAGGGTACTGCCCGTCTCTTCCACGTCGTCGTAACAGTTGAGGTCGGCTGGCGTGACAAGCTCGAATCGGGATGGCAGAATCTGCCTTAGTTCATTGACTTTGTGTGTATTGTTGGTTGCGAACAGTATCTTCATCGTTGAGGTTTTGTATAGCCTTGCCAAGAGCCGGAAGGCTTTTGAAATATAAGTTTTTATCGCGAAAATATGAAAAAGCTAAGTCAATATAAAAAAAGAGGCTGACCCNNNNGGGTCAGCCTCACTAACAGGAGGGAATTATTTCTATAAATAACCGTAACCGTACTTCATAAGGTCGGTACGTGGATTAATTACCATTACGGGAATACGTGCGCTATTTGCAATAATGTATTGTTCTTGTGCACCAAGTACATAATCGTGGAATGCGATATCTCTGGTTGTCATGATAAAGATTATATCAGCTTCTCTTTCTTTGGCAAACTCGATGGTCTCCTGACTGAAGGGTGCGGAATTTTTAGAGAGGACCAGTTCATAGTCAATTCTCTTTTCTTCCATGAACGTTTTGCAGAACACCAGATTTGCTTTGGTTCTTGGGTCAAGCACACCTTCCTTGGATGTAGCTGAGAACAGCAGAATCTTGGCTGGAAAATACTTGGCCATCAGCTGAACATATTTCAACTTCTCCTTGTTTTCAGTCTTAAAATCGACCGGGAAGACAAACTTAAGAGGTTCATTTTTGGATTTTGGCGGGTCCTGAACGACGAGGAAGGGAACCTTTGAACCGACAATAACCTTCAAGGCCCAACTGCCGGTAATTTTTTGCATTCCCTTAATCCCGTGAGTTCCCATTACTATCATAGTTGCATCAACGTCATGGGCAACCTGATTGATTGTCTTAAAGATAGTACCGGTTCTAACAATACCGGACGGTCTCACATTGTGCAACTCATTGATCTTTTGGATCTCAACTTCAAGTTGCTGCTCCATCTCCTTTATTTCGGAGGCTTTCTTGACTATGTGCAATAGGGCTATGCCGGTATTGAAGTTCTTAGCCAGGTAAACAGCGTGGGCAACAGCATTCATTGCGACCTCTGTGAAATCGTATGCAACTATGATGCTATTTTTTAGGGAGTCCATAATAAATCAGTGATTCGGGTTTCTGTTATCAAATATAAATTTTTTGAGCAAACAAACACACTTTAAACGTCATAAAATAATAAAGCATAAACAAAACTAATATAGTTTTGTAAAATATTGCTAATTTCTTAGAAGAAAATAGGAATTAGGAAGATATTATGAAACTAGTAAATGGTTTTAAATTATAATTTTATAACATACTTTTTTCTGTTGATAATACGTTTTACCTCTTAACTGAGAAGATTTGACCGGAGTATTGAATACATACCTGACTGNTTCCGTAGTTGCTACNTGGATACATGGAAGTATCCGGTTTCCGGGTATTGGTGCAGTGATTATAGTAGTGTTGGTACTGCTGCTTGTGGCAGTTTATGTTAGGTGTCTTTTTTACAGGAAGGTTGAAGAATTGGTAAACCTTAGGGTAGAGAGAGCGCTAAGAGTAAAGGAAAAGGCAAGTAAGATAATGTCGGGAATGNACCCGGTGCCTGTTGAGAATNAAAATGGGGAGAGAAAGGTCAAATCGATAAAATACAAAAGTGTAACAGTATTATTTGCGGATATTCAAGGATTCACAAAGATTGTGGAGCACCTGAATCCGGAGATTCTTATTGATGAACTAGACCAGTTCTTCTTCAAGTTTGACTCTATAGTAGAAAGCTACGGNATAGAGAAGATAAAGACCATCGGTGATGCTTATATGGCAGCAGGAGGTATCCCTGAAATGAGTAGGGTACACCCTATTAAGATGGTACTTGTGGCAATGGAGATACACAGGTATATGTTTGAGCTGAGGGCTGCCAAGGAAGACAAGCATCAGGACTACTGGGAGCTCAGGATTGGTATTCATACCGGTCCCGTGATTGCAGGAAGGGTTGGACGAAACAAAACCTCCCTTGATATTTGGGGTGATACTGTCAATATTGCTTCAAGAATGGAATCTTCAGGGGTTCCGGGTGAGATTAATATTACAGGTGCGACATATCTCCTTGTTAAAGACTTTTTTATTTGTGAATACAGGGGTAAGATGCCAATTAAGTATAAGGGAGAAATAGACATGTATTTTGTGAGGGGAATTGTTCCGGAGTTGTCTGTAGACGGTGATATGAGAACCCCTAATTCTCGTTTCCGTTTCAAGATGCAGCATATTAGGTTTAGTGACCTTGAGGAGGCGGTACTTGACAGGTTTGAGAAAGAACTCCCCAAGCAGATATATTATCACAATTTCAAGCATACGATAGATGTAGTAACACAGACTGAGATAATTGCCCGGGGCGAAGGAGTAAGTGAGGAAGATCAACTTCTGTTGAAGACAGCTGCGTTATTGCATGATATCGGTTTTATCCTGTCTTACGAGGATCATGAGACTCATTCAATAGAACTAGCACGTGAAATACTGCCTCACTTTGATTATTCAGATGAGCAGATAGAGAAAATTGCAGAACTTATTGGAGTGACCCGTCCTAATGCAAAACCGGTTAATAAGCTTCAGGAGATATTAAAGGATGCAGATCTTGATTACCTCGGACGATCAGATTTTATTCAGCTGTCTGACAGTTTGTATCGCGAGTTGATAGAGCAGAAAGGGGAGATGAGTGAACTGGACTGGAACAAGAAGCAATGTGATTTTTTGAGAACACACATTTACTATACTGAAACTGCACGGAAAATGCGTCAGACCAACAAGGAGAAGCAGCTTGAGAAGTTAAAGCTGTTGTCAGGAGATGCATCCGAAAAGTGATGAGGAATTTTTGATATATTTTATTACATTTGTTGAGATAAGCCTGAAACGAGATTGCCCCAAACCTACTTGTAAGGCTCCAAGCCTAAGTCTGAAGCATTAAATTGATTATTTACAAATCTTTAATTCGGAATACGATGAAGAACCTGGAAATTGAAAGCAAACTTCCAAACATGATTGGTCCGGGAACCAAAATTGTAGGTAATATTGAAACAAACGGGGACATTAGAATTGACGGAAATATTGAAGGCAATATAATCTCCAAAGGGAAGGTTGTAATTGGTAACAATGGTGTTGTAAAAGGAGAGATTGTTTGCAGCAACGCAGAGGTTTCCGGCAGCGTAAACGGAAAGATGAATGTGAGTGAGCTACTTTCGCTCAAGGTCACTTCCAAAGTAAATGGCGACATCAAGTCAGGTAAGCTTTCTATTGAACCTGGAGCCTTGTTCAGCGGAACATGTAGCATGGGGCATAACTCTTTATCACATACCCAGGGAGCAGGTGATGCAAAGAAATAAGTGTCCTAGGACACCAGATGTAATGAAAGCCGGGTTAAACCGGCTTTTTTACGGGCTTGTGTTTTTGTATTTATTTGAATATATTTTATTTGCAAGTGCGGATCAAAAACAGACGGGTCGGTACGTATAGGTGTCAGTTGGGAGACGAAAATCAACGTATGCAAATATTTTAATATATAAACAATAGCTTAATCAATTCATTACTTGTAACTTGAAATGACGAAAATTTTAATCAAAGAACTGATTCTGGGAATATCCGTATTAGCATTAGGTCTTTTTGGTTTCAGTTATTTTGAGACAGGTGTATTTAAAAAGTGGGTTATATTTTCCTTNTTAATCACAGGGTTTATGATGTTTTCAACTCTGATCACTGATTTGACAAGGATGATTAAGCCAACTTTAATTGGATTGGTGCTTATCAGTTCAACTTTTATTTTTCAGATTATTCTGGTAATTATTTTATTTATTTTTCTTGAACCTGATAACATAAAGCACCGTATAACTGTTAAAACTGGTCTGCCGGTTTACCTGATTATGCTGGCGGTGGATTTGTATTGGAAGATTAAGTGGGTTTTTCTCCCGAAAGAGCGAAAGCGTTTGAATGTCAACAGATATGATCTATTCTGATAATTGTCTTACAGTTACTATAAGGAAGGTGCTTCACAGGCTCTTTCTTTTTTTGTGTTTTTTGGTTATTCCTTTTTCACTTTCTGCTTCTGATGAGCTTAGCGGCCAAGAGGGTTTTGATGCAACTGAGATGATTATGCATCACATTGGCGATAGTTATGAGTATAGTATTTTATCATTTACAAACGGAAGGGGTGAGAAGGTCAAGGTTTCACTTCCACTACCTGTGATTATTTGGCATGAAGGGCATCTTAAAATCTTCTCATCAGCTGATTTTAAGGGAGGAGAGGAGCTTGTTCCAATAGGTGATGCCTATCTTAAATTGTACCATGAAAAGGTTTATCTTACTGATGCCTCCGGGGAGATAAGGTACAATGAGAATAAAGAGGTAATCAATGCAACACCCTTGAACTTTTCGATAACAAAGAACGTAGCCAGCATGATTTTGTCATGCGGACTTATATTGTTGATTTTCATACCTGCGGCCAGGCGTTATTCAAGAAAAGGTGCTTATGTTGCACCAGGGGGCACTCAGACCATAGTTGAGCCCTTAGTACTATTCCTTATGGATGATATTGTAAAGGCCCAGATTGATGAGAAAAAAGCCGAAAAATTCAGCCCATACCTCCTTACTATTTTTGTGTTTATACTGATGAATAACCTGCTAGGGTTGGTACCCTTCTTTCCGGGAGGAGCCAATCTTTCAGGTAATATAGCATTTACGCTTACACTTGCAGTATTTACTTTTCTGGCTGTCAACCTTTTTGGTAGCAAGCATTACTGGAAAGATATTTTCACGGTCCCGGGTACCCCTTTTTTAATTAAAATATTGCTGGTCCCAATAGAGATTGTGGGTATGTTTACAAAACCCTTTGCCTTGATGCTGCGACTTTTTGCGAATATCACTGCAGGTCACATAATAGTACTCAGTTTGGTATCGATAATATTCGTTATGAAGACTGTGTTTGTGTCGCCGGTTTCGGTGGGGCTATCAGTTTTTATTTATTCACTTGAACTTTTAGTTGCCTTTTTACAGGCATATATATTCACTTTGTTATCAGCTCTGTATATTGGGCTGGCAGTAAACGAACATCATTAAATAATAATAAACTAACGATTATGGAACATTTTAGCTTANCTGCAATTGGCTTGGGTCTTATAGTATTAGGTATCAGTATCGGTATTGGTAAGATTGGACAANGTGCAATGGAAGCCATGGCACGTCAACCTGAGATTTCATCCAAGATTCAGACAGCGATGATTATTGTTGCTGCATTGATTGAAGGTGCTGGTTTGTTTGCGCTTGTACTTACCTGGTTGCTAGGTTAATAAAGCTCTGCTATGGGTATATTAAGTCCTGATCCGGGTTTAGTCTTTTGGACGACTCTGAGTTTCATTACTCTGCTGCTTATCATGCGCCGTTATGCATGGAAGCCCATTCTTCATGCCTTGAAGCTGAGGGAGGAGCGAATCACTATGGCTTTGCGGGATGCTGAGACAGCCAGGGAGGAAGTTCAAAAGATGGAAGAAACCCGTAAGCAGATAATGGAGAAGGCCCGACTTGAGAGGGACAGCCTGATTCAGGAAGCCAGAGCCATTAAAGACGAGATAGTCAATGAGGCAAGGCTGACTGCACAGAAAGAGGCTGAGAAGATCATGTTAAAGGCCAGAGAGCAGATTGACAGGGAACGCAAGGAAGCTTTGGCTGAGATCCGCAGTCAGGTTGGTCTGTTGTCACTTGAGATAGCAGGTAAGATACTGAAGGAAGAGATGGCTACTGCAGAAAAACAGCAGCAGGTCCTTGAAAAGTACATCAAGAATGTTGAACTTAACTGATAACGTTGTATGAATGCCGCTCTGGTATCGGTGCGTTACGCCAGTGCTTTGTTCAAGGCAGGAGAGAAGGATGGAAGTCTGCTCGAAACTCTTGACAGGGATTGTAGGCTCTTGCTTGATAGCTTGAANCAGTCTAAAGAGCTGGAGAGTTTTCTTGCTAGTCCGGTAGTCAAACCACAGGCCAAGAAAGATATTCTTAACAAGGCCTTTGGTGGAAAACTGCATGACTATACCCTGCGGTTTCTCGAACTGCTGATAAATAACAACCGTGCATCAATTCTTAAGTACACCCTTATGGACTTCACAGATATGTTTCGAAGTTTCAGGGGTATTAAGAAAGTAAAAGTCATTACGGCCATTGAACTGACGGATACCTTGAGGACTGAATTGCTGAATATTCTTGAGAAGCAGTACAGGTGTAATGTTGAGCTTGAATGTAAGGTCGAGCCTGACATTATTGGCGGAATGATACTGATTGTGGACGGAAGGCAGGCAGACGGTAGTGTAAGCGGGCAATTAAGAGCCCTGAAAAAGCAATTGATGATAAATTAGAAAAAGTGTAATGGAACAAATAAGACCTTCAGAAGTTTCTGAACTATTGCGGCAGCAGATCGAATCTTTTCAGACTGCCACTCAATTGGAGGAAGTTGGTACCGTA
>JGI24707J26582_10001172_pt1 | contig 20869 bp, 18 predicted proteins | sample BioPla1DNA1_FD_26582 | JGI IMG/M metagenome (IMG submission 26582)
CCGGGGGGGAATGTGGACTACGAACGGTTTATGCTGGAGGCAGGCAGAAAGCTTAAGAGCGGGGAGGGCTTCAGGTACCGGATCTATCACTGCCAGACTAATAGCTTTTCTCCTTCCCCAGAAATTGGTCCTCACCACCTCACCGTCGTTGAAGGATGTTACAGTCACCATCCGGCCTTGAGCGAACTCTATGATCTCAAAGTCTTCCTGACGGTTGATCCGCAGCTGCAGCAAAAGCGCCTGCTCGAGCGCAGCGGACCGGCGATGCTGGAGCGTTTCCTGAATGAATGGATTCCCTTGGAAGAACTTTATTTTTCCGCGTTGGACATTGCCGGGCAGGCAGATGTCTGCGTTGCTGCCGGCGAGTAAGCCTGGAGGGAAGACCCCTTAGCTGAGCTAAAGGGTCTTTACGATCAAATCTTCTCGGGAGCGTTTGGGGACGTAATGGATGCCCTCTGCATCCCGCCAGTAACGAATGTCGCCGTCCTTGGGGACTTCCGTCAGCCTGACCTCCTCGCCGGGCGTACCCAGGGCCGCAACCAGTTCAATCTGGAGGTTTTCTGGAATGCCCAGCTCCTCCCGGAGCTTCGGCCGGTTAACTGACGCCAGCAGGCAGGCGCCGAAGCCGCTCTCCATTGCCCCCAGGATGATGCTTTGGGCAGCAAGGCCCACGTCAACGCTGGGGTTTTGATTAAGGGCAGGATCGCTGAGGATGATGATATAGGCGGTGGGCCGTTCCTGTTCACTGGGTCCTGGCCAGTCAGGCAGGTAAGCCGCCCACTTCAGGCAGGCGAAGACGGTGTCAAGGGCCTGTTTTTCCCGGACCAGGATGTACTTCAGAGGCTGTTTGTTGGCGCCGGATGGCGTAAGCCGGGCCAGCTCAACCAAGCCTTCTAAATCCTCCATGGTTGGAGCAGGTTCAGGCAAAAATCTTCTGTAGCTGCGCGTCTTTTTCATTAAGTCAATGAGCATGCTGAATCCCCCTTCACGAACTTTTTCTCTGTACTTGTCCTCTGCAGCAGAGGCAGTTTTCAGCTAATTTCGTGCTTCGGGCTTTTTCCCCTGCTAGCGGAGGCAAAAAAGGATGTCTTAGCAGGAAAAATCAGAAAACGATAGAATATATTTGATATTAAAAGCGAAGGAGGAGAGCATAAAGCGCGGTGAATCAAAAATGGAGTTCGTTAGCGGAATTGGCCGGTCAGTCCGGCTTTGCTGAACTGTACACCCTAGTGGATGAACTGCACTGCAGAAGAACGGAGTACGGCACAGCTGTCGAAGACTATGGTCATCAAACCCGGTTGAAGTCCTTGATTCACTTGGTGCACAGTTATGGCGAACGGAACGTGGACAGCAGACAGCCTGACCTGCAGCTCCTTGCCGCCCTTAAAGAGGCCAGCCGCCATCTGCTTGAACTGAAGCCCCAGGGCACCTTCGCCAATGTCCTGGCTTCGCTGCAGGCAACCTGGCCCGAACTTCTGGTCATGTTTGGCGCCCTCTTGGCCCAGGACGGACTGGCCGAGGCACTGGGCTGGCACTTCGCCTCAGTACAAAATTACTTGCAGAGGCAGCGCCTTCTGTACTTTGCCTTCGTCGGCGGCAGGGAGAGGGAGAACAGATACGTTTTTTCAGGGCAGGAACTTCGGCGCCTGTTAGGGAGAACGCCCCTGCAGGCTCTGGACTGGGCAGGGCAGCTGCCCCTGCTTCCCCTGGAGGGCCATGCATACCTGCTGTCTCCTGAGCTGTTGTACGATGATTTGCTCCAGAAGTACCTGGAACTTGCTGCCCTTTGGGCAGCGCGCTGTGGAAGGGGGCACTCCCTCCAGGTGGCAGAAGATCCTTAAGTTTTATTCCAAATTATTTGACAAATCAGATCACGTGTCGTATAATTCAGGTAACTAACAAAGATCTCCGTGGCTAATCCAACCCATCGCTGAAAACTGCAAAGGCGGAGGGGGGATGAAAAGTATACGCCGACACCTGGGCAGCGGCAGGAGATCCCCAGGTGGGAGAAGCTGCAGTGCAAATGGACAAGGACGAACATAGGGACCTGGCCTCAAGAACATGACAAGGATAGACCCTCAAGAGGCAGCGTCCCGGGACAAGGCAGGCGGGGGAGCTCTGGACAGGGCTCTCCCGTTTTTCCCATGGAGCAGGCAGGGTTTGCGGCATAAATAAGAGAAAAGAATACAAATCGGGCTCGATTTGAAAGCGAAGAGGGGAGATGATGCTGTGCAGCAGGTAGTACTTGGCAATGAGGTTCCTTCCGCCTCCATTGCACTTGGCTGCATGCGCATGGCCGGGCTGGAGCTGCAGCAGGCTGAGCGCATGATCCACACTGCATTGGAAGAGGGGATAGACCTCTTTGACCATGCGGACATCTACGGCGGGGGCAGGTCAGAGTCGGTTTTCGGCGAGGTGCTGAAACAGAATCCCGGACTGAGGGATAAAATGCTGATNCAAGGCAAGTGCGGGATTCGCAAGGGGTTTTATGACGCTTCCGCGGAGCACATCCTGGCCTCTGTTGATCAAAGCCTGCAGCGCCTAGGGGTGGAAACCCTGGATATTCTACTGCTGCACAGGCCGGACGCGCTGTTTGAACCGGAGGAGATCGCGGAGGCCTTTCGCACTTTGCACCAGGCAGGGAAGGTACGTTACTTCGGAGTGAGCAACTTCAATTCAGGGCAGATCCAGCTGCTGAAGAAGTTCGTGGATCAGAGGCTCATTGTCAATCAGCTGCAGTTTTCCCTGGTCCACACCGCCTTGATTGACAGCGGAATGAACGTCAACATCAGGTACGATCACGGCAGGGACTATACCGGGCATACCCTTGAGTATTGCCGCTTGCAGGAGATAACGATCCAGGCCTGGTCGCCGTTTCAATACGGCATGATTGAAGGCGTCTTTCTGGAGAATCCGAAGTATGAGAAGCTGAATCGGCAAATCCGGCTTCTGGCAGAGCAAAAGGGAGTTTCCGACTCTGCTGTCGCTGTGGCCTGGATTATGCGCCATCCGGCCAGGATGCAGACGATTGTAGGGACTATGAATGAGGAGCGGCTGCGTTCCATCTGTGCCGCGGCGAAGGTTTCCCTGACGAGGCAGGAATGGTACAGCCTGTACCTGGCCGCGGGCAATCCCCTTCCGTAACTAAACAACAGCAGTAAGAGGTGACCTATGTGTATTGAGCAGGCGAAGTACGAGAATTATATCGCCATTTTGCAGGAAGAGCTGGTGCCGGCGGTGGGCTGTACAGAACCGGCCTGCCTCGCTTTGGCCGGCGCTAAGCTGCGGGAAGTTTTAGGGGCGGTTCCGGACAAGATTGCAGTGGGCATGAGCGGCAATCTGATTAAGAACACCAAGTCGGTGACAATCCCCCATTCCAAGGGAATGAAAGGAATCGAAGCCGCCTTGTGGCTGGGCATCCACGGCGGCGATGCCGGGCGGGGGCTGGCTGTGCTGAGTTCTGTGACCGATGCAGACCTGGACAAGGTGAAGGAGAGCCTGGCTGATCCTGCCCGGTGCCAAGTCGAACTGTTGGCGGACACTCCTGCCAAGCTCCATCTGATCCTGGAAGGAACGGCAGGTCAGAAGAGTGCTTCAGTCGAGATTCTGCATGCCCACACCAACTTCGTGCGGATCACAAGAGACGGCCGGACACTTCTGGATACAGGCGCCAGCCCGGCTGATGAAGAAAAGCTGACCGACCGCTCCCTCCTCAATGTCAGGGATATTCTGGCCTTCGCAGACTCCGTCAGACTCGAGGATGTGGAGCCAATACTCAGGCCGCAGATTGAGCATAACCTGGCAATCGCAGAAAGGGGCCTGCAGGGTGACTACGGCGCCAATGTCGGCAGAGTCCTGCTGGAGAGCTTTGGCGACTCTGTCAGCAATCGGGCCAAGGCAACCGCGGCGTCAGCTTCCGATGCCCGCATGGACGGATGCCAGCTGCCGGTTGTGATTAATTCCGGCAGCGGAAACCAGGGTATAGCGGCTTCGATTCCTGTGATTGTCTACGCCAGGCATTACGAGCTGCCCGACGAGGAGCTGTTGAGGGCCCTTTGTGTCAGCAACCTGACTGCCATTCACCAGAAGACCCGGATCGGCCGCCTGTCGGCCTATTGCGGCGCTGTCAGCGCAGCCTGCGGCGCCGGCGCTGCCATCACCTACCTCCTCGGCGGGGACTACGAAGATGTCAGCGATACCATCACCAATACCCTGGCCAATGTCTCCGGCATACTCTGCGACGGAGCCAAAGCTTCCTGCGCGGCGAAAATCGCTTCATCTGTGGATGCGGCAATCATGGGACTGACTATGGCCTTTCGCCGGCTTAAGTTCTTGGACGGGGACGGCATCGTCCAGTCGAATGTGGAAGAGACTATGGCTGTAATCGGCAATATTGCCTCCGAAGGCATGAAAAAGACGGATGTTACTATTATTAGGAATATGATCAAGCAGCGGCATGACTAGTCAATCTGACTCACTGGGGAGCAAATTAGCCGCGGGCAAGGGGTGCAGCGCAAGATGTCAAAAGCAGATATTGGTTTAGTGGGTTTGGCTGTAATGGGCGAAAACCTGGTCATGAACATGGAGAGCAAGGGTTTTTCCGTTGCAGTTTACAACCGCACAGTGGATAAAGTGACAGCCTTTGTAGAAGGCAGGGCAAAGGGCAGGAACATTATTGGGGCAAAGTCCCTGCAGGAACTGGCGGACAGCCTGAAAAAGCCCCGCAAGATTATGCTGATGGTTAAGGCCGGAAAACCGGTTGACAACCTGATTGAGCAGCTGGTTCCATTCCTGGACCCAGGCGATATTATCATTGACGGAGGCAACTCTTATTTCGGCGATACGATGCGCCGTGCCAAGCAGCTGGAAGCTATGGGGTTTCTCTATGTGGGAACCGGGGTCTCCGGCGGTGAAGAAGGGGCGCTGCACGGAGCAAGCCTGATGCCCGGCGGCTCGCCGGAAGCCTGGCCCCATATTCAGCCCATCTTCCAGGCGGCGGCAGCCAAAGTCGAGGACGGCAGCCCCTGCTGCGACTGGGTAGGGCAGGACGGCTCCGGCCACTTTGTCAAAATGGTCCACAACGGCATTGAATACGGAGACATGCAGCTGATCTGCGAAGCCTACCATCTCATGAAGGATCTCTTAGGCCTCAGCGCCGACGAGATGCACGAGATCTTCAAGGAGTGGAATCTGGGCGAGCTGAACAGCTATCTGATTGAAATCACCTCAGACATCTTAGCATACAAAGATGAAGATGGTACGCCCCTAGTAGATAAGATCCTGGATACGGCAGGGCAAAAGGGAACAGGTATGTGGACCGCGAAGCAATCCTTTGATGAAGGCGTTCCACTAACCCTGATCGGCGAAGCAGTCTACTCACGCTTTCTCTCTGCCATGAAGGAAGAAAGGGTTGCCGCCTCCAAGGTGTTAACAGGACCGGCACCGACCTTCAGCGGCGATCGGGAAGCTTTTATAGAAGACATCAGGCAGGCCCTTTACGCCTCGAAAATTGTATCTTATGCCCAAGGCTATGCCCTGATGCGGGCTGCTGCCAAGAGCTACGGCTGGGACTTGAATTACGGTGATATTGCGTTGATGTGGCGCGGCGGCTGCATTATCCGTTCCGCATTTTTGGACGATATCAAAAGTGCCTTTGATCAAAACCCCGAACTTGCCAATCTGCTCTTAGATCCATTCTTCAAGGCGAAAGTAACTGCAGCCCAGGAGAGCTGGAGGAAGGTCTGTGCCACAGCAATGCTGAGCGGCATTCCGGTACCTGCCTTTGCCTCAGCCCTGAGCTACTACGACGGCTACCGCACAGAGAGGCTCCCTGCCAACCTGCTGCAGGCCCAGAGAGACTACTTTGGCGCCCATACTTATGAGCGGACGGACAGGCCCCGGGGAGAGTACTTCCACACCAACTGGACAGGACGCGGCGGAACCACCTCATCATCGCACTACAGCGCCTAAACACAACCCCCGCAAGGGGGTTTTTTCCTGCCTGCACCGCCAGGCACATTGTCAGTCAGGTCTAGTCCGAGGGCAGCCTGCGCAGACGCTTCCAGCTCTCAGCCAGTGTTTCATGCCTTACTTTCGTTGCATCAAACTTCAGCAGCCTAAAGGTGAGCTGGATGAAAAAGCCCAGCAAAAAGGCACTGAGGGCGGTGCCGATACCCACCATGCCGCCCAGCCTCCAGCCGCAGAGCAGGGCGAAAGTCTCCAGGGCGCTGCGGCAGACACCGATGGGAAGCCCGGTCAGGCGGGCCAAAGCCACCATCAGGCTGTCCCGGGGGCCGGCCCCAAAGGCTGAGTCAATGTAAAAATAAGAGCCAAGTGCAATAACCCACAGGCCAAGGAACAGCATGGCCAGGCCTGCACCTACGCTCTCAGCAGCCGGCAGGATGCCGGCTGCCAGGATCAAATCCAGAAAGATGCCGATCACAACCATATTGGCGATGGTCCCCAGGCCTACTCTCTCCCTGAGGAGCGCTGTCACAAGCAGGACAGCCAGACCGACAGCGATTGAGGCTGTTCCCACGCTCAGGCCGGTGGTCTTGGCTACGCCCACGTGGAATGTGTCCCACGGTGCATACCCGATCTGTGCCTGCAGCGTTACGGCGATGCCCAGGGCAAAAAGGAACAGCCCTAGGAGCAGTCTTGCGATGCGGCGCCGGAACGCTGCCATCAGTCCATGACCTGCCGCGGGTCCAGCGCGTCACGCAGCCCGTCGCCTACGAAATTGATGCTGAGCACCACCACAAAAATGGCGATGCCGGGAGGCAGCCACATCCAGGGCATAGTCGCCAGAATATGGAGGGGCCTGGCCCTGTTCAGCATATTGCCCCAGGACGGCGCCGGCGGCGGGACTCCAAGGCCGAGGAAGCTTAAGCCCGCTTCTGACAAGATTGCGGAAGCAACGCCCAAGGTTGCGGAAACCAAGAGGGGCGAAACCGCGTTGGGCAGAATATGGCGGAACATAACCCTGGCCGGGCCGGCGCCGATGGTTGCGGCAGCCAGGGAAAAGTCGGTCTGCTTCAGTTTCAGGAACTCTGCCCGCAGCAGCCTGGCCGAACTGGGCCAGGACAGCACCCCTAAGATGATCATCGTGTTGTAAATCGAAGGGCCGAAGATCGAGGAGATCGTAATGGCCAGGATCATAAAGGGAAAGCTGTAGAAAACATCGGCGATGCGCATGATGATCGTGTCTGCCAAGCCGCCGAAAAACCCTGCTACTGCCCCTAAAACTACTCCAATTCCCAATGAGATTCCCACTGAGACCAAGCCTACGGTGAGTGAAATACGTCCTCCATACAAGGTGCGGGCGAAGACGTCCCGCCCCATATCATCTGTGCCGAAAAGATGCTCCCTGGAAGGGGGCAGGTTGCGGTTGCGCAAATTGGAGCGGTTCGGGTCGTGGTCGGTCAAAAAAGGCGCAAAGATCGACAGCAGCACAAAAAAGATCAGGACGATCATGCCAAAGACCGCCAGTTTGCTGCGGCGAAAGCGCCTCCATACTTTCTTGCCTTGAGAAATGTGTTCCATGTCTGTTCCCCTCACTCATACCTGATGCGCGGATCTGCAAAGGCGTAAGATACGTCGGCAATAATGCTGCCTAAGAAGATCAGGACTGCAAACATCAGGTTAATCCCCATGATTACTGGATAGTTCCGTTCATTTACCGCCTGAATCGCCAGGGAGCCCAGTCCAGGCCAGGTAAAAATGTTCTCGGTAATGACAGCGCCTGAAAAAATGCTGGGCAGCATAAAGCCCATCAGAGTCAAAATGGGCAGCAGGGCGTTGCGGAGGGCATGCTTGTAAATGACGATTCTTTCCCGCAGGCCCTTGGCCCTTGCGGTGCGGAGATAGTCTTCGTTCAGCACCTCCAAGAGGCTCGCCCGCATGTACCGGGCTACACTGGCAATGCTGCCCAGCCCCAGGGTCAGCGCGGGCAGGAGCAGGTAGCGCAGATAACCGGCGAAGGTATGGGCCTCCCCTGCCATAAAGAAGCCGCCGGCAGGCAGCACATTAAGCTTAAGAGCAAAGACATAAAGCAGCGTCAGCCCGAAAAAGAAGCTGGGGATGGAGATGCCCACAAAGGCAAAAAAGGTGATGAAATAGTCAAAGATGGAATATTGGTAGCGGGCGGAGAGTATGCCCACCGGAATGCCGATGCCCCAGCCGAGGATGATGGAAGAGAGCGAAAGAATGACTGTGGCAGGCATTCTTTCTGCAATCAGCGTTACCACCGGCCTTCTGGCCGAATCAAAGGAAAGCCCTAAATCCAGGCGGATTACCCGCCCCAACCACTGCAAGTACTGCACAATAAAGGGCTGGTCCAGTCCAAGCTGGGCTTCCCTCTGGGCAATGACAGAGGTGTCGAGCTCAGGCACGCCCCGCAAGTGGGTGACTGGACTGCCGGGGGCAATGGTAATAATCAGGTACAATAAAAACGTAAACCCCAGCAAGACTGGAATTCCCTGCAAAAGAATCCTTCTAACAATATATCTCCACATGCAACCACCTTCCGAGCATGGAACGGAACAGCAGAGACTGCTGTTCCATTCCAGATTTAATGCCTAGATCAGTCTTCCAGCCAAATTGTAGTGAGGAGCTGCCTGCCTACCAGGGGACCATAGGGGCCGGGTTCTGTATCAATGCCCTTTACCCGCTGGTTGATGGCGCCGATTGATACGCCGTAGTTCAGGAACATGGTCGGCAGTTCATAGTTGATCAGTTTTTGCCATTCAGCGTAGATTTCTTTCCGCTTTTCAATGTCAGTTTCCATGCGGCCCAGCTCAATCAGGCGGTCAGACTCGTCATTGAAGAATCCCGGGTCATTCCACAGGGAAGTGGAGTGCCAGATTCCGTAGGGATCAGGATCCACAGCCAGGCTCCAGCTCATGGTAAAGGTGTCAAATTCACGGGCGTCAACGCGGTCAACGGCAGCGCTGAATTCCATAAACATCAGGTTTACCTTAATGCCTAGATCCTCCATGTTCTGCTGGAAGAGCAGCGCCATTTGCTCCGTGAGGCGGCTGCCTTCGGGCACCAGGAACTCAAACTCCAGCCTTTCGCCGTCTTTCTCCAGGATGCCGTCGGGACCTGGCTTCCAGCCTGCTTCAGCCAAGAGCTGCGCAGCTTTTTCAGGATCATAGGGATAGGTGTTGATTCCCTCATCTGAATAGGCCCAGGAGGCGGTGGGCATCGGTGCATTGGCGACAATGCCGAAGCCTTCACGGATCAAGTCGACGTAGAGCTCACGGTCAAAGCCGTAGGTAATGGCCTGGCGGACCCTGACGTCGTCAAAGCGCGCCTGGCGCATATTAAAGGCGATATAGCTGTAGCTCAGCGCTTCATAGACATAGAGATCGATGTGGTCCATTTCGCTCACTTGGAGGTACTGGTCCGGGGCGATTTCAATAAAGTCGATCCTGTTCTGCTGCAGGAAGATGGGAATTGTATCCTGGGAGACCTTTTGATAAACAAGGGTATCAATATTGGGCCGCCCGAAGAAATAGTCTTCATTCGCTTCCAGGGTGACGTGCTGGTCCGTGAGGAATTCAACAAATTTGAAGGGTCCGCTGCCGATTGGATTCAGGTTGAAATCTGCCGTCTCCAGTTCACCCACGGGAATGTGAGCGAGCAGGTGCGAGGGCAGGATGCCGTAGCCGAATGAGGAGAGCAGCGGGGCATGGGGCCTGACTGTCTTGAACTTGATCGTATAGTCGTCGATGATTTCAATGCCCGGCACGGTGTCGGCGAGGCCTTCCTTGTACTCCTGGGCTCCTTCGAGCATGTTGAAGTTGCCGTAGCGGACCCCTGTGTACTCGGGATGCAGGATGGTCATATAGGTATAGGCAACGTCCTTGGCTGTAAGTTCCACTCCGTCATGGAACTTAATGCCCTCGTGGAGGTAGAAGGTAATTTCCATGCCGTCCTCCGAGATTTCCCAGTACTTGGCTACCTTGGGCTGGGGCTGGAGCTTGGCGTCAATTTCGATCAGACCGTCATAAACCACGTCAATGATGTAGGCGTCATAGGTCTCGGTGTAGAGAATGGGGTTGAACATGCCGCGGGGGTTGACAGTTGTCCCGTAGCGGAAGGTCCCTCCCTGGACAGGAGTTTCCTGGGCTGAGACAATGACCGACAGACTCAACACTAACAACAGCACAACTAACAGTCGCTTCTTCAAAATTTCATCCTCCCTTAACTTCTATTTGCCTGATTATTCTGTGGAGGTACGGAAAATCCTGCCTTTAATTGCCAAAGAAAGGATGCGTATCCGGTGCCTGCCAGCAAATATGACTTTTAGATTCTGTGTAAATATACAAAGTCCTTCTATAAACATACATTTAACCTGAGCTTAGGAAAAAAGCAACCGCCCCGGAGATTTGGGTGGGGGAAAGAGGGGTTCCACAGCCCGGTGTGGAAGACTTTAGCGGAGAATTGGCAGTTTAAGTGGAGGGATGTACTTGCTGGGAATCAAGAATGTAAGGATCGAGACAATTGCTGCAGGAACGATAGAAGCTGGCTGCATTACGGTTCGGGAGGGGAAAATAGCGGAACTGGGACGGGATCTCGACCTGTCCGGATGTGAAAAAGTAATTGACGGCAGGGGAAGGGTTGTCACGCCTGGGCTGATTGACGCCCACACCCACCTGGGCCTCTCAGAAAGCGGTGTGGGCCCGGAAGGCAGGGACACCAATGAAGGCACCAGCCCTATTACGCCGTGTCTAAGTGTGCGGGACGGTATTAATATGCAGGACCAGGCCTTTGCAAGCTTCAGAAGGTCCGGGATTACCACTGTGGGAGTGTTCCCGGGCAGCGGCAACCTCTTGGGGGGCACAGGCCTAGCTCTGAAGTGCAGGGGTTTGGTAGTGGATGAGGCAGTCCTCAAGGATCCCGTCGGCATGAAGGCGGCCCTGGGGGAAAACCCTAAGGGGCACTACGGAGCCAAGCAGAAATCGCCTGCTACAAGGATGGGCAATGCCGCCCTCCTGCGCGGTGCACTGCAGAAGGCCAGGGATTACTTGGCCAAGGCGGAGCTTGTAAACGGTGACAACCCGGATGGAGCAGACAGGGACTCGGAAGCGCTGCTGCCGGTGATCAGGGGGGAAATACCCTTAGTCATCCACGCCCATCGGCATGATGACATTCTGACCGCACTGCGCATCTGCAGGGAGTTTGGCGTCAAGTGCCTGCTCCACCATGCAACAGATGGGCATCTGGTGAAAGAGGTCCTGAAACAGGAACGAATCAGCTGTGCAGTGGGGCCAACTCTGCACTACGGCTCTAAGGTGGAGAATAGGGACAGGGATTTCCGCACGCCCGTCGCCTTCTATCGGGAGGGCATTCCCTTCTGCCTGATTACAGACCATCCTGTGGTGGACGGGCGCAATTTGATGCTGACTGCGAGCATTGCCACCCAATGGGGCCTGCCTGATGAAGCAGCCCTGCGGGCAGTCACCCTCTCCGCCGCTGAGCATTTGGGCATTGAGGGGCGGGTGGGTTCCATAGAGGCGGGGAAAGATGCAGACCTGGTTCTGTGGTCCGGCAATCCCTTGGAGCTGACCACTTTTGCAGATATGACCATCATCGGCGGAGAAATCGTTTACGAAAGGGGCGAGGCCTGATTATGCTGGTTATTAAGGGAGCCAAAATCTATCCGGTTACAGGTGCAGTAATAGAAGATGGAATGATCAAGATTAATGCAGAGGGCAAGATCAGCGCCATAGGCCGCAGCCTTCTGGTGGAAGAGGGAGATCAGGTTTTAGATTTGACAGGCAAGGTGATTATACCCGGCCTGATTGATGTCCATACCCATGTGGGCATGTGGGGAGACGGAGAAGGCAGGCCGGGCTATGACGGAAATGAGTCCGTAAGGCCGGTGACAGGCGAAGTAAGAGCCCTGGATGCGGTGAATCCCAGGCAGATCAGTTTTGCCGGGGCCAGGGAAGGAGGCATCACCACAGTTCAGATTCTCCCCGGGTCGGGCAATCCCATCGGCGGCCTGGGCTTTGCCTGCAAAACTGCAGGCACTGTTATAGATGAAATGGTGGTGAAAAGTCCGACCGGACTGAAGGGTGCCATGGGTGAAAACCCCAAGCGCGCCCATGGACAGGCCCAGAAGCAGTCGCCGGCAACCCGCATGGCGACAGCCTCTATGATCAGAGCCTACTTCAAAGACGCGCAGGTGTACGGCGAAAAGAAAAGGAAGGCGTTGGCAGAGGGGAAACCCTTTGCGACAGACCTCAATTTGGAGTCCGGCCTGATGGTGCTGGAGAAAAGGATACCCTTCAGGGTCCATGCCCATCGCCACGATGACATTGTCACCGCGATTCGCATCTGTGAGGAGTTCGGCATCGATTACACCATCGAGCACTGCACAGACGGGTATTTGATCGCTGAGTACCTCGGGAAGAAGCAAGCGGTTGCAGTGGTGGGCCCGGGACTGTCGCCGGCAACGAAAGTGGAAACCGCCGCTTTCACTGATGAGAACCCTGCCATCCTGGCCAAGCACGNGGTGAAGGTCTGCCTGATGACTGACCACCCCTTCCTGAACTGCCGCTATTTCCTGCACTACGCGGCTATAGCCCATAAGTACGGTCTGCCCTTCGATGAAACACTCAGGGCAATCACCATCAACCCTGCCGAAGTGTTAGGCATAGCAGATAGGGTCGGATCCCTGGAACCGGGCAAGGACGCGGATTTTGCTGTCCTCGGCGGTGAACCCTTCAGCTATAAAGGGGCGGTTCTCCAGACCTATATCGAAGGGAAGCTTGTCTGGGAGAGGGAAAGCTTTTAAGTTTCGCGCTAACAGGGAATCGGAGGTTTCGGGGCGAAGATATTGATATGGTTTTGTAAAATTGCAGAAAAGGGGTTGTCAGGGATGGACTTTGAAGTAAGTGAACTGCAGGGGGCTGAAGCGAGAATCGAAGAGCTTGAGGAGAAACTGGCGGCACAGACCCGCCTGCTCCGCACCATTATTGACAACCTGCCCATGGCTATTTACGCCAAGGACGCGCAGGGCAGAAAAATACTGGCCAACAGAGTGGACTTGGATAATAACGGGGTGCAGGATGAGGCTGAAGTCTTAGGCAAGACAGACTTTGATTTCTTTCCCAAGCATATTGCCGAACAGTTTGCCCGGGATGATGCCACCGTGCTTAAGCAGGGGCAGGCCATTGTGGACCGAGAGGAGCTGCTTGCTGAAAGCAATGGAGAAGAAAGCTGGCTGCGCACCTCCAAGCTTCCCCTTGTCGGTGACCGCGGAGAGATCCTCGGACTTGTAGGCTTTGGACAGGATATCAGCCTCGAAAAGCGCTTGGAAAGGGAGAATCTGGAGGCTGCCGCCAAGATTAAGGAACAGCAGCAGATGGTGGAAGGAATGATTGCGGATCTGGCGGCAATACCAGAGAAAATTGCAGATTTGGTTAACGGGATCACCTATGTGGCCAGGCAGACCAAGATGGTATCCATCAACGCCACGATTGAAGCCGCCCGGGTTGGAGATTTAGGCCGGGGGTTCCAGGTGGTGGCAGAGGAGGTCGCACAGCTCTCAGACCGCTCCAGCCAGGCTGCCCATCAGGTCCGGGAGGCCATCGATGAGGTTGAATCCTTGGTGGAAAGGATCCTGGATGTTTGGAAAGAGGGCAGTTATTCCTAGGCAGCTGAACACTTAAAGTCCGACTTTAACCTTTGGCATGCTCCCTTGTGGGTGACACCGGGGAGCATTTCTCTAGACTAACAGATAAAGGATGGTTTGCATGAAAGTGCTTTTGACTGGCTTTGCCCCCTTTGGGGGCGAAACAGTGAACCCGTCCTGGGAAGCTGTGCAGAGGGCGGCTGAGGAGAAAACAGAAGGGATTGCGGTTGCGGCAGCGCTGCTGCCTACTGCTTTCGGGGCAGCGGTGAAAGCAGCTGTGGCCGCGATAGAAGCCCAGCGCCCGGATGTGGTGATAGCGGTGGGCCAGGCCGGCGGAAGATGTGAGATCTCCATCGAAAGGGTGGCCATCAATATCGACGATGCGTCCATTCCTGACAATCAGGGCAGCCAGCCCCGGGATATGCCTGTTGTCCCAGGAGGGCCTGCCGCCTATTTTTCCACCCTGCCGATCAAGGCCATGGCGGAGGCGATTCGCCGGGCCGGCATTCCCTCCAGCGTCTCCAACAGTGCCGGAACCTTTGTCTGCAATCATACCATGTATGGCATCCTGCACTATATTGCCCAGGAGCAGCTGCCCATCAAAGCAGGTTTTATTCACATTCCCTACCTGCCTGAACAGGCGGTGCATCACAAAGGGGCCCCGTCCCTGGCTTTGCAGGATGCGGTCCGCGCCTTGGTTATTGCGGTTCAAGCGGCGGCAGAAGAGCATTATACAATGGGAAAGTAAAAAGTTTATTAAAAAAACATGTAGGGAAAGTGGCTGAAATTCCCTGACAATGCATATTTGAGTCTCCTTTCCACGGTTTTGACGGATGCACAAAAACCGTATTATAATAAGCCCTATACTTAAAGGGACTACAGACTAGGGAAAGGAGATGCCATGAATAAAAAGCAGATAGCCCAGGAAAGGGCAGTTCAACTGAAGGAAAGAATTCAGGACTATCTTGATGTGAAGGACACGATGCCTAAAGGAATGGATCCGGCACAGCAAGAAAAGGCTGAGGAAAAGAAGAGGAAGATCCTTGACCACTTGCAGGGTACAGAGTCAGACTGGAACGACTACAAGTGGCAGCTTAAGAATAGAATCTCTGATGTTGAGACGCTGCGTCAGTTAACGGCCTTAGACGATGCAGAAATTGAAGCTGTGCGCAAAGTCGGCGAAAAGTTTCGCTGGAGTGTCTCTCCTTATTACTTGTCGCTGATTGATGATGACAACAGGCTGGATCCGATTAAGCTTCAATCCATCCCGCTGCTGGCGGAGCTAAATGAAGACGGGCTTGCGGATCCCATGGCGGAAGAGTATACCAACCCCGCGGGTTCCATTACCAGGCGCTACCCGGACCGGGTCATTATCAATGTGACAAACCAGTGCGCCATGTACTGCCGCCATTGCCAGCGCAGGAGAAATATCGGCTCCAGCGACCGCCACACGGCAAGAAAACAGCTGCAGGAATCTATTGAATACATCAGGTCGAATCCTGAGATCCGTGATGTGCTCATTACAGGCGGAGATGCCCTGCTGCTGTCTGATGCTGCTTTGGATTGGCTGTTAGGCGAACTTCACGCCATAGAGTCAGTGGAGTTTATCCGCTTGGGTTCGCGGGTGTTGGCAACGATGCCCCAGCGGATTACAGACAACCTGGTCCGCATACTGAAGAAGTATCCTCCGCTTTATGTCAACACGCAGTTCAACCATCCTAAAGAGCTGACCAGGGAGGCAAAAGAGGCCTGCGACAAGCTGGTTGATGCCGGAATCCCCCTGGGGAACCAGGCGGTGCTGCTGAACGGAATCAACAACGATAAATACGTNATGCGCCTGCTCAACCAGGAGCTCCTCAAATTCAGGGTGCGTCCGTACTACATCTTCCATGCCAAGCAGGTCATCGGCACCCTGCACTTTAGAACCTCCATTGACGACGGGATTGAGATCATGGAGTATCTGCGGGGCTACACCTCAGGCATGGCGATTCCGACTTATATCATCAATGCTCCCAAGGGGCATGGGAAAACCCCTGTCATGCCGGAGTACGTCGTTTCCCGGGGCAGGGATCATGTAAAAATCAGAACCTGGGAGGGCAGGGTGTTCGACGTTCGGAACTTCCCTACCCGGAACATCAGGGACTTCCTTTAAGGGATGCGTGGACAGCCTGAGCTGTATTGCTTAGGCTGTTTTATATTTATAACGGCCAAAAAAAGAATTGCCCTTTGGAAACAGCCATCGAATTTGGGAGGGTTTTTTGGACCAAAAGGAGAAATATATTAACCGTAACATTATCAAGTTTCAGATAGAATAACAAAGGAGGAAATTGAAATGAAGAAGTTTATGTTGGTATTCTTGTCACTTGCTTTGGTCTTTTCAATTGTGGGCTTTTCAGCGCCGCAGGCCCTGGCAGGACCTCCCTACAAGATTGGCGTTCTAGCTCCTGCCGTAACCCACGGCTGGGTAGCAGCAGTGGCCTATGAAGCTGAGGGGCGCCTCAAAGAGTTGGGCGATGAAGTGGAATACAATATTCAGACCAGCTCGAATGCAGAAGAGATGACCGCTCAGCTGGACGACTTAATGACCTGGGGGGCCGAAGCCATCGTCGCTTTCCCGCAGTGGGAAGGCATGGAAGTCCCTATGGAGAGAGCCCTCGATGCAGGCATTATCATCGTCAACTTTGACATCGTCATCGATCTAGAAGGCATTTACCGGGTCTCCGGCGACAACGAAGATATGGGCATCCAGGGAGCCCACTACATTGTAGAAAAAGTAGGCCCGGATGCAACAGTTGTTATGCTCGAAGTGCCCTCTTCCGGTTCTGTTTCGGCCCTGCGGAAGAAAGGCTTCTTAGATACAATTGCCGAGATTGCGCCGAACCTGAACGTCCTCACCTATGCGACCCAGTTCACCAGGGAAGACGGCCTGAAGGACTTTGCTGACATCCTGGTCAGCGTACCGCATATCGATGCAGTCTACTCCATGGACGACGAGACTTCTCTGGGCGTGCTCCAGGCCATCCGGGAAGCCGGCCGCACAGACATCAAGGTCATCACCGGCGGCGGCGGCATGCAGGAGTACTTCGAACTGATGCCCGAGAACGAAGATATCTGGATTCAGTCTGCCCTGTACAGCCCGGCGATGGTCAGAGATGCTGTGGACGTAGCATTGCAGGTGCTTAAGGGTGAAGAGGTTGAAGAGGTAATCATCATTCCAACCACCATCGTTGACCGTACAAACTACGAGAAGTTCCTTGACGCCAATTCGCCATACTAGAGTCTAATCAGGGGGAGGTGGCCTCAAGGCCACCTCCTTGTAATTGGATGTGATGCAATGATTGAGATGAAGAACATTACCAAGTCCTTCGGCACCAATGTCGTGCTCAAGAATGTCTCCATTGCCGTCCGGGGCGGGGAGATCTGCGCCCTGATCGGCGAAAACGGGGCCGGCAAGTCAACTCTGATGAATATTTTGGGCGGCGTTCACCAAATGGATTCCGGTGCAATTTTCATTGATGGCCAGAGGGTCAGGTTCGACACTCCGGCCCAGTCCCTGCGCGCCGGCATTGCCTTCATTCACCAGGAACTCAATCTCATCAACGATCTGCCTATCTTTGAAAACATGTTCATCGGACGGGAACTGAAGGACAGGTGGGGACGCCTGGACCTGAAGGGCATGTACAAAGCCACAGAGGAAATCTTTGCGCGCATGAACATCCAAATCGATCCCGGCACTATGGTGCGAGATCTGGATGCTTCCTACAAGCAGATTGTAGAAATCTGCCGGGCGATAATGATGGATGCTTCGATGATTATCATGGACGAACCGACTACCTCACTGACGGAGCCTGAGATCCGGCGTGTTTTCGAGATGATGAGAACGCTTAAGGAGCAAGGGGTAGGCATCATTTTTATTTCTCATAAACTCGGTGAGGTGATGGAGATCTGCCAGCGCTACTTTGTCCTGCGGGACGGGGAGCTGGTGGCAGAGGGAGAGGTGGCAGATGTCACCACCGACGATCTGGCCCGGTTTATGGTGGGCCATGAACTCAAAATAGATAGGCTCAGCCGGACGAAAAAACTGGGGCAGGAAGTGCTGCGCCTGGAAAATTTCACCCATGNCCGGGATTTCAGGAATATCAATCTCTCGGTGCGGGAAGGGGAGATTCTCGGGGTTACCGGACTGCTTGGCGATGGACGCAGTGCCCTTTTCCAGACAGTCTTCGGGGCTGACCGAAGTGTTTCCGGCAGAATGATTTTCCGCGGCAGGGAAGTGAAAACAGCCAGTACGGAACAGGCTCTGCAGCTGGGCATCGGCTATGTGCCCCGCAACCGCAAGGAAAATGGCATAATTAAAGACATGAATGCTCTGGAAAACGCATCCATTGTCACCTGGCCCCTGTTTTCCAAACGGGGAGTTGTTGACATGGAGCGGCACCGGGAGATCTTCCGGCGCCAGCAGAAGGAGCTGGACATTACTCTACAGAGCTTCTCCGATGCCATTAACACCCTTTCCGGCGGCAACCAGCAGAAGGTTGTACTGGCTAAATGGCTGGCGGCTGATCCCAAGCTGCTTATTTTAGACAATCCAACCCAGGGCGTTGATGTAGGCGCCAAGGAAGAAATCTACAGTACTATCCTGAAACTGGCTGAACAGGGCATGGCCATAGTGGTCTTGTCCAGTGAGGCTCAGGAGATTATTCGCATCTGCGACCGGGCCCTGGTAATGTACCATGGTGAGATTCAAGGGGAAGTCTCGGGCAGCGCAATGACTGAGCATGAGATCATGAGGCTGGCTACCGGCGGAGTACTGGATGCAGTGTAGGGGGCGAGGCAAAATGCAATTGGCGAAAAGCGGTAAAGAAAGGAACCTATTCAAAAGATTGATGGACGCCAGGGCAGCAGATTCCCATGTGGGCATCGCTCTGGTGCTGCTCCTTTTGGTAATAGTGCAGACGCTGGTTTTAGGGTTCGATTATGCATCCTTCGGCCAGTGGTTTAACGCCTGGTTCCGCAATTGGATTAATATCCTGAGAAACAATGCCGGCGTAGGCATTGCAGCCCTGGGCATGACCTTTGTAATAATCACAGGCGGCATTGACTTGGCTGTGGGTTCAACTTTGGTTGCCACCGGCGCGGTGATCATGACTTTAATTGATACTGGTGCAAAAGGATTCTTAGGCGGCCTAGGAATCACGGGCCTGCCAGCCTATATTATTGCGGTGGCGGTTGCTCTGCTCATGGGCTATTTGCTGGGTACAGGCATTGGACTTTTGATCACTAAAGGCAGGATTGCGCCTTTTATTGCCACATTGGGCGCTATGAAGATCTTTAGAAGTGTGACGCAGCACTTTATGCAGGGTTACAATCCCAGGGTGCCCAGGGAGTTTCTCAAGATCAGCAATGTGCAAATCGGCGGTTTGATGTTTATGCCCATCGTTTACTGGGCGGTGATCGCCGTCGTTTTACACTATGTCTCCACACGCACCACCTTTGGCCGGCAGGTGATTGCAGTCGGCTCCAACGAGCGGGCTGCCCAGCTTTCAGGTGTAAATGTCAATAAAGTGAAGAACAGAGTGTACTCCTTAATGGGGGTACTGGTGTCGATTGCAGCCATTATTCAGGTGTCGCGCATCGGTTCCATGGACTACGCCAACGCCGGCAGCGGCATGGAGATGGATGCCATCGCCGCGGCGGTCGTAGGCGGCACCAGCATGGCCGGGGGAAGGGGCACCATTTTGGGCACCTTTATGGGCATGCTGATTATCGCTGTAATGAACAACCTGCTTAACCTGTTTGGGGTTCCTCCATTTCTCAGGGAGGCCTTTAAGGGGTTAATCGTTGTGTTGGCAGTGCTCTTGCAAAGAAAGCAAAGGGACTAGGAAGGGAGGACGCATATGCTGAAAATTGGAATTATCGGCTGTGGGAAGATCGCCCAGGTCAGGCACATACCCGAATATTCTGCCCATGAACAGGCAGAGATTATCGCCTACTACGACAAGACCTTNGACCGGGCCCAGGCCATGGCTGAAAAATATGGCGGCAAGGCCTATGAGACTCTGGACGAACTGTTGGCAAACGAAGAGATCGACGCAGTAAGCGTCTGCATTGCCAACCACATGCATGCAGAGGTGACGATCCGCGCCCTTAACTCCGGCAAGCATGTACTTTGCGAAAAGCCCATGGCAACGAGCATGGAGGATTGCGAGGCCATGGTGGAAACGGCAGAGCGCGTCGGCAAGAAACTTGTTATCGGCCATAATCAGATCCTGACAGCCGCCCACAGGCGGGCCAAGGAACTGATTGACCAGGGGCTGATTGGAGACATTCTAACCTTTAGAACCACCTTTGGCCATGGGGGGCCTGAAGCCTGGAGCATCGATCCGGGGCCGGGCACCTGGTTCTTTAAGAAGGAGGCCGCGGTCTTTGGAGCAATGGCCGACCTGGGAGTGCATAAACTGTATTTGCTGCGCTATTTGACAGGCCAAAGGTACAGGTCTGTTTCAGCCAGGTTTGCCACTCTGCACAAAAGGAATGCCCAGGAACAGCCCATTAAGGTAGAGGATAACGCCATCTGCATTTTGGAGATGGAAAACGGGATTATGGGCAGCATGACCGCCAGCTGGACTTATTACGGGGCGGAAGATAACAGCACAGTGCTTTATGGTACCGAGGGCATCCTCAAGATCTATGACGATCCAAACTTCGCAATGGTGGCAGTGCTCAAAGGCGGAGAACGCATCTGTTTCGACCTGGAGGGCATCCAGACCAATGTGAGCCAGACCAGGTCCGGTGTGATTGATGAGTTTATTGCCGTCATCTTAGAAGGCAAGGAGTCAGAACTCTCAGGACGCAGGGCCCTCGATGCCATGCGGGCGATCTTTGCCGCTTCCGAGTCTGCCAGGGAGAATAAGACCGTTTTTATTGAAAACTGAATACAAAATTAGAAGCTGGAGGCACCTTCCGCAAAAGGCTGCCTCCAGCTTTTGTACATTCATGCAGAATCAGCTGAGTTTATGGATAAAGAGTCCGCTGAGGAGCTTCGGTTCAAACCAGGTGGATTTCGGCGGCATCACCTGATTGCTGTCTGCTACCTGCAAAATCTCCTCAATGGAAGTCGGATACATGGAGAAGGCCACTTTCATGTCAGCCTTGACCCTTCTCTCAAGCTCCTCAACGCCCCTTATCCCGCCTACAAACTCGATCCGCTCGTCTCGGCGGGGG
>JGI24707J26582_10001173_pt1 | contig 20856 bp, 30 predicted proteins | sample BioPla1DNA1_FD_26582 | JGI IMG/M metagenome (IMG submission 26582)
AATCTGGAAAAAACACCAGTAGAGCATAGACATCCTGAGAACAACTCGGAAGAATATCAGCAATTGATGGCAATAGTTCGAGAAGTTCGTACTCTTAAAGAACCAGAATTTCCGGATGAGGAATATCCAAAGAGGTTGGTAGCAAATTTACAAGAAGGGGGATATTCAAAACAAAGTAAAGTAAGAGGACAGAAATTTAAAAAGCTTTGGATTGGTACCGCAGCGGTAGTAGCAGCGGCTGCAGTAATGGTTTTCTCATGGAATGCTTTACTTTTTAAGGATGATACTAATATTGTGTACGCAATGGAGCAGGCCTTGGAGAAGGTAAAAGCATACCATGGCATATTAGAGATTGTTGAAAGGAATGAACTTGGGGAAAAAATGACGCAAGCCCGAAGGGAAGTATGGGCGGATAAGGATGGTAATTACTATGTAAAAGAGTTGGAAGGTTTCTTAGAAGGGTTAATTACGATTAATAATGGTAAGAGTAAGTGGCAGATCCATCCTGATAAAGAAGTTGCCTACCTATTTGAAACATTTCCGGATCCTTATCGTTTTACTTTTGAATTAGGTGAGGAGATTGAGGATATTAAAAATGCCCTCACGGTAAAGGAAATAGGAGAAGAGATAATATCCGGTAGAGAAACGATTCTCTTAGAGGTAATCCCAGATGGCGGTCAAGCTTATCATCTATGGATTGATAAAGATACTGATCTTCCCTTGCAGAGACAATCTGCTATGCAGAACTCAATACAATATAAGGTAAAGTATACTGAGATTGAGTTCCATGAAGTTATACCAGAATCATTGCTATCATACAAGTTACCAGAAGGATATGAGGCGATTGATACTCGTTTTGAGCAGACTGTAAGTACTATAGAGGAAGCGGAAGATATTGTCGGATTTTCGCCGATTATTCCAGAGGTGCCAGAAGCCTATCGTTTATCCTGGATTTCGGTGAAAATAGATACTCTTGCGGTGAAGTTTAGTTATAATATGACAGATAGCATATCTAACAGCATATCTGATAGCAATGCTAATAGCCAAAGTCAAGTTGTGATCCTACAATCTAAAGCAGAAAATCCCTTTATAGTGGATTCAAACGCAGTCTTAGGAAAGGTAGGAGAGAACAAGGCAGAAATATTGACATCACAAGGGGCATATTCAATCCGCTGGCAGGAGGCAGGATATGAGTATACCGTCCTTGGCAATATTACCTTGGAAGAACTATCTTCCTTTGTCAAAGGGCTTACGGGCAATGAAATCATACTACCTAATAAAGAGAATACATTTACTCCTCAGATAGAGGTAGAAGTGGATTTAATTGTTGAAGAGAATGAGCAGAAAAGTGTGGATGCTGGACATTCTCCATGGAGGTTGGATCCTGCTTTTGTAACACAGGTATTTGCAAGTTTGTTGTTATCTCCGGAAGGTATCGTAGGCGATTATCCGATTGACTATGAGGATATTCAAATCATTGAGAATAACGGCATACAAGCCATAGCACAAATCGAAAATGAGAATTCTATCGCAAGGAAGGTTTACCTTGAGAGATTAATCCGACAGGATGAAAGTGGAATATGGACTGTAATCGGCTATGACTTGGCTGAGTAACCCGGTTTAATTAAAATAATACGAAAAATACTAAAATCAATTATGGATGAACTACTTATTCAAAAGAGTATCTTTGGACAAATGGAGATTACCATTGGAGTAGGTAATGTAGAAGAGTCGATTGATCATCTGAAAGATTCCTTTGCGAGTGCAATGCTCGCCGTGGAAGAGCGGCTAATAAAAGGGACAGGCATATTAATTGAAGGGGTAGAGACAATCAATGCTCGCCAATTCTCTAGTAGAATTTTATCAGAAATTAATAAAGAAATGGAAGAAGCATTAGACGTACTAAATAAGGAAAGAGTTATCTCATTGCTACAGTGTTTAAAGGATGAAATATCAGCAGAGCCGAATATCTGCGGCTGCGATGCATTCAAGCTTTGCCTTGATGTTTGCCATATGTATCTTGATCTTCTTCGATTTAATCAACTAGACATTGGAGATAGGGAGGAGTTTGCAGATCGTTTTGAATTCTATGCAAAACGGTGCGTATCCATTGATGAAATTATGCAATACTTAGAAACTCTGATTAGTAAATCTCTGGATAAAATATTTGAAGATAGAAAACAGAAAGATGCAAGGCCTATACGCATGGCCAAACAGTATATTATGGAGCATTATAACAATCCGATTACACTGGAGGAAGTAAGTAGTTTAGTGGGATTTAGCGCATCCTATTTTAGTACTCTATTTAAGAAGGAAAGTGGGATAAATTTTCAAGAATATCTTTCAAAGGTGCGAATGAATCAGGCCAAAGAATTGTTAAAGCAGACGAATATGAATATTGCAGAGATTTGTGAGCAGGTTGGGTATAGTGATTTAAAGCATTTTGTTAAAAGTTTTAAGAAAGCAACTGGTATAAAGCCAAATGAATATAGAAAGCTATATTCCTAATAGGAGGGCCGCTATGAAAAATAGGAAGACGAGATATATTACTTATCGTATTCGAATTGCATTTACTATATTTACTATTTTCACCTCCCTATTAATCCTCATGTCTGCCGTGGCAACAACCATTTTTGATATGATCTATCTTTATATAACATTAATAAGTGCAATATTGTTTGCATTATTTTTATATTGGAGTTATCGGTGGATTTATAAACCTTATAAAAAGAATTTAAAAATATTACAGCTATTTATTCATGGTTATACTTTACATGGGGATTCTGAGATCATCATATCCCCGGAAGTAGAAGGAGCTATGACCAAATTTAAAGAGATGATGAATACCAATGAATTAATCAGTGTTTCTAAAAAGCAAGCACAGTTTTTGGCGTTACAGAATCAAATTAATCCCCACTTTCTATATAATTCCTTAGAAGGTATTCGGGGAGAAGCCTTAATGGCTGGATTAGATAGTGTAGCCGAGATGACTGAGGCATTATCCACCTTCTTTAGATACACAATATCCAATGTGGAGCACCTGGTTACTTTGGAGGATGAACTGACTAATATTGAGAACTATTACATAATTCAGCAATATCGTTTTGGCAAACGGCTAAACCTTAGTATCGAGATAGAACCGGAAGAGGAAGCAATTGTTATGCAATATAAGCTTCCGAAGCTAACTTTACAACCGATTGTTGAAAATGCAGTTTATCATGGTATTGAGATGAAAATAGGTAAAGGGACGGTTAGAATTAAGATTGAGACGACACCTAAACGTTTGATTATTATAGTCGCTGATAATGGTTTGGGTATGGAAGAAGATAAGCTAGAGGAATTAAATCGTAAATTAAATGATTCTTCCTTTGATTATGTGAAACCGGAAAGTGAAGAAAAGGGTGGTATTGCACTAATTAACGTAAATCGAAGAATACAGCTTATTTTTGGTGAAGAATATGGCCTTAATGTATATAGTCGGCGTAATGTAGGAACAGATGTAGAGATAACACTGCCCTTAATGCAAAAGGAGTAAGTTATGAAAGAAGAAATCTTACGCTTAGAAAAGGTGACTAGAATTGTGGAGGGGGTAACCCTTTTGGATAATTTCAACCTTCATATATTTAAAGGTGAGATTATGGGACTTGTTTGCATCAATGCTCATGGTGAAAAAGAGTTAGTGGATTTACTTTGCCAAAATCTTCCCATTCATTACGGTCGGATCTATCTTGATGATATTCTGGTAAATAATTATGAGGAAAGCACACTTCGCTTCAATAAGGTGGCAGTAATTGAAAAGGAAAATGCTTTGGTAGAGGATTTAACTGTTGTCGATAATATATTTGTTTTAAAGAGTGGCTTTAAGAAACAACTGATAAAAAAGAAAACATTAAACGCTAGATTAAAGGATGTAATTCAAGAATTAGAGATGAAGATCGATGGAAATGAGCCCGTCTCAAATCTATCTCCGTTAGAGAAATGCGTCGTTCAACTTCTAAAAGCGGTCGTAGCAGGTATACGATTGGTGGTTATTAAAGATATTAGTAACTATCTAAGTGCGGCTGATCTAGTTAAATTTCAAAAGCTGATAAAGTATTATTGTAGCGCTGGCCTTTCCTTCCTTTATATTTGTAACCATCATGAAGAAGCATTTAAGATATGTAATAGGGTGTCATTAATGGAGAATGGTAAAATTATTAAGGTTCTGGATTATAAAGATTTTACTACAGAGAAAATCAAACCATATTGTAAAGATTTTTATGATATGAAAAATCCAGGTAGCCATAAGGTTCATAAAGAAAAAATATTGCAACTACAGAATGTATCAACAGAGCATATGGCGGATTTGAGTTTTACCATAGAAAAAGGAGAATGTACAGTTCTGCTAGATATAAACAATACAATATTAAAGGATATGGTTGATATCATGAATGGGGCCCTAATTCCGAAAGAGGGACAAATTTATTTGGACAACCAAAGGTATAAGGCGCCTAATCCTTCCTATGCCCTCATGCAAGGAGTTTGCTTTATTGATGAATATCCTTTACAAACCATGGTATTTAAAGACCTAAGTTACTTTGAAAATTTATGCTTTTTACTTAATAGAAAGCAATGGAATCTACATATTAGTAGGGGAATACAAAGAAGTGTTATTCAGGAATATTCACCAATCCTTGGGGATGATATTTATCAAAAAGAGATCGAATTACTACCACCAACCTCTTTATACAGTATGATTTACTATCGTATTCATTTGTATAATCCGAAAATTGGTTTTTTATAAATCTCTTCAGGGCTACCAACTTGCATTATATTGCCCGATTCCATAACAGCAATTCGATCAGAAATCGCCAATGCCTCTTCTTGATCATGGGTTACATATATTGTAGTAATACCGAGGCGGCGTTGTAATTTTTTAATTATTGTTCTCATCTGAACTCTTAGTTTAGCATCTAGGTTAGATAGTGGTTCATCCATTAAGAGGACACTTGGTTCAATAACAAATGCTCTAGCTAAGGCTACTCGTTGTTGTTGGCCACCGGATAATTCATTGGGCTTTCTATTCTTTAAGTCCTTAATCTGGACTAAATCCAATGCATTATCTACCCGCTTATTTATCTCATTTTTAGGGACCTTCTTAGCTTTTAAACCATATGCTACATTTTCAGCAACTGTTAAATGGGGGAAGATAGCATAATTCTGAAATACCATACCGATATCTCTTTTATGTGCCTCAAGATTATTAATCATTTTATCATCAAAATAAATACTTCCACCTTCTACTGTGTTAAATCCGGCAATCATACGAAGTAATGTAGTTTTGCCGCATCCTGAAGGACCTAAAAGTGTGAAAAATTCACCAGGCTTTATCTCTAAACTTACTCCTTTTAAAGCAGTAAAATCTCCGTATTTTTTAACTGCGTCTTTTATAATAACTGCATGGCTCATAGCCAAAACCTCCTAGTCGTATTTGATTTCTGTTATAATGTTTATTAGGTTTATGCTAATATATATAGAAGAGTTTTGATAAAAAAAGAGGACATTTACAGGAAAATGCCTCTTTTTTTATTATAATGAGACGTCTATTTGTTTATCTTATTAGTCAACCATAATATCATTAAATCTTTCAATAATAGCTTCTTTTTCATTTGCTGCCCAGTCAAAATCATAATCGACAAGTTTTATATCACTGAGTTTTGCCATACCCTCAATTTCAATATCATTACGAACAGGGCGTCGTCCCCAATTTTTATTTTGCTGTTCCTGAAACTCTTTTGATGTTACGAAATCGATGAATATTTTTGCATTTTCTTCGTTTGGTGCACCTTTAATTAAAGATATACCATCAGGAACGGCTGAAGTACCATCTTCCGGATAAATAAAACCAACAGAATCATTTTCAGCATACAGCAATGCAGATTTTTCAATAGTAATTCCTACATGGAACTCGCCATCGGCAACCATCTTATGACATTTTCCTGATGAGTCAAGAATTTTTCCATCTAAATTATCATATAACTTTTCGATAAATTCCCAACCGTCTTCTTTACCACCATGACCAAGAAGCATTGTGATAAGCTGGGTATATGCTGAACCGGATTTGGATGGCATTGCATAGGGAATTTTACCTTTCCATTCTGGTTGTATTAGGTCCTCCCAGGATGTTGGAATGCTAAGGCCGTCTCTTTCAAGTAAATCCTTATTATAGAAGATTACCATTGGAAGAGGACTTTCTCCAATCCACATATCCTCAGAATCTTTATAAGCCTCATCGATTGCAGCATCATTTGCACAAACATATGGAGCAAAGTATTCCTTAAATGCTGCCAAGGAGTCAGCGCCACCGCCCCAGAAAACGTCAGCGATAGGATTTGCCGATTCTGCTGCAATACGGTTTAGAAGTTCGCCAGTACCTGCAGCAACTACCTCTACTTGAATGTCTGGATATGCGTCCATAAACAAATTGATACCAGCATTAAGTGGATCTGCTTCATGTGGTGAGTATACAACTACGGTTCCGGAGTTACCACTTGCTTCTTTAGAAGTATCTTCCGAACTAGTATTGCTTGTTGCCTGTGAATCGTTTTTTTCTTCCTGTTTGGGATTGCTACAAGCAGTAAAGCTTAAAACAAATGCTAAAATCAGTGTAATAGATAATAACTTTTTCATAAATTCCTCTCCTTTTCTTATAGATTTTTGTTAGGGATGAATAATATCCATAAGTCAATTATATAAGGAAGGCAAAAATACTTCCATTTAATTTAATGACTTATCATTTGAAATTATTCACTTTGCCTAATATTTGCGATTGTAATAATATATCCTCGATAAGTAATAATAGCTGTATGACGAGATATAATTATTACTACTTATATTAAAAAGAATAAAAAATCTTCTAAATCAAATAAAAAGTTCTTGCAAAAGAAAAAATCATAGTGTATAATAACACGTGTTGTGACGTTGATAGCGTAGAAGCGTGAGGTTGCTACAGATATTTAGTAGGTTTTCCGTGGAGCGAATGTCAAGTTATGAAACTGGCGACAAGTCACTGTACAATTGGACGTTCTGCCTTAGGCAGAGAAGACGTGTGAGATATATCGATCTCAGTTCAAGGGGCAAACCGCTATTGGTTTGTCAGTTTGTTCGGAAATTGAAGATACACACGGATGAGTGTACAGTCACCACTTGTCGTACTGAAATTAAGTGCGAAAAGGAGGCGGCTTTTTTTATGGCAAGTCAAGTAATGAGAATCACATTAAAGGCGTATGATCATCATCTAATCGATCAATCAGCAGGTAAAATCATTGATACTGTAAAGAAAACAGGATCAAAGGTGAGTGGACCAGTACCTCTACCTACAAAAAAGGAAGTTGTTACAATTCTAAGAGCTGTTCATAAGTACAAAGATTCTAGAGAGCAGTTCGAACAAAGAACACATAAGAGACTGATTGATATCATTACACCTACTCAGAAAACAGTAGATGCATTATCTAGACTGGAAATGCCTGCGGGTGTATACATCGACATCAAGATGAAAACCAAATAATTGATGTGATATCAGAAAGCAAGCATAAGCAAAAGCAAATGATTATTCATTAAAATAATTAGAAATAATAAGAAATAATCCTTATGGTTTATCATATAGAGAACAAAATCACATAGGTAGACCGTCTAGGATGATTGCAATAAATGCGATAGTAAGCTATCGTATGCAATCCGCTGTAGATTAAATAGGAGGTAAGACAATGAAGAAAGCAATTTTGACTACGAAAGTCGGAATGACCCAGGTCTTCGGTGATAATGGAGAACTTATACCTGTAACCGTACTGCAAGCAGGACCGATGCATGTAACACAAGTGAAGACTGTGGAGAACGACGGATACGCAGCAGTACAGGTTGGTTTTGGTGATATCAGAGAAACACTGGTAAACAAACCAAGAAAAGGACACTTTGCTAAAGCAGGTGTTGCAAATAAAAGATTTCTTAAAGAATTTAAGTTTGAGAATGCTTCTGACTATGAGGTAGGACAAGAAATCAAAGCTGATATCTTCTCAGCAGGTGATAAAGTTGATGCTACCGCTAAGTCAAAGGGTAAAGGTTTCCAAGGTGCAATTAAGCGACATGGATTATCTAGAGGACCTATGAAACATGGTTCTAAGTATCATAGACATGCAGGTGCCAACGCTGGTGCAGCTAGCCCGGGTCGTGTGTTCAGAGGCAAGAAGATGCCAGGACAAATGGGTAACGAAATGGTTACGGTACAGAACCTTGAAGTGGTAAGAGTGGATGCTGAAAAGAATCTAATCTTAGTGAAAGGTGCCGTGCCAGGAGCAAAGAAATCCTTAGTAGTATTGAAGGAAACAGTAAAGGCAAACTAAAGCTTTAAGAAAGGAGGAACTTAAGTTATGGCAAATGTAGCTGTTTATAATATTGAAGGCAAAGAAGTTGGTAAGTTAGAACTTAACGATGCTGTCTTCGGAGTAAAGATAAATAATCATTTAGTTCATATGGCTGTTGTTGCTCAGTTAGCTAACAAACGCCAGGGAACGCAGAGTGCAAAGACCCGTTCTGAAGTACGTGGTGGTGGAAGAAAGCCATGGAGACAGAAAGGAACTGGTCATGCAAGACAGGGTTCAATCAGATCTCCTCAATGGAAGGGCGGCGGTGTTGTATTTGCTCCAAAGCCAAGAGATTATTCCATTAAGTTAAATAAAAAAGAAAAAGTACTTGCACTCAAATCTGCATTAACATCTAGAGTTAACGAGAAGAAGATCGTAGTTTTAGATGAATTAAGCTTTAATGAAATTAAAACTAAGAATGTGAAGGCAATGCTTGATAGCTTTAAGCTTGATAGAGCACTTATTGTTCTTGATAAGAAAGATGAGAATGTTGTTCTTTCTGCAAGAAACCTTCCTAAAGTAAGAACTATATTAACAAACTCCATTAATGTATACGACATCTTGAAGTATGATACTTTAGTATTAACTAAGGATGCTGTAGCGCAACTCGAGGAGGTGTACGCATAATGGCAGATATTAAATATTATGATGTTATCCTTAAGCCTATCGTAACTGAGAAGAGTATGAACTCTATGGCTGAAAAGAAGTACACATTTTCTGTTCATCCAGAAGCTACGAAGAATCAGATTAAGGAAGCTGTTGAGAGGATGTTTGCTGGTACAAAGGTTGCTAAGGTTAACACAATGAACTTAGATGGTAAAAACCGTAGACGTGGAAATGTTGTTGGTAAAACAGCAAAGACAAAGAAAGCTGTTGTTCAGCTTACCGAAGACAGTGCTGATATTGAAATATTCTCTGGACTATAAGAGACAATATCGATATGTAAATACGATGAATGAATAGCAAGTCACAAGATAAGAATTTGCTTGCTAGTTATTCACTAAGTGAGAATTAGGATGCAGAGAAAGATAACAAATTATTGCATCAAGTGAAAGGAGTGCAAAACATGGGAATTAAAGTATATACCCCATATACACCTTCTAGACGTAACATGACAGGTTCTGATTTTTCTGAGATTACAGCTTCAAAGCCTGAGAAGTCATTGGTTGTTTCTTTAAATAGGAAAGCAGGCCGTAATAATCAAGGTAAAATCACAGTTAGACACCGTGGTGGTGGAGCTAGAAGAAAATATAGATTAATTGATTTTAAGAGAAGAAAAGATGGTATTCCAGCTACTGTTGTTAGCATTGAATATGATCCAAACAGAACTGCAAACATCGCATTAATTACTTATGCTGATGGTGAGAAATCCTACATTTTAGCACCTTATGGTCTTAAGGTAGGAACAAAGTTGATGAATGGTCCGAAAGCAGAAATCAAAGTAGGTAACTGCTTACCACTTCAAAACATTCCAATTGGTACACAAATTCATAACATTGAATTGTATCCTGGTAAAGGTGGACAGTTGGTTCGTTCCGCTGGTAACTCTGCACAGCTTATGGCGAAGGAAGGAAAGTATGCAACACTTCGTTTACCAAGCGGTGAGATGAGAATGGTACCAATTGTTTGTAGAGCAACCATTGGACAGGTTGGAAATGTTGATCATGAGTTGATTACTATCGGTAAAGCTGGTCGTAAGCGTCATATGGGCTTCCGTCCTACTGTGCGTGGATCTGTTATGAACCCGAATGACCATCCACACGGTGGTGGTGAAGGTAAGACAGGCATTGGTCGTCCAAGTCCTCTTACACCTTGGGGCAAACCTACTCTTGGCCTTAAGACAAGAAAGAATAATAAGAAATCTGATAAATTAATTATAAGAAGAAGAGACGGAAAAACTCTTAAGTAAGATAAGGTAAAAGAATTGGGGAACCAATTTGCTTAGTTAGAAATTCTAAGGAGGTTAGAATCATGGCTCGTTCATTAAAAAAGGGACCGTTTGCTGATAAATCTTTATTGAAAAAAGTAGATGAACTGAATAAGTCTGGCGATAAAACAGTAATCAAGACTTGGTCACGTCGTTCTACCATTTTTCCGCAGATGGTTAGTCATACAATCGCTGTTCACGATGGTAGAAGACATGTTCCTGTGTACATTACAGAGGATATGGTTGGGCATAAACTTGGTGAGTTTGTCTCTACCAGAACCTATAGAGGACACGGAAAAGACGAAAAGAAGACAAGAAAATAATGCGTAGGCATTAATGGAAGGAGGTTTCATCCATGGCGAAAGGACATAGATCCCAGATAAAGAGACAAAGAAATGAGATTAAGGACAATAGAGCGTCTGCAAAGTTATCCTATGCGAGAGTATCGGTACAGAAGGCTTGTTTCGTATTAGACGCCATTAGAGGTAAGGATGTACAAACAGCACTTGGTATTTTAACATATAACCCAAGATATGCTTCTAGTTTAATTTTAAAATTAGTTAAGTCAGCGATTGCTAACGCTGAAGTTAAGAATATGGATCCCTCTAAACTTTACATTGAGGAATGTTATGCAAATCAGGGACCGATTATGAAGAGAATAAAACCGAGAGCACGAGGCACAGCGTATCGTATCGAAAAGAGAATGTGCCACATCACAGTTGTGCTTAATGAAAGATAAGGAGGGCAATAATGGGACAAAAAGTTAATCCTCACGGCTTAAGAGTCGGAGTTATTAATGATTGGGACTCTAGATGGTATGCTGAAGCGGATTTTGCTGACAATCTCGTTGAAGATTATAAGATTAGAAAATTTCTGAAGAATAGACTATTCAGTGCAGGTATTTCTAAGATTGAAATTGAGAGAGCATCAAACCGTTTGAAAATAATTATTTATACCGCTAAGCCTGGCGTTGTTATAGGTAGAGGCGGTTCAGAAATTGAAAAGTTAAAGGTTGAGCTTCAAAAGTTTACCTCCAAGAGATTAAACATAGAGATTAAGGAAGTAAAGAGACCTGACCTTGATGCACAATTGGTTGCAGAAAACATTGCTGCACAGTTGGAGAATCGTATCTCTTTCAGAAGAGCTATGAAGTCTACAATGAACAGAACAATGAGAGCTGGTGCTAAAGGTATTAAGACAAGTGTATCCGGCCGTCTTGGTGGAGCGGATATGGCTCGTACAGAATTTTACAATCTAGGAACTATTCCACTACAGACTTTACGTGCTAACATCGATTATGGTTTTGCTGAGGCTGATACTACATTCGGTAAGTTAGGAGTAAAGGCTTGGATTTATCATGGAGAAGTGCTTCCCGCAAAAGGAGCTAAAAAGGAAGGGAGCGATAAATAATGTTAATGCCTAAGAGAGTTAAGCGTCGTAAGCAATTTCGCGGAACTATGAAAGGTAAAGCAATGAGAGGTAATAAACTAGCATACGGTGAGTATGGTCTTGTTGCAACAGAACCTTGTTGGATTAAATCTAATCAAATTGAAGCGGCCCGTATTGCTATGACTCGTTTTACAAAACGTGGCGGTAAGGTATGGATTAAGATATTCCCTGACAAACCTGTCACAACAAAGCCTGCAGAAACCCGTATGGGTTCCGGTAAAGGTTCCTTAGAGTATTGGGTAGCGGTTGTTAAACCAGGACGTGTAATGTTTGAAATCGCAGGTATTCCTGAGGAGACTGCAAGGGAAGCATTACGTCTTGCTATGCATAAATTACCGGTGAAATGTAAAATCGTTTCCCGTGCAGACTTAGAAGGCGGTGAAAACAGTGAAAATTAAAAACTATGTAGAAGATTTAAGAAANAAATCAGCTACAGAATTAAATGAAGAATTAGTAGCTGCTAAGAAGGAACTCTTTAACTTGAGATTCCAAAATGCGACCAATCAGCTGGATAACACCAGTAGAATTAAAGAAGTAAGAAAAAATATTGCTAGAATTCAGACGGTCATCTCTGAACTTTCAAAAGCTTCGAAATAAAAATAGACCATTAGGTCAACCCTTAGGTCGTGACCTACGGTCATAGAAAGGAGTTTCATTGTGGAAAGAAATCTAAGAAAAGTTCGTGTCGGCAAAGTGGTTAGCAATAAGATGGATAAAACAATTGTTGTAGCTATTACAGACAATGTTAAGCATCCTCTTTATGGAAAAATCGTTAAAAGAACCCATAAGCTTAAAGCACACGACGAAAACAATGATTGCAACATCGGCGATAGAGTAAGAATTATGGAAACCAGACCTTTGTCTAAGGATAAGAGATGGAGACTTATGGAGATCGTTGAAAGAGCAAAATAATCTTAAGTTTGCCTAGTAAGGTATACTAAGTTTCGATAGAGTTCGTAAGATGTGAACTCAATATATATGACAAGGGATCGCGGGTGTTGCCTGCGACCAGTTGTACAACAACTGAAAGGAGTATTATCATGATACAACAAGAATCAAGACTTAAAGTTGCCGATAATACTGGTGCAAAAGAAATTCTTTGTATCAGAGTATTAGGCGGCTCAGGTAGAAGATATGCTAATATAGGTGATATCATTGTTGCTTCTGTTAAAGATGCAACACCAGGCGGTGTTGTTAAAAAAGGTGATGTCGTTAAGGCTGTTGTCGTTCGTACTGTAAAGGGCGCACGTCGTAAAGATGGTTCTTATATTAGATTCGATGAGAATGCTGCTGTTATTATTAAAGATGACAAGAATCCAAGAGGAACCCGTATCTTTGGACCGGTAGCAAGAGAATTAAGAGAGAAACAATTCATGAAAATCGTTTCTTTAGCACCAGAAGTATTATAGGGAGGTGTCAACTGTGGCAACGATGAAAATCAAAAAAGGTGATACAGTTAAAGTAATCACTGGTAAAGATAAAGGTAAAGAGGGTAAGGTTATTTCTGTGAAGGACGGGAAAGTATTGGTAGAAGGTATCAATATGATTGCAAAACACAGCAAAGCTAACCAAGCAAACCCTAAGGGTGGAATTATCCATCAGGAAGCGCCTATCGATGTATCTAACGTAATGTATGTTCATAAGGGTAAAGTTACCAGAATTGGTTTTAAGACTGTTGAAGGTAAAAAAGGAACCCAAAAAGTACGTTTCGCTAAAACAACTGGCGATGTAATCGACTAATACGGAGAGGAGGAATACTGCGTTGGCTAGATTAAAAGATTTGTATAATAATGAAATAGTAGCCGGCATGACTAAAAAGTTCGGATATAAGAATGTTATGGAAGTGCCGAAATTAAATAAAATTGTCATCAACATGGGTGTTGGTGAAGCAAAGGAAAATGCAAAGGTTTTAGATGCAGCAGTTAGAGATCTTGAACTTATCTCAGGCCAGAAACCTGTTATTACAAAAGCAAAAAAATCCATTGCTAACTTCAAGTTAAGAGAAGGTATGCCTATCGGATGTAAAGTAACTTTACGTGGCGAAAGAATGTATGAGTTTGCTGATCGTTTAATCAACTTGAGCTTACCTCGTGTACGTGACTTCAGAGGTGTTAATCCGAATGCATTCGATGGAAGAGGAAACTATGCACTTGGTATTAAGGAACAGCTTATTTTCCCTGAGATTGAATACGATAAGGTGGATAAGGTAAGAGGTATGGATATTATCTTCGTTACAACTGCTAAGACTGACGAAGAAGCTCGTGAGTTGTTGACACAATTCGGTATGCCATTTAGAAAATAAAGGAGGAATTTCCATGGCTAAAAGGTCAATGAAAGTAAAGCAACAACGCCCACAGAAATTCTCCACAAGAGAATATAACCGTTGCAGAATCTGTGGTCGTCCACATGCGTATTTAAGAAAATATGGTGTTTGCAGAATATGTTTTCGTGAATTAGCATACAAAGGACAGATACCAGGGGTTAGGAAAGCAAGCTGGTAAAAGTTAAGAAAGGAGGCAATTATTATGACAATGAGCGATCCAATTGCAGATATGCTTACAAGAATCCGTAATGCCAATACTGCTAAACATGATACTGTAGATGTTCCTGCTTCTAAGATGAAAATCGCGATTGCTGATATCCTTCAAAGAGAAGGTTATATCAAGAAATATGAAGTTGAGGAAGTTGGAAGCTTTAAAAATATCCATATTACTTTAAAATATAGTAAAGATAAAAAGGTTAAAATTATCACTGGGCTTAAGAGGATTTCAAAACCAGGCCTTCGTGTGTATGCGAATAAAGATCAGCTTCCAAAAGTTCTTGGAGGTTTAGGTATTGCAATAATTTCTACCAACAAAGGTGTTATAACTGATAGAGAAGCTAGAGAGTTAAACGTAGGTGGAGAGGTTTTAGCATTCGTTTGGTAAAAAGTTGTGAGTCGGACTTATAGATTGATTAGTCTACGACATTAAAATAGGAGGTGCGGGCATGTCACGTATAGGAAGAATGCCTATCGCTATACCTGCAGGTGTAACTGTAGATGTAGCAGAAAATAATAAAGTGACCGTTAAGGGTCCGAAGGGAACACTAGAGAGAGTGTTACCTGCTGAACTTGGAATTAAAGTAGAGGGTTCAGAAGTTATTGTTACAAGACCAAATGATTTAAAGAAATTCAAATCATTACATGGTCTTACTAGAACCCTAATTGCAAATATGGTTATCGGTGTAACCCAGGGTTATGAAAAACATTTGGAAATCAACGGTGTTGGTTACAGAGCTGCAAAGTCTGGTAAAGAATTAACATTAACATTAGGTTATTCCCATCCCGTTGTTATGACAGATCCAGAAGGTGTTGAATCAACACTTGACGGACAGAACAAGATTATTATTAAAGGTATTGATAAAGAAAAGGTTGGCCAATATGCCGCTGAAATCAGAGATAAGAGAAGACCTGAGCCATACAAGGGTAAAGGTATTAAATATGCTGATGAAGTAATCAGGCGTAAGGTTGGTAAGACCGGTAAGAAATAAGGGAGGAGTGAAATATAATGGTTAAGAAAGAATCTAGAGAAGTTATTCGTAGAAAAAAACATCTAAAAATCCGTAATCGTTTCACAGGTACTCCTGAGAGACCGCGTTTAGCTGTATATAGAAGCAACAATCATATGTATGCTCAGATTATCGATGATACTGTTGGTAATACTATAATCGCAGCATCTACGTTGGAAAAAGGTGTTAAGGCTGAACTTCAGAAAACCAACGATGTAGCAGCAGCAGCATATTTAGGAACTGTAATCGCAAAGAAAGCATTAGAAAAAGGAATTGAGTCTGTTGTCTTTGATCGTGGTGGCTTCATATATCAAGGAAAGATTAAAGCGTTAGCAGATGCAGCCCGTGAAGCTGGTCTGAAATTCTAAGCAAGGAGGAAAAACATGAAACGAACATTCGTTGACGCCAGTCAAATGGAATTAGAAGATAAAGTCGTATCCATCAAGCGTGTTACAAAGGTTGTTAAAGGTGGACGTAACATGAAATTTACAGCACTTGTTGTTGTAGGTGACAAGAACGGCCACGTTGGAGCAGGCTTAGGAAAAGCAGCTGAAATTCCAGAGGCTATTCGTAAAGGTAAAGAGAATGCTATAAAGAAATTAATAAGCTTACCACTTGATGAAAATGGCAGTGTACCTCACGACTTCATTGGTAAATTCGGTGGTTCTACCGTTTTACTAAAGCGTGCGCCAGAAGGTACCGGTGTTATCGCCGGAGGTCCAGTACGTAACGTACTTGAGCTTGCGGGCTATAGAAACATCCGTACCAAATCACTTGGTTCTAACAATAAACAGAATGTTGTTCTTGCTACAATTGAAGGATTGAGCCAGTTAAAGACCCCTGAGGAAGTAGCTAAGCTTCGTGGTATACCAGTAGAACAGCTGTTACAGTAACAGCTGCCCTACCACGTGATTATTCAAATATGGAGGTGTCAAAATGGCAGGTAAATTAAAAATTACTTTAGTTAAATCTACAATCGGCGCCATTCCAAAACACTGCAAAACAGTAGAAGCTCTTGGTCTTAGAAAACTAAATAAGACAGTTGAGATGCCTGATAATGCTGCAGTTCGAGGAATGATTGCTCAAGTTAAGCATTTAGTAAAGGTCGAAGAAATATAAAAGAATAAGTAAAAAAAGGAGGTGCACAAGATGAATCTATCCGATTTAAGACCGGCAGAAGGTTCCAAACAAAGTAAAAACTTTAGAGTAGGTCGTGGTCACGGTTCAGGAAACGGAAAAACAGCTGGTAAGGGTCACAAAGGCCAAAAAGCTCGTTCTGGAGCTCCTAGAATTGGATTCGAAGGTGGCCAAATGCCATTATATAGAAGAATTCCGAAACGTGGTTTTACTAATAGAAATACTAAAGAAATCGTTGCAATTAATGTAGATGTATTAAATAGATTTGATGAAGGTGTTACAGTAACAGTTGATTCATTGATCGAAGCAGGAATCATCAAAAACCCGAGAGATGGTGTAAAGATTCTTGGAAATGGGGAATTAACTAAGAAGCTTGATGTCAAGGTTAATGCATTTAGTGCAAGTGCAGTCGAAAAAATACAGGCTCTTGGTGGAAATGCTGAGGTGATCTAATGTTTAAAACACTCCGAAATGCTTTTAAGGTTAAGGATATACGTAATAAACTAATGTTTACTTTTCTAGCACTAATTATAGTAAGGCTGGGAACTCTGCTCCCAGCTCCTGCCATAAGCAGGGACGTAACGGAGCAGTGGTTCAATGCAGAAAACTTAGGATTCTTCAATATTTTAACAGGTGGATCCTTTAGTAAGATGTCTATTTTTGCGCTGAGTATTTCCCCATATATATCTGCTTCAATTATTATGCAACTCTTAACAATTGCAATACCTAAATTGGAAGAGATGCAGAAAGAAGGCGAAGACGGACGAAAGAAAATCAATGAGCTTACCCGATATATGACAGTAGTATTAGCTGTTATTGAATCAGGTGCTATGGCAATTGGTTTTGGCAGCGCAGGTGCCTTAGAGGGTGGTTTAAGTTTTACAAATGTAGTAGTTATTATCGCATCCTTTACTGCAGGTACAGCATTTCTAATGTGGTTGGGTGAACAGATTACGCAAAAAGGTGTCGGCAACGGTATCTCTATTATTTTGTTAATTAACATTGTATCAACTATGCCAGGTGATTTTGTCAACCTATTTTATCAGTTTATCTATGGTAAACCGGTTGGTATGGGTATTTTAGCAGCTGTTATAATTATTGCAGTCATCGTAGTTACAATTGTATTGGTTATTTTCCTACAAGATGGAGAAAGAAAAATCCCTGTACAATATACGAAGAAAGTGCAAGGAAGAAAGATGGTTGGTGGACAATCCTCCCATATTCCTTTGAAAGTTAATACAGCTGGTGTTATACCGGTTATCTTCGCCAGCTCATTGATGAATTTTCCGATTCTAATTGGATCATTCTTTGGAGTATATCCTGCAAGAGCTCATTTTTGGCCTAAGGTACTTAAAGTTCTTAGCCAAGGCGACTGGCTAGTATTTAAGAGCTGGGGAGAGTTCAAATACTCTATTGGTTTATTAATCTATATTGCTCTTATTATTTTCTTTGCTTACTTTTATACATCGATTACCTTTAATCCGATTGAAGTAGCAAATAATATGAAGAAGCAAGGTGGATTTATTCCAGGCATCCGTCCTGGTAAGCCAACTACGGATTACTTAACAAAGGTACTTAATAATATTATATTGATCGGAGCAGTCGGTTTAATCATTGTTTCCGTGATACCTATAATCTTCTCGGGAGCTTTTGGAGCTAGAGTAAACTTTGGTGGCACATCAATTATCATTATTGTTGGTGTTATCATTGAGACAATCAAACAGATTGAATCTCAGATGCTTGTACGCCACTACAAAGGTTTCCTGAATGATTAATGATTATCCCGTTATGAGGTCGTATGCGGCCTCATAAGGGGTATTGTGATTCAAATTACTCAGTAATATCTTTGAAATTATTATTTTACTTATTTTATAAGATTAAATTTTAATCTCACATGTAACAAATGATGAAAAGCGAATATAATATTTTGGAGCCATGCATGAGATAGTTTAAAATCATGATTTTCATAAAGGTAATTTAACTTCTTTACCAATTTAATTGCTTTATTGCGCTCTGCATAACATGGAAATCGTGAATTACTCTACGAGAATTTTAGTTCTCGTTCATACATTGCTTTTCAGGTTGTGAAGAAAGGTATGGTTATTAATAGGTATGAAAATTATTATGTTGGGAGCTCCCGGAGCTGGAAAAGGTACACAAGCAAAAAAATTAGCAGATAAATATAATATTCCGCACATATCTACTGGAGATATTTTTCGCGCTAATATTAAGAATGGAACTGAATTAGGTAAAAAAGCACAAGTTTATATGGACCAAGGTTTATTAGTACCGGATGAATTGGTTGTAGATTTAGTTGTTGATCGTTTTAAAGATGCAGATTGCAAGGATGGTTATGTCTTGGATGGTTTCCCTAGAACAATTCCCCAGGCAGAAGCCCTTGATGAAGCTCTTAGTAAGAGTGGAGAAAGAATTGAATATGCCATAGATGTTAATGTTGCTGATGAAGTAATTATCGATCGCATGTCTGGAAGAAGAGCATGTCTGAATTGTGGGGCAACTTATCATGTGGTTAACATTCCACCAAAGAAAGAAGGTATCTGTGATACTTGTGGTAAATCATTAGTTCTTCGTGAGGATGATAAGCCAGAAACAGTTAAGAAACGCCTTGCTGTTTATCATGAGCAGACACAACCGCTAATTGATTACTATATTAATAAAGGCATCTTAAAATCAGTAGATGGAACGAAAACAATGGATGAAACCTTTCATGAGATTGTCCAGGTTATTGAAATGTAAGAAGGGAATTCAATTGCATAGCTAATGAGATTGACTTAGCCACAATAGTATTGTATTGTATCAATATTGAATTGATATAGCTTGCATCCGAAATGTAACAGTGTTCGATGTTATTCGTATAGAAAGGAAGAGATTGATTGTCAATAATGATTAAGTCAGAGAAAGAAATAGAATATATGAGGGAGTCTGGACGAATTCTATCGATATTACATGAAGAATTAAAGCAATTTGTCCGCCCAGGCATTACGACTCTGGATATTGATAAAAAATGCAGGGAGCTGATTAAGAGTTTTAACTGCATACCATCCTTTTTAGACTATCAAGGATTTCCTGCATCCCTTTGTGTATCCGTTAATGATGAAGTGGTACATGGAATTCCAGATAATAAACATATTCTTCGTGATGGGGACATTGTAAGTTTGGATGCTGGAGTAATCTATAAAGGTTACCATTCAGATGCAGCAAGAACCATAGCTGTTGGCGAAGTCTCAGAGGAAGCAAAGCAATTAATTAAAGTTACCGAACAAAGCTTTTTCGAAGGAATAAAGTATGCAAAACAGGGATATCATCTACATGAGATATCAGCGGCTATTCAAGAATACGTAGAATCCTTTGGATATTCTGTCGTTAGAGATTTGGTAGGGCATGGGATAGGTAAGAATCTTCATGAAGAACCGCAGATACCAAATTTTAAACAGAAGCGTAGAGGACCAAAGCTTGAAGCAGGAATGACCTTGGCGATCGAACCTATGGTAAATGTAGGAAGATATGATGTCCTCTGGTTGGATAATGATTGGACTGTTGTAACGGCGGATGGTACACTATCAGCGCATTACGAGAATACTGTACTGATTACAGATGGAGAGCCGGAAATCCTTACGTTATATAATGCTTAATCGCAAAGCACTTTTGCTAAGCGATTTTGCAAAGTGAATTTGTAAGCAGATTTACTTTTGTATCCTATATTTCCTATTAGAAAGGCTTGCTATATGTTACGGAACTTAAAAATCGGAGGTTTTACAATAGCAACTGCTGGACATGATGCCGGCAGATGTTATGTAATAATAAATATAGACAAAGAATATGTATATTTAGTGGATGGTAATATTCGAACATTAGACCGTCCTAAAAAGAAAAAATTGAAACATGTAAATTTGCTCAAACATTTCGATTCAAATCTTGCAGAAAAGATTACCAATAATGTTGTAACNAACGAAGAAATNAAAAGAGCAATTAAGTTATGGAAAGATAGAAATTCGAGTAAGGAGGTTGAGTAATGTCAAAGGCCGATGTTGTTGAAATTGAAGGAACGGTAGTAGAGAAACTGCCGAATGCGATGTTCCAGGTGGAATTGGAAAATGGACATAAAGTTTTAGCACATATTAGTGGTAAGCTTCGTATGAACTTTATTAAAATAGTACCTGGCGATAAGGTAACTTTGGAGCTATCCCCGTACGATCTAACGAAGGGTCGAATTATATGGCGTGATAAATAGTCGATTGAATTACCTGAATTCATGATAAAATTCTATGATATAAAACTTGTATTAGTATATCATAGAATTTCAAAATATTTACAGATTAAAATAAAAAATATTNCTTGCTATTATATTTCTGCGGTGATATAATAAAAAATGGA
>JGI24707J26582_10001175_pt1 | contig 20820 bp, 16 predicted proteins | sample BioPla1DNA1_FD_26582 | JGI IMG/M metagenome (IMG submission 26582)
TTTGTATCAAAAGCAGTGATGGCAGCTATGGGATCTCCATTAACAAATAAATATGCGGAAGGATATCCAGGAAAACGATATTATGGTGGATGTGAGTATGTAGATATTGTAGAAGACTTAGCAAGAGAACGGGCTAAAAAGATTTTTGGTGCAGAACATGCGAATGTACAACCTCATTCTGGAGCTCAAGCGAATATGTCTGTATTTTTTTCTGTACTAAATCCTGGAGATAAGGTTATGGGGATGAATTTATCCCATGGTGGACATCTAACTCATGGAAGTCCTGTTAATATGTCAGGAAAACATTATGAAATTATTCCTTATGGTGTAAATGAAAAAACAGGCTTAATTGATTATGAAGAAGTAAGAAAATTAGCTTTAGAGCATCGACCTAAAATGATTATTGCAGGAGCAAGTGCTTATTCACGAATCATTGATTTTCAAAAATTTGGAGAGATTGCAAAAGAAATAGATGCATATTTAATGGTGGATATGGCACATATTGCAGGATTAGTAGCTGCAGGATTACATCCTAATCCAGTTCCTTATGCTGATTTTGTGACAACTACTACACATAAAACATTAAGAGGTCCTAGGGGAGGTATGATTCTTTGTAAAGAAAAATATGCAAAGAGGATTGATAAGGCTGTTTTCCCCGGCGTTCAGGGGGGACCTTTAATGCATATTATTGCGGCTAAGGCAGTTAATTTTAAAGAAGTGTTAACAGATGAATTTAAAGTATACCAACAACAAATTATAAAAAATGCAAAGGCATTGGCAGATGCATTGATAAAAAAAGGGTTTGAATTAGTGTCTAATGGTACAGATAATCACTTATTATTAGTTGATTTACGAAATATGAATGTAACAGGAAAAGAAGCAGAACATTATTTAGATGAGATTGGTATAACTTGTAACAAAAATACCATTCCTTTTGATCCTCAAAGTCCTTTTGTAACTAGTGGAATCCGTTTAGGAACACCTGCNGTTACAACTCGAGGGATGAAAGAAGAAGAGATGAAAGAAATAGCAGAAATTATTTATTTAGCTTTATCTGATTTTGAAGCGAATCAAAAAGAAGCAGAAGAAAGAGTAAGAAAACTTACTGCAAAATATCCGTTATATGAAGCATAAATGTTATTCGATAGACCCAATATAAGATTGGGTCTATTTATTTATTATTTTTTGTAAAAATAGAGATATATTATCTTATATTGTTTTTGAATAGAAGATAANATATTTTTAAATTAATAACCTAAAGATTCGCCTACAAGGATAACTTTGATTCGGTTTGGAATACGAGACATACGAGTAATTACAGTATGAGCACAAATCGAATCATCGGATAGACAATCTCCACATTTTCCTGTTTTTGTACATGGAGTATTTTTATTTAATCGAAGGGCATTAATAGGTGCTGCTTGATTTTTTACTCTCATTAGAGCTGCGTTTTCATCGGCAACCACTTTATTCATACCAGCCACTATAATCACATTCTTAGGTCCATAGATTAAGGCAGCTACTCGGTTTCCTGTACCATCCGTATTTACTAGTTTCCCATCTAATGTAATCGCATTACTACTCATTAAATAGTAATCACACGATAAAGCATCGTGATAGAGCTGTTCTATTTCTTGAGGAGTNTTAGCTAAACTACGATCAAGAANGTCATAGGATTTTTCCTGAAGCTTTTGTTGAATATGTAATGCTTTTAATGTCATAGAGCCACCCCAAGAAACGGAGCTGTTTTTAGGAATTAATTGCAATATTTGTTTGCTAGCTTCTTCTTTAGTAGAACAATAATAAGCTTCTATATTCCTTTTTTTAAAAGCCTCTATTATTTTTTTACCTTGCAGAGCATAATATTGTTTTACCGGTGTAGACATAAATAGACCTCCTTATTTTTATTTGAAGAATTTATATAATTTATCATCTATTCCTATTGTATCATAAAGTTTTTATTTAATAAAACCTTGTAAAAATGGATATCCTATTATAAAAATATTGAGAGATGAACATGGAATTATTTTTTGTTATTATAACGTTAAGAAAAATTTATGAAGGGGAAGAGAAAGGAAGAGGTTTTATGCAGGACTTTTATACTAAAACAGTGGAAGAAGTCGTAAACCAATTCAATACAAGTTCCAAACAAGGATTAACAGAAGCAGAAGCAAAACAACGCTTACAAAGATATGGTAAAAATCTATTGGTAGAAAATAAAGGACGTACGATAGGACAAATGATTTTAGAACAATTTACAGATTTTTTGGTCCTTATTTTANTTGTGGCTAGTATTGTATCCATTGCATTAGGAGAATATGTTGATGGTATAGTAATCGTATTGATTATTGTTTTAAATGCAACTTTAGGTGTAGTTCAAGAGTATAAAGCGAGTAATGCTTTACAGGCATTAAAAGAAATGGCAGCACCTCAAGCAAAAGTGATTCGAGGTGGAGAATTACATAAAATTGCAGCCGATCAATTAGTTCCTGGAGATGTAATTGTTTTAGAAGCGGGAGATTATGTACCAGCGGATTTACGTCTAGTGGAAAGTATGAATTTAAAAATAGAAGAAGCTGCTTTAACAGGAGAATCAGTTCCAGTAGAAAAATTTGCAGAAGAATGGATACAGGAAAAGGTAGGCATTGGAGATCGCGTTAATTCTGCGTTTATGGGTACGATTGTAACGTACGGAAGAGGAAGAGGTATTGTTACTGATACAGGGATGAAAACGGAAATGGGTTCTATTGCAAGGATGTTAGAAAAGGTGGAAGAAGACGGGACAATATTACAAAAAAAACTAGCTTCTTTTGGGAAAAAGCTGGGAATTGCATGTTTAGGAATTTGTATTTTAGTTTTTATTTTAGGAATGATTAGACAAGAACCTTTTATGCAGATTTTTATGATATCGGTTAGTTTAGCAGTAGCTGCTATTCCAGAAGGGCTTCCAGCTGTGGTAACTGTAGTTTTAGCTTTAGGAATGCAAAGAATGGTAAAAAGAAATGCTATTATCAAACGGTTAAGTGCTGTAGAGACATTAGGAAGTACGACGATTATTTGTACAGATAAAACAGGAACGTTAACTCAAAATAAAATGACGGTTGTAGAAATATTTGATGGAATTGATTTTTGGGAAGTAACAGGACGTGGATATGTAGCAGAAGGTGATATTCTTCCAACAAATGATACTTCTACAAAGAAAGAACCTATTTCTTTAGAGTTTCTATTACAAGCGGGGGTATTATGTAATGATGCAGAATTTAAAAAAGCAGAAGAAGATATTATTGGTGATCCTACTGAAGGAGCTTTATTAGTTGCTGGAGAAAAAAGAGGATATATCAAAGAAAAATTAGAACAACAATATCCAAGGATTGAAGAGCTTCCTTTTGATTCTAAAAGAAAGTTGATGTCTACTTTCCATCAACAAGAAAAAGACATTCGGATGTATACTAAAGGAGCTCCAGACATTATTTTAAATCGTTGTGAATTTATTTTGCAAAAAGAAGAAGTTATACCTTTAACAGAAAGAATGAAAGAAAAGATACAAAAAGCAAATGATTATTTTGCTAATAAAGCATTGCGAGTTTTAGGATTGGCGTATAAAAATATAGATACATTAGAAAGAGTGGAAGAACAGGAAAATGAACTTATTTTCTTAGGTCTAGTTGGTATGATTGATCCACCTCGAGAAGAAGCAAAGAAAGCAGTTGCCCTTTGTAAGCAAGCGGGTATTCAACCGGTGATGATTACGGGGGATCATAAGATTACGGCTACAGCGATTGGAAAAGCAATAGGAATTATTGAAAAAGAAGAAGAGACGATGGATGGTAGTGAGATTGATCAATATAATGATAAAANTTTTCGAGAAAAGGTAAAAAAAGTTCGTGTTTTTGCACGTGTATCTCCTCAACACAAAGTTCGTATTGTAAAAGCAATTCAATCCAATGATGAAATTGTAGCTATGACAGGGGATGGTGTAAATGATGCNCCTTCACTAAAACAAGCAGATATTGGAATTGCCATGGGAATTACAGGCACAGATGTTTCAAAAGAAGCTGCCGATATGATTTTAACGGATGATAATTTTTCCAGTATTGTAGATGCAGTCGAAGAAGGACGAATTATTTATAGTAATATTCGTAAATTTGTAGGTTTTTTATTATCTTGTAATATTGGAGAATTATTATTAATTTTTATAGCAATGCTCCTAGGTTGGCCAGTACCTCTATTACCCATTCAATTATTATGGCTTAATTTGATTACGGATTCTTTTCCTGCTTTTGCATTAGGATTGGAACAAAAAGAGGAGGGAATTATGTCGAAACCTCCTCGGGATCCTCAAGAATCCATTGTAGATCGCAGTATGACAATTACGATTATAGCCCAAAGTATTGCTTTAAGTGTAGTAGCATTAGTAGCGTTTCAGTATGGATTGCAAATACTAGGTTCTTTAGAAGCAGGACGAACAAGTTGTTTTATTGCTTTAATTTTGGGTGAACTTTTACGAGCTTATTCAGCACGATCTGAACATCAATCTTTATTTAAGATGAAAATATTTTCTAATCAGTTTTTAAATATAGCTATTTTAAGTGCATTATTTCTTTTACTATTCGTTGTTTATGTTCCTTTTTTACAATCTATATTTCGTACTGTTTCACTTTCATTTTCTGATTTAGGAATACTTATTGTATTGTCTTTTATTCCATTAATAGGAGGAGAAATTGCTAAACGATTTAAATAACATAAAAGAGAAAAAGGATAGGAAGTTTGTATTTCACAGGCTTCCTATTTTTTATATTATTTATAAATCTAAGGATTTTAAATATTCGCTAGGAGCTATTCCGGTTAATCGTTTAAAATTGCGATAAAAAGTAGAATAATCTTCATAACCAATAGAATGGGCGACTTCAGATACAGGAATACCTAAGAGAAATTGTTCTTTGGCTTTTAATATACGTTTATGAGAAATATAATCACCGATGGTAACTCCCGTATTTTTCTTAAATAAATGACATAAATAATATTTATTAATAAAAAACTTATTTTCTAGTTCATCTAAAGTAATGGTTTGATATAAACGATCATTGATATAATGAAGCACTTCTATAATTTTATCATCATAATTAGAAGAAGCAGGTACGGTTTTTTGTTTTGCAAAAATTTGATTTAAAGCAATTAATAATTGAAGAAAATAGGTTTTAAAGAGTAAGTCATTTTCAACAGAGGTAGGAGAAATTTCGCATAATTGTTGAAATAATGTTGGTATAGGAGAGTTTAAAATATCTTGATTAGGTAAAAGGTTATTTTGCCCTAATTTTCTTCTTTCAAAGCAGTATAAGATATTATATTTTTGAGTTTGGAATGCAGAAATATATTCAGGGCGAAAATGAATCACGATACGTTTATAAGGAGCAGAGGTATTAAAGACAGGACGGTGTAGCTCGCCTGTATTAATTAATAAAAGATCATGAGGATGTAAATGATAGGTACTTCCTTCAATAAGATAAGTGACATCACCCGATAAAAAATAATAAATTTCATATAGGTCATGGATGTGTACAGAAAAATTATCATGTGGGATAAGGTCATGATAGTTCATATTTAATAAAGAGCCATACTCATAGTAAAAAGAGGAATTCATGTATATTCTCCTTGTAGTGTATTTTTTTTAGATTACGATAGCAATATATGCAATGTATGAAGCAATATAAACAAAGTTATTTTCTTATTTTTAATTTATAATAAAATTATAACATAAAATTAATATAGTTGAAAAGGAGGAGTTGTATGCAAACATTTGTATTATCTGCTTTTGCGGATGAAATAGATTCTGATTTAAAGTTGCAAATGGATACATTAGAAAAACATCAAATATGTCATATTGAGATGCGAGGGGTAAATGGGAAAAATATTACAGAACATTCTTTACAAGAAGTAAAAAAAATAAAAAAACAATTAGATGATAGAGGGTTTCGTATTTCTGCTATTGGTTCTCCTATTGGGAAAATTCAAATTACGGATGATTTTTCATCTCATTTAGATTTATTTAAACATACATTAGAGATTGCAGATATTTTGGAAGCTCCTTTTATTCGAATGTTTAGTTTTTATATGCCAAAAGGAAAAAAAACAGAGCTTTATAAAGATGAAGTTCTAGAACGTTGGTATCAATTTTTAAAAGCGGCAAAAGGAACAGATATTATCTTATTACATGAAAATGAAAAAGAAATATATGGGGACATTCCAGAACGTTGTTTAGAATTAGTCAATAATATGAATTCATCACAGATGAAATTAATTTTTGATCCTGCTAATTTTATACAATGTGATGTAGATACGATAGAGGCTTATGAACTTTTAAAAGAAGAAGTGATCTATTTTCATATTAAGGATGCAAATTATGCGGATCATCAAGTAGTACCAGTAGGATATGGTGATGGACAAGTGCAACAAATTTTAACCAAGGCCTATCAAAATGGATTTAAAGGATTTCTTTCCTTAGAGCCTCATTTAGGATCTTTTATTGGATTATCTAAATTAGAACAAGGAAATCTAAAGGTTAAGAAGGAACAATCAGGACCTGAGAAGTTTGCTATTGCAACGAATGCACTTAAAAATATTCTTAAAGAAATTAAAGGATAAAGGAGAAATGACCATGAGTTTTGTAAAAATAGGTATTATTGGTATTGGAAATATGGGACGCAAGCATGCATTAAATATAAAAGAAGGACGAGTGCCAGGAGCAAAATTAATTGCTGTATGTGATTGGGATCAAGATCAGTTACAATGGGCGAAAGAACATTTAGGTTCAGATGTAAAACTTTTTGATTCTGCGGAAAGTATGTTTGATGCAAATGTTATTGATGCTGTTTTAGTTGCAACTCCTCATTATGACCATCCACCTTTAGCAATTCAAGCTTTTGAAAAAGGTTTGCATGTTCTTATAGAAAAGCCAGCCGGCGTTTATACAAAACAAGTACGGGAAATGAATGAAGTGGCAGCTAAAACAGATAAAGTATTTGGAATTATGTATAATCAGAGAACCAATCCTATCTATAGAAAATTAAAAGACTTAATTGATTCAGGTGAATTGGGAGAAATTAGAAGAGTGAACTGGATTATTACTTCTTGGTATCGATCTCAAAGTTATTATGATTCTGGCGGATGGCGTGCTACTTGGGCAGGTGAGGGAGGAGGAGTATTACTCAATCAAGATCCTCATCAATTAGATTTATGGCAATGGCTTTGCGGTATGCCTAAGCGAGTGAGAGCGTTTATGGGATTTGGGAAAATGCATAATATAGAAGTAGAAGATGATGTGACTGCGTATGTAGAATATGAAAATGGAGCTACGGGAGTGTTTATTACTTCTACGAGTGATACACCAGGAACCAATCGCTTAGAAATTACAGGAGATCATGGAAAAATTGTTGTGGAAGATGATCATTTGAAGTTTTGGAGATTACGAATTCCTGAACGACAGTTTAATAAAGAATATACAGGTGGTTTCGGTGAACCAGAATGTTGGAAATGTGAAGTACCTATTGAAGGAGAAAATTCACAACATATTGGAATATTAAAAAATTGGGTTTTGGCTATATTAAAAGGAACACCGCTTTTAGCTCCGGGAGAAGAAGGAATTTTAGGTCTTACCTTATCGAACGCCATGCATTTATCTGCTTGGACCGATGACTGGGTGGATCTTCCTATGGATGAAGATTTGTTTTATGAAAAATTAGAAGAAAAAATTAAAAGCTCTACCTTTAAGAAAACAGTTAGAAAAGCAACTTTTGATGTAACAGGGACGCATTAAAAGTAGAAGGGTGAGAAAAATGAAAAAATTAGGTAGTGCTATTATAGGGTATGGTTCTATTGGCCCTATTCATGCAGAANCTATTTCAAATTTACCACAAGTTCAATTAAAGGCGGTAGTGGATCTAAACAAAGAAGCAAGAGAACGTGCCAATAATAAATATCATTGTCAGGTATATGAACAATATGATCAAGTATTACAAGATTCAGAAATTCAAGTCATACACATTTGTACTCCACATTATCTTCATGTACCGATGGCTATNCAGGCTATTCAAGCAGGAAAACATGTATTGATAGAAAAACCAGTAGCAATAAATTTGAAGGAATTAGCAGATATAAAGCAGATTCTAAAGTTATATCCGAATACTTATGCAGGAGTTATTTTTCAAAATCGTTATAATGAAACATCTATAAAAGCAAAAAAGATGATAGAAAATAAAGAAATAGGAGAAATATTGGGGATCAAAGGAATTCTTACATGGTATCGAAGTGAAGATTATTATAAAAAAAGTGATTGGAGAGGAAAATGGGAAACGGAAGGAGGAGGTGTTTTAATTAATCAAGCAATTCATACTTTAGATTTGATGCAATGGTTGGGAGGAAAAATTAAAGCAATTAAAGGAAGTGTGGATATTCGTAGTCTTCAAAATATAATAGAGGTAGAAGATACGGCTGAAGCAACATTGTATTTTGAAAGTAAGTATCGCGGTATTTTTTATGCAACGAATAGTTATACAGAGAATTCTTCAATAGAACTTGCGGTTCATGGAAGTCAAGGAAATATTACTTTACGAGATCGGCAATTAATTCTTACAAAAGAAGGTCAAAGTACCATTATAGCAAAAGATAGAGGTATTCAAAAAGGAAAACCTTATTGGGGAAGTTCTCATCAAAAACAAATAGATGATTTTTATCAATGTATCATTCAAAAAAAGGACTATTCGATTTCGATAGAAGAAGCAGGAATAGCTATTGAAATGATTCAAGGTATTTATCAATCGGATCGTACAGAAAGACCTTACAAAATGCAATATTTATAAAATAAGTATAGTTATTTTTACAGTAGAGAATATTTATGGTACTATCAATTATATATAGATAATAGATACAAAGGTGATTATTTTTAGATTATATCCTTAGATCAGAGAGATTGTTTTTTTGAATACTATAAGTATTATAATAGAATAGAAGTAATTAAAATATAAATGAAACGTTATAAAAGGAGGAATATAAATGTCACAACCTAAAATAGCCGCTCAGTTATATACTTTGAGGGATTTTTTAAAAACACCGGAACAAATACAAGAAACCTTTAAAAAGGTAAAACAAATAGGATATTCAGCGGTACAGGTATCCGGAGTAGGAGTTATTGATCAGGAAAAAGCCAAAGTAATTAAAGACGCAGCGAAGGAAAACCAGTTAAATATTTGTGCAACTCATATTAGTTATGAGCAATTACAAAATCAAATGGATTGGGTAATAGATTTTCATAACATGTGGGATTGTACGTACGTAGGATTAGGAGCTATGCCAGAACAATATCGCAATGAAGAAGGATATCATTTTTTTGCAAAAGAAGCATCGAAGATAGGAAAAATTTTAAAAGAACATGANCTTTCNTTTATTTATCATAACCATGCTTTTGAGTTTGAAAAATATAATGGNAAGACGGGTATGGATATTTTATTNAAAGAAAGTGATCCAGCTACTTTTCATTTTGAGTTAGATACGTATTGGGTACAAGCNGGAGGAGCCGATCCAGTGGAGTGGATTAATAAGGTAAAAGGTAGAATGNCAGTTGTTCATTTTAAAGATATGGGAATTCATGAAGGAAAGCAAGTTATGATGGAAATTGGGCAAGGAAATCTAAATTGGAGAAAAATTATTCAAGCTTGTCAAGAAATAGGAGTAGAATGGGCTGCGGTAGAACAAGATATTTGTTTAAGAAGCCCTTTTAAAAGTTTAGAAATGAGTTTATCATATTTAAAAGAGTTAGGATTATAAAGTAAACTAAAATGGAATCATGTAGTATAATAAAGAGCGAACCGATGCAATGAAGAGTTGCAAAAGATGGTTCGTTCTTTGTTATACTTTATTTATGATATAAAAGAATATAAATAGAAGGGTGAATAGAATGAAAGTTCAAACATTAGATTTATGGACAAAAGAGGAATATTTACATAACCAAGGGATTCCTACTCTTACTACTTACATTACGGATACAACAAATAAAAAACCAGCAATTATTATTTGTCCAGGAGGAGGTTATAATCATTTATCAGATCGAGAAGCTGAACCTGTTGCTTTACAGTTTGTAGCAAAAGGATATCAGGCTTTTGTAGTTCGATATAGTGTAGCTCCCATTCATCATCCACAGCCTCTTTTAGACGTTGCAAAAGGTATTCAGCTAGTTCGAGGACATGCTGAAGAATGGAAGGTAGATTCTAATAAAATTATTGTATTAGGATTTTCAGCAGGTGGTCATGTAGCTGCCAGTATTTCTGTTTACTGGAATCACCCTATAATCAAAGAAAAATTGCATGTAGATCCAACATATATNCAACCTAATGGTACGATTTTATGCTATCCTGTTATTTCTTTTCAAGAATTTGCACATGAAGGTTCGGTATATAATTTATTAGGGGAAAATCCAAAAGAAACATTAAAAGAGAAGATGTCTCTTTATAAACAAGTGGGAGCACATGTACCTCCAACGTTTATTTGGCATACGGTAACAGATGCTAGTGTACCTGTAGAAAATAGTTTATTTTATATTACGGCTTTACAAAGACATCATATTCCTTTTGAAGCTCATTTGTATGATCAAGGTGCTCATGGACTTGCTTTAGCAAAAAGAGAAACATGTGATGGAAGAGAAGAATTAATCGATCCACATATAGCCTCTTGGCTTCAGATAGCTCACGAATGGATAGAAAGAAATATATAAAAGATGATAAAAATTGATTGACATTATAATCTCATTGCGATAATTTATTTCATATGATTTGTACAAAAATAAGATTAAAAAAACATGATCATATTCAATTATTGATTCTGAAAAAAGGAGAGTTTAAAATGAATGATCCATTTATTATGACTCCAGGACCTACTCAAATACATGAAGATGTTAGAAGAGCTATGTCGAAAAATATTACCAATCCAGATTTAGATTTGAATTTTTATGAATACTATAAAGAAACTTGTGAAAAAATCAAAGAACTTTTGCATACTCAAGGAGAAGTACTTATTCTTAGTGGAGAAGGTATATTAGGATTAGAAGCTGCTTGTGCTTCCTTGATCGAGCCTGGAGATCGAGTATTATGTATTGATAATGGAATTTTTGGAAAAGGTTTTGGAGATTTCGCAAAAATTTATGGAGGAGAAGTAGTATATTTTTCTGAAGATGATCGCCATCCTGTGGATGTTGATCAGTTAAGAGCATTTTTAGAAAATGATCATGACTTCAAAGTAGCTACCGTTGTTCATTGTGAAACTCCTTCTGGACTTACTAATCCAGTAGATCAAATTTGCCCTCTATTAAAAGAATATGGAATGATTACTATTGTAGATTCTGTTTCTGCAATTGGCGGAGAACCTCTAGAAGTAGATCAGTGGCAAATAGATATTGTATTAGGAGGAAGTCAAAAATGTTTATCAGCATCACCTGGACTTACTTTTTTAAGTATTAGTTCAGATGCTTGGAAGGCAATTTTAAATAGAAAAATACCGATTGCTTCATTTTATTGTAATTTAGGTATATGGAAAGATTGGTATAAAGAAAAATGGTTTCCCTATACTCCACCTATTAATGATATTTATGGACTTCGTTGTGCCGTAGAGAGAATTCTTGAACAAAAAGATACATTAGAAAGACATAAAAAAATAGGAGAAGCTGTACGAAAGGCTATGGTAGAAGCAGGTTTAGAACTTTATCCTTCTTCCGGTTTTTCTAATACGGTTACAACTGTAAAGATACCTAAAGGGATTTCTTTTCAACAATTAAATAATACAATGTTACAAGAACATCATATTATGATAGCAGGAGCTTTTGATTATTTAAAAGATAAGGTATTTCGCATTGGACATATGGGAGAAAATTGTTATGAAGAAAAATTNTATAAGACTTTAAAAGCATTAGATCAAACTTTAAAAAAATATGGTGTGAAACTCAATGGAAGTTTACACAGCCATTTTATTAAACAATTAGAGTACTAAGAAAGATAATTATGAATCGCGTTTTTAGTGTAAATATAAAAATTTATGAAATGATCAATGGTANGTATTATTTTTATTTACTTTTAGTATATAGAAAAAAGAAAGAGGAATATAGATGCAACTTTTGAAAGACAAAATTAGGAATGAAGGAACTGTAATAGACGGAAAGATTTTAAAAGTAGATAGTTTTTTAAATCATCAGATGGATATTCAATTTTTTAATGAAATGGGCAAAGAGTTTAAGAAAAGATTTCAAGATACAGAAATAAATAAAATTATAACCATTGAAGCATCAGGCATTGGGATTGCTTGCATCGTAGCTCAATATTTTGATGTTCCCGTAGTTTTTGCAAAAAAACATGGTGGAACTAATATGAGTACGAATGTATATGAGTCTAAGGTATATTCATTTACAAAAGATCACTATTATACAATAAAAATAGCGAAAGATTATATAAAAGAAGAGGATAAAATACTTATTATTGATGATTTCTTAGCAAATGGAAATGCACTTAAAGGTTTGATCGATATATGCAATCAAGCAGGAGCCAAAGTACAAGGAGCAGGTATTGTGATAGAAAAAGGATTTCAAAATGGCAGAAAGGTTATCGAAAAATTAGGNATAAGAGTGGAATCATTAGCGATTATAGAAGGTTTTGAAGATGGTAAAGTGATATTAAATGAATAAAAATTGAAAGCAAATATTTTTATTTACTGGAATAAGATCTAGATGAACATTAATCTTATTCCAGTATTTTGTTTTTTTACTTGTCAAAAGATCTGTATTTTTGTATAGTAGGTGATGAGGTGAAAAATAAATGAAAGTAATGATTATAGGGGCTGGAAAGTTTGGATATAAACTTGCAGAGTTGATGGTATTAGAAGATATTGATGTAACAGTCATTGATAAAAATATAAAAGTGCTAGAAATTGTAAATGAACATTTAGATGTGTTAACAGTTTTAGCAAATGGATTGGATATTAAGATTCTTAAAGAATTAGATATTCAATCCTATTATTTATTAGTAGCTGCTACCGATAGTGATGAAACGAATACTTTAATTTGTTCTATAGCAAAAAAATTAGGATGTGCAAAAACGATAGCGAGAATTAGAAATCCAGAGTATATCGAACAATTAGATTTCATGAAGACAGAAATGGGTATTGATCATATTATGAATCCAGATTTAGCTACAGCACAAGCAATTGAAAAATATCTATTGAAGAATTATAGTTTTTATTCAGATGATTTTGCTAGTGGTAAAGTACAAATGATTGATGTAAATATTGGTCAGACAAAAGAATTTGTAGGGAAAAAATTAAAAGAGCTAGAAAATTTTAATGGTTTATTGGTGACGGCGATATCAAGAGATGGAGATATTATTATTCCTGATGGATCCACCGAGTTATTGTCCAATGATACCATTTATGTAATAGGAAAAAGTGAAGGGATTCAAAGATTAAACAATCATTTTAGACAAGATATAACAAAAAGAGATATTGAAAGAGTAATGATTTTAGGAGGAAGTAATATTGGGTTTTATTTAGCTCAAAAGTTGGCAAAAGCCAATATCAACGTTACAATAATAGAAAGAGATAAAGAAAAATGTAAGGAGCTAACTGAAAAACTAGATAATGCATTAATTATTCATGGAGATGGTACAGATATGAACCTTCTGGAAGAAGAAAGGATTTCCACCATGGATGCTTTTGTAGCTGTTACAGGATATGATGAAGGAAATTTATTAATGGGTCTAATGGCAAAACAATCAGGTATTCCAAAAACAATATCTAAAATTAGTAGAGAGAATTATAGTAAAATTATAGATCGTTTAGGAATAGATGTTGCTTTGAATCCAATTTATATTACAGCAAGTAATATTCTAAAATATATTCGAGGTGGCAAAATAGTATCGGTCTCTTTATTAATCGGTGGACAAGGAGAAGTGACAGAGATTATTTTAGGTAAAGATCTCCCTATTATAGGTAAAACTTTAGAAGAACTAAAGTTACCCAAGGGAATTATCATTGGGGCCATTGTTCGAGGAGGACAAGTGATTATACCAAATGGAAAATCAATACTATATGCCCATGATCGAATAGTGGTATTTTGTTTAACGGAAGATTTACCAAGGTTAAAAACGTTTTTCAAACCACATAAGGGAGGAGTATTGAATGAATTATGGAATCGTGCTACAGGTATTAGGTAGTTTATTTATTATAGAATCTTTGTTTATGATTCCTTCCTTACTAATATCGATATATCATAAACAAGTCGATACATTTGCATTTTTAATTACCATTATGATAACCATTATTTTCGGCTTTATTTTTAGACGAGTAAAAACTCAAAATAAATCGATTAATGTAAAGGAAGGATTGGCTATTGTATCTTTTGGTTGGATTGGAATATCAATATTAGGAGCATTACCTTTATGGATTTCTCATAGTACTCCTACTTATGTTGATGCATTATTTGAAATTGTATCCGGTTTTACAACAACAGGTGCAACAGTAATTACTAATGTTGAAATATTACCTTTAGGTATTTTATTTTGGCGTTCTCTTACCCATTGGCTTGGGGGAATGGGAGTTTTAGTTTTTACATTATCTTTATTACCTGCATTGGGAATTGGTGGATTTCAAATTTTTAAGGCAGAAAGTCCAGGACCGATTGCAGGGAAAATTGCTCCTAAAATTAAAGATACCGCTCAAATTCTATATACTACGTATATTACAATAACTATTTTACAAGTTGTTTTGTTAAAATTAGGTGGAATGAATTTTTTTGATTCATTCGTTTATACTTTTGGGACAGTGGGAACAGGAGGATTTGCTACAAAAAATGCTAGTGTAGGAGCTTATAATAATACCTATATTCATATTATTATCGGTATTTTTATGATTCTCTCTGGTGTGAATTTTTCTATGTATTATTCTATTTTTCAAGGAAAAAGAAAAGAAATTATAAAAGATGAAGAGTTAAAACTTTATTTTGGTATTATTTTTGTTGCAGTCATAGCGATTGGAATTAATTTATATGGGACAGTATATTCGAATTTAGGATTCGCATTTCGAGATTCTTTTTTTCAAGTAGGATCTATTATAACAACAACGGGTTATTCAACAGCGAATTTTGATTTATGGCCTACATTTAGTAAAGGAATATTGGTATTATTGATGTTTATCGGAGGAAGTGCAGGATCGACGGCGGGGGGCATGAAGGTTATTCGGATCTTAGTTACTTTTAAATTAATAAAAAGAGAAATTTTAAAGATTTTTCATCCTAGAGCAGTTATTCCAATTAAAGTAAATGATAAAGTATTGCCCAATGAAACGATAGCAGGTATTAATAGCTTTATGGGACTTTATATTCTACTATTTGTATGCTCAACGATTTTAGTATCATTAGAACAAATTGATTTAGTAAGTGCAGCAACATCAGTAGCAGCAACGTTAGGAAATATTGGGCCAGGATTAGGTTTTGTTGGACCTACAAGTACTTTTAATGGATATCATTCGATTACAAAGTTATTTTTTTCATTATTAATGCTTTTAGGTAGATTGGAGTTATTTACTATTATTGCATTATTAGCACCTAAAAAATGGAGAAAAGAGATATAAAAATACTACTTATTCATGGAAATGAATAAGTAGTATTTAAGTATAATGGATGAATTAAAAACCATTAAAAGTTAAAAAAACATAAATTAAATAAGAACAGAGAAGGAATAGACCATTTTTACGTTGGAGTTTTTCTTCATTTATTCGGATAAAAAATAGTACTGCTGCGATAATAAAAATAGCAAAAGGCAGATGAAATAATATCCAACTTTTTCCTATTTGTATGGGGAGGATGGTTGCCGTTAGAGCAATTACTAGAATAATATTTAAAATATTAGCTCCTAGTATATTTCCAATGGATAGATCTTGTGCCTCTTTTTTCATGGATACAATGGCGGTCACTAATTCAGGTAAAGAGGTTCCAACAGAAGTTAAAAGAAGACCTATTACAAGATCGGGAACGCCTAAAATACGGGCAATTTCTTCACCATATACAACTAATAAATTAGCTCCGCCAATGGTTAATAATACTCCTACGATAAAAGCAACGATATTTTTGATAATAGAAAATTTATCTTTATGTACTGGCGTAGGCATGGTTAAGTCTGGTTCTTTTTTACTATTGCGAATATTATTATATAAGTAAAAGACAAGAATACCTAATAACAGGAATCCAATTTTTTGTGATATTTGTTGAAACAATAATCCAACAAAGAATAGAAAAAACAATAATAGAATCAAAAAATGTCCTGTTTGTTGAAATTTTTTTCGTTCTCGAAGGCGAGGGGTAGAAAAAATAATAACAATAGCTAAAATAAAGCNTGTATTAAAGATGATAGAACCTAATGCATTTCCAAAAGCCATATCCGTATTTCCACGAAGAGCAGAACTAGTAGAAACCATAGCTTCGGGTAATGTTGTACATAGACTTACAAGAGTAGCACCAATAATAATATCAGGGATTTTTAAAACTTTTGCAATCCATACAGCAGAATCAACAAACCAATCACTTCCTTTGATAATCATGATTAGCCCAGCAATAAATAATAGAAAGGGCATCATTTGTTCTAACATAAATATCCTCCTTTTGTAATAACGTGCTTAATATCATATTTTCCTAGCGTAATGAGAAAAGCTTACATAAAAAAAGACTTTTACTGGTAGAATAAGTTACCAGTAAAAGTCTTGCTTTCATATTCGATCATGAGTAATGAACCGGGTATATTTATATATACCGTATTGACGATTCATTACACAGCTATGCTGTAAGCTACTCCCTTGTACTTTTAAACTTATTATACACGAATATATTTAAAAATCAATCTTTATTTTTGATTCGATTGAGAATATCATAAGTGGATATCGTAAATGAACTATAAAAATATCTTTGTATTATGTATATGAAGTGAATAGGACAGAACATGATTTTTATATAAAAAATTATAAGATAGTTTAGGTATAAGTATATTGTTACATTGTTGAAATAAATATTCTGTATTATACAGGAATTGACGTAACGGGAAAAATAAAAGTATAAAAATGTTTAGAGCGTATTTGAAAATAAGGACTTTTTTAAAGAAATTCCCTATGGTATACTAATAGTAGACTAGAAGAAATATAAATTGAGGTGTATATAAATGACAAAACCTTTTTCTTTATTGATTAAACCGGCATCAGCCGATTGTAATTTACGATGTTCTTATTGCTTTTATTTAGATCATTCAGCATTATATCCAGAAGAAAAAATACATCGAATGTCCGATGAAATTTTAGAAGAAATGATTTCACGTTATATGGCTACCGATCAACCACAATATATTTTTGGCTGGCAAGGTGGAGAACCCACTCTTATGGGAGTCGAGTTTTTTAAAAAAGTAGTTCATTATCAACAAAAGTATGCAAAACCAGGAGCTATTATTTCCAATGGCTTGCAGACAAATGGAACATTAATAACAGAAGAACTGGCAGAATTTTTACATNAATATAATTTTTTGGTTGGTATTAGTTTAGATGGACCTGAACATATTCATAATAAATATCGATTGAATCAAGGAATGAAAGGAACTCATGCTAAGGTTTGGGAAGGAATTCGTCTATTACAAAAGTACAAAGTAGAATTTAATATATTAACATTAGTCAGCTCGTCGAATGTTCATCATGCCAAAGAAGTATATCATTATTTAAAAGATCATGGTTTTTATTATCAACAATATATTCCTTGTGTGGAGATGGATGAACAAGGAAATCCCCTTCCCTTTACTATCACAGGAGAAGAATGGGGAAAATTTATGTGTGAAATTTTTGATGAATGGATTCAGTCAGATCCTTATCGTATCTCGATACGCCTTTTTGATTCTATTTTATCTTTAATGTTTTATGGTCGGATGAGCGTATGTCATATGGCGGGTAATTGTCGTCAATATTTTGTTGTAGAATACAATGGAGATGTTTATCCTTGTGACTTTTTTGTAGAAAAAGAAAGGCGATTAGGAAATATAACTCGTAATTCATGGGAAGAAATGCAGGATCACCCTTTATATCATTCTTTTGGGCATTTAAAACATCAATGGAATGACGCTTGCATACATTGTCCATATTTATTTTATTGTTCTGGAGATTGTCTAAAACATCGTATTTATAATGGACAACCTTCAGAAACTATGAGTTGGTTATGTGAAGGATGGAAGAAGTTTTATAGTNATACCATTCCAGGATTTTATAAGTTGGCAAAAGCTATTCAATTACAGCAATCGATCAAAGGACCATTATTTGTAGATCAAAAACAAGAACGAAACCAACCTTGTTTTTGTGGTAGTGGAAAAAAATATAAACAATGTCATGGATAGAAATGAAATTATTGAAAGAGCTTATGAATTAAAGAAAGTGAAGAAGATAATAAAAAAAGCAGTGTTTATGCACTGCTTTTTTTAAAAGAGGAGAAGATTATTATGGCTAAAAGTAATAAAATAGAAAAATGTGATTATACTCTTATTCATGAAGATCGAGTGAGACAAGTTCGTGATAATATGCCTCCCAAACAAGAATTACAGAAACTATCTCAATTATTTAAGGTATTTGGAGATTATACTCGTATTCGAATTATTCATGCTTTATTTGAATGTGAGATGTGTGTATGTGATTTAGCTTATTTATTAGGGGTAACTCAGTCTGCTGTTTCACATCAGTTACGAGTTTTAAAACAAAGTAATATTGTAAAATATAGACGAGAAGGTAAAGTGGTTTATTATTCTTTAGATGATGAGCATGTACAACAAATTTTCTCTGTCGGATTGTCTCATATTAGACATGGATAATAAAGAAAAAATTTCAAATAGAGAGGAGGAAGAAAAATGGGAAAGATATTAGTAATTGCGGAAAAACCTTCCGTAGGACGGGATATTGCAAAGGTACTAGGAAGTACTAAAAAAGAAGAAGGCTGTCTTGTTGGAGATAAATATGTTGTTACATGGGCTATTGGACATTTAGGAATGTTAGCTCCACCAGAAGCTTATGGTCCTCAATATAAAGCTTGGCGCTATGAAACTTTACCAATTATACCTGAAAGTATGAAGGTTATACCTGTTTCAAAAACAAAAAAACAATTAACTATTATTAAAAAGTGGATGAAAGATCCAAGTATTGTATCTTTGATTTGTGCTACGGATAGTGGAAGAGAAGGAGAATTGATTTTTCGTTATATTTATGAGATGACTCATTGTAAAAAGCCTTTTCAACGATTGTGGATTTCTAGTATGACAGATACAGCTATTAGAGAGGGATTTGCTAAACTTAGACCTGGTAAGGAATATGATCTTCTTTTTGCTTCTGCAAAATGTCGGGCAGAAGCGGATTGGTTAGTCGGGATGAATGGAAGTCGAGCTTTTACTATTCAATATAATACTCTGCTTAGTGTAGGTAGAGTACAAACTCCTACTTTAGCTTTATTGGTTCAACGTCAAAAAAATATTGATGATTTTGTACCAGAAGATTATTGGGAAGTATATGGTGNTTTTCCAAATTTTCAAGGTATTTGGTTTGAGGATCATATAAAAAATACTCGTATTCAAACGAAAGAACAAGCAGAGACGATAGCTAAGAAAATTCATAATCAAGAAGGGCAAATTATAGACAGCAAAAAAGAACAAAAAAAACAAAAACCTCCTTTACTTTATGATTTAACAGAATTACAACGAGAGGGTAATCGTAAATTTGGTTATTCAGCGAAAAAAGTTCTTTCCATTGCTCAAACTTTATACGAAAAAAAGAAAATGATTACGTATCCTAGGACGGACAGCCGATATCTTAGTCATGATATGGTTCCTATGATTTATAAAATATTACGACAGATACAAAAAGGACCTTATCAAAAAGAAGTAGAAAAAGTTTTACAACTTTCTCAGCTTCCACTTACAAAAAGAATTATTAATGATAGTAAAATAACGGATCATCATGCTATTATTCCCACGGAAATAACTCCTAATTGGAATGCCTTAACAAAAGATGAAAGAAATATTTATGAGTTAATTGTGCTTCGATTTATCGCTGTTTTTTATCCAGATTATGTATATCAAATCACTCGTATTATTATTCATGTTGTAGCGGAAACTTTATTGGTAGAAGGAAAGGAAATTTTACAATGGGGATGGATGAGTCTATATCCACCTAAAAATCAAGAGGAACAAACGTTACCACCGATGAAAAAGGGAGATAGAGTAAAGGTATTGGAAAGCAAGGTAGAGCAAAAGCAAACACAACCACCCAAGCTGTATACAGAAGCGACATTATTATCAGCAATGGAAAACGCAGGACGTTTGGTAGACGATGAGGTTTTAAAGGAACAGTTGAAGGAAAGCGGACTAGGAACTCCAGCTACTAGAGCAGCCATCATTGAACGTTTATTACAGGTAGGGTATATAAAGAGAAAGGGAAAATCTTTGTTTTCTACTCAAAAGGGGATGCAATTAATTGAAATAGTACCACCAGAATTAAAATCTCCTGAAATGACAGGAAAATGGGAAAAAGCATTAACTTCTATTACAAAGGGAACAATGAATCCAGAAAGATTTATGGAAAGCATTATTCGCTATGTGAAATACATTGTAGAACAAGGAAAAAAGAAAAATCCTACTATTGTTTTTGATTCCCATCAAAAACAAAAAAGATCAAAGAAGAGGAATTATAATAAAAAAACTTTTTCTGGCTTAGGGAATTGTCCTCTTTGTAAAA
>JGI24707J26582_10001176_pt1 | contig 20818 bp, 17 predicted proteins | sample BioPla1DNA1_FD_26582 | JGI IMG/M metagenome (IMG submission 26582)
ATTGATGAACAAACATTGCTCAAAATAATAAATAAAAAAATTGTTAATAGATATATTACAGTTGCCAAAGGACTTTCACCTACCAGAGGTATTGATGGCGAAATAAAGCATTTGTATAAAATTGACAAAGAACATTCTCCTAAGGAAAATGATGATGGCACTGTTGATTACAAAGATTTAGGGCTGATTATAAATATTAATAAGGACGATGTTATTTGCGAAATACAATATAATACAATGGGCGAAAGCGGCAAGGATGTTTATGGAAATGCAATTCCTGCTATTCATGGAATAATGCCGGCTGTTCCTATGGGTTCTAATACCGTATTGAGTGAGGATAAGACAAAGCTTTTAGCTGCTGTTGACGGTCACTTGCAGTTTAATGGAAAAAATTACAATGTTGAAACTTCACTAGTTTTAAAAGAGGATATAGATGCCAACACTGGAAATATCAATTTTATTGGCGATATTGTTATTAAAGGCAATGTCATGGAGGGCTTTAAGGTTGAAGCAGGTAAGAGCATAAAGCTTTTGGGATTTTGCGAAAGTGCCCAGCTTATTGCTGGTGAGCAGATTGAGATAAAGCTTGGCGCTATTAATTCTTCAATTAGATGTGGCTCAATTTTGAAGCTTGATTACGCTGAAAACTCACGCATTAATTGCAAGGAAAAGCTTATTGCAAATTCACTTGTNTCCTGTGATGCATATGTCGAGGGAGATATTATTTGCAAATCAAAAACAGGTGCAATTATGGGCGGCACTTATAGAGCNACTGGAAATATAGTAGCTAACACAATTGGATATAAAAGCTATCGACGTACGAATGTTTTTGTTGGAAATACTGCTTTGCTAAATATTGAGTACAAAGGTATTGTAAATAAACAGAAGATTTTAAGCCAGAAGTATCAAGAGCTTATCTTATCTATTTCACATATAGAAAATATAGTAAAAAGTGGGCAAAGTCTTAATCAAAGGCTTGAGGATTATTATGAAAATGCCAAGAAGATGAGGATACAGCTTCAGCTTGAACAAGCAGAGCTAAAGCAGAGGGAAGATGAACTAAATGAGCAAATAAAAGATTCAGAACAGGCAGGAATAAATGTATTTAAAAGATTATATCCTAATGTAAAGCTATCTATTGGCAGGCATACATATCTTGTCAATCAGGAATATGGTAAATGCAATGCTTTTGCTGATGAAGACGGAATAAAAATAATTTTTTAAGTAATTTATTTTGAGGAGGTATTATGAACAATTTTAATTTTTATAGTCCAACTGAATTTGTTTTTGGAAGAAAAACTGAAAATTCCATTGCTGACTATATTAAAAAATATAATGGTACAAAGGTTTTGGTGCATTATGGGTCAAAATCCGCTGTAAAATCAGGCCTTTTAGACAGAGTAAAGAAAAGTCTTGATAATGCTGAAATCGATTATATGCTTTTAGGGGGGGTGCTTCCTAATCCACGTGATACAAAGGTTTATGAGGGTATTAATATTTGCAGGGAGAATGGTATTGATTTTATACTTTGTGTTGGTGGCGGCTCTGTAATTGATTCTGGAAAAGCTATTTCTATTGGTGTCGAATATGATGGGGACTTTTGGGATTTTTATAGCACTGATAAGAAAATTGAAAAAGCACTTCCTATTGGCGTTGTACTGACAATTGCAGCAGCTGGCAGTGAAGGCTCTGATAGCACTGTAATTACTAAAGAAGATGGTATGCTAAAGCGTTCAACAGGGTCTGATATAATCAGACCTAAGTTTGCTATATTAAATCCTGAGCTGACAATGACATTACCTGCTTATCAAACGGCGTGTGGTGCTACTGATATAATGGCTCATGTACTTGAAAGATATATTACTAACACTAAAGAGGTTGAGATTACAGACAGATTATGTGAGGCTGTTTTATTAACTATGATAAAGGAAACTCCACGTGCTATTAAAGAGCCTGATAATTATCATGCAAGGGCGAATATTATGTGGGCAGGCACTGTTGCACATAATGATATAGTTGGCGTAGGAAGAGAGGGTGATTGGAACAGCCATACAATTGAGCATGAGCTATCCGGTCTTTATGACTGCGCTCATGGTGCGGGACTTGCTGTAATAATGCCCTCATGGATGGAATTTGTTTATAAACATGATATAATGCGTTTTGCACAGCTTGCTGTCAGAGTGTGGGGCTGTGAAATGAATTTTCAAAATCCTGAGCTTACTGCCTATGAGGGTATACAGAGATTTAGACATTTTCTTTCAAGTATTGGTATGCCAATTAATTTCGAGCAAATTGGTGCTAAAAAAGAGGATATTCCTTTGNTGATTGAAAAACAAGGNATTAGTGATGGTTGGGGCTTTGTACCATTAGACAAAGACGCTGTTTATCAAATATATATGAATGCTGTAAATGCGAAAATATAAAATAAAACTCCTATAAAGCTTGCAAACTTTGACTGAAACTCAAACGGCTATATCAAGCACTATGCTTGTTATAGCCGTTATAATTTTATTTATTTTCAAGATTTATTTGTATAAATTTGTTAAATAATGTTTTGGGGATTATAATTATATGAGGAAGATTTTTCTCAAAAAAATTGCCGTAAGCTCAAAAGCTTTTTCAGCTTCATTTTGTTCTATTTGCGTTAAAGCCCTTGCTATTCGGCTATCCTCATGAAAAGCAGTTGTAAAGCCGTGTGATGAATTAGCAAAGCAATGATAATCAGCCTCTGCACCTGCTTGTTTTAGCTTTTGAAAATACTCATAGCCATTATTTTTAAGCTCATCATTTTCTGCTGTAATAATGAGTGTGGGAGGCATCTGTGAAAGTATGCTTTTATCAGCATACAATGGAGAAGCATAGATTTCCTTACCTTTTTCAAGGTCTTTAAGATATGCCTTATTAAAAAAGCTTCCCATCTCCGACTTTTCTTTTCCATTTTCAGAAGTCTGCTGGTATAAATCAAGTGGTGGATAGTCAAGAGCCTGACCTTAAAACGAAACAGTATTTTTTTCCCTTGCTAAAAGGCATAGTGCAGCAGCAAGTGTTCCTCCTGCACTATGTCCTCCAATTGCAAATTTGGAAACATCTGCTCCTTTCGGAGGGTTGTTTTTTATGTATAAAACAGTGTCATACACGTCAAATAAAGCAGTAGGATAGGGAAACTNGGGTGCAAGACGATAGTTGATATTGATTACAANAGCATTGACTTTGTTGGAAAGACGCTGACAATATTCATCATTTCTATGGGGCAAGCCACTTACAAATCCGCCGCCATGAATTTCAAAATAAACAGGCAGCTTTTCTTGTTTGGTTGAATTAAGAGGATAGTATATAAGGGATTCGACTTTTCCGTTTCTGCATCAGCAAAAAAGCTTTTGCCAAAAAGCTTTGGTGAAAGCTTTTTAAATGCTTCATCCTTGTACCTTGAAAGCTTGAGTAGCTCTTTTTCACGTTCTGATAAGAAATTCATATTAAAACATCCAATCGCTATCTGTTTTTATAACTTTGTAAAAATTGCTCTGTTCTAGGTGATTTTGGATTGTTAAAAACTTCGTCGGGAGTACCTTGCTCAACAATCCTTCCACCATCCATGAAAATAACTCTATCTGCTACCTCATACACAAAGCTCATTTCATGAGAAACGAGAATCATTGTCTGACCTTTTGCGGCTGTAGCTTTTATCGTTGAAAGAACTCCTCCAACAAGCTCAGGATCAAGTGCTGAGGTTGGCTCGTCAACAAGAAGAAGCTTAGGCTCCATTGCCAAGGCACGAGCAATACCTACACGCTGCTGCTGACCACCGGAAAGATGCTTTGGATAATAATTCACTCTATCGGAAAGGCCAACGTCCTCTAGGTGCTTTAAAGCAATTTCTGTTGCTGTCTTATCACTCATTTTTTTGACAATTTTAAGCCCCTCCTTGACATTGTCAAGGGCAGTCCTATGCTGGAACAAATTAAAATGCTGAAAAACCATTGCAGTTTGTTTTCTTAGCTCTAGCTTTTGGCTTTTGGTGATATTTGTAAAATTAACATGAAATCCATCAAGGTCAAGCTGTCCACAATCTGCCTTTTCCAAGCAGTTTATAGAACNAAGAAATGTTGATTTTCCAGCTCCGGAAGAGCCTATAAGTGCCAGTACCTCTCCTTTTTCAATTTGAATAGATACATCATCTACAATTAAATTCTTTTGAAATGATTTAGAAAGATTTGAAATTTTTATCATCTATCCACCTCACGATCACGATTAAAAAGGCTTGTCCATTTGCGTTTTTGCACATCTGTATGAACATCTGAAATAGAGAATTTCTTTTCTAAAAGCTTTAAGATTTGTTCGATAATAATTGTTAAAACCCAGTAAATAATCGCTAGAGCAAGGTATACCTCAAAAAATCTGAATGTGCTTGAAGAAATGATTTTTCCCTGTGCAGTCATTTCAATAACACCTGCAACAAACGCTAATGAAGTTCCTTTTAAAAGGCTTATAAGTGCGTTTCCAAGTGGGGGAATCGCTACAACAAGTGCCTCGGGAACGATTACACGCTTTAATACTTGAAAATACGTCATGCCTAGAGATTCTGCCGCCTCAATTTGCCCTTTGTTTACGGACATCAAAGCTGCACGGATAGTTTCAGAATTATATGCTGCCTCATTAAATGAAAATGTGATAAGCACAAAAAGCATTGCCGGAACATCGTTTATGTTATACTCCGTTCCATATTGCAGATTTATATATTTTAACAGAAGTGGGATACCGTTGTATGTCAGATAAAGCTGGACAATCATAGGTGTTCCTCTGATAAAAGATATTGCAACAGCAATAATTTGGCTAAGTACAGGAATTTTTTTCATGCGTACAATTGCAAAAATAAGTCCTAAAAACAGCCCTGCTATCATTGAAACAAAGGTTATGTACAAGCTTTTAGGCAAATATTGCAAGAGCTTGGGGATTGACGAGATAACTATGTCGATATCAAATAGTTTTACAGACAAATACTCACTACCTTTTCATAAAAATATTGATAATGCCCGTTTTGTTCAGGCATTATCTGTTTAATTAACCCTCAAACGGCAGTACAACTAGCTTACCGTTTACGTCTTTAACCTCAGTGCTATATCTGTGATTGCTAATACGGTTAAGTCTTTGAATAAGTGCATTTCGACGATTTTCACTTGCTAAAATTGGAAGTCCTCTTTTAGTNACACGCTCATGCGTCATTTGTAAATCNATCGGAACAAGCGAAAAGCTAAAGTTGTTTTTATCAGCAGAAAGCTCAAATGAAACAATGAAGTTATCGGAAAATTTTGTATCACTGTAAAAGCCCTGCCAATTTCCGTTTTTATCTTTTGTTCTGTTTTTGTGAAGCGTAGAGGGTAGGGAATTAGCATCATAGCCATAAGATTCATACATTTCAGGTGAAATAATTGATTCACCAGCTTCAAATTCCATAAAAAGACTGCCTATATTATAGAAAATCGGGAAGTCTTTATAAAGCTCTATTCCTCTTGTAAAATGTGCCCCATGACCGAAAACACAGTTTGCTCCGACGTCAATTGCTTCCCTTGAAAATCCTTCAATAAACTCAGCCGGATAGTCAGAATACCAGTTTTCATTTTCGCCCTCATGAGTATGAATACTAACAAAAACAAAATCTGCTCTGTTTTTTGCGTCCTTAATTGTATCTAAAATTGCACCTTTATCATGCTTATCAGCAAAGGTTTTGACACGTGGATTTTCTCCTTGTTCAAAAGTTAAATAGCCTTCAAATAATGAACCAAAATCATAGAACTTTGATGAGCTGTCCTTGAATGTTTCAATTCGCTTACATTCCTCCATGCTATCATGTATTCCGATTTTACGGCTTATTTCCTTTATGCGTTCAAAGTCTTCAGCATCAACAACATAGTTTCTGCCCCATCTTAGCGGATTTAGTCCGGGGCGGGCAGGAACACCGTTTCCCGCAGGAGAAGCAGCGAAAAATTCACTTCTAGTGACGCCAATGGTGATAATAGCAATTCTTCCGTCGGCAGTGTCAATAAAAACAGGCTTTCTGGCTTCATAGAGGTCGTGTCCAATACCTAGAGGAACAAGTCCTCTTTTTTCACTTTCTTCAATTGTATCGAGTATGCCTTCAATTCCATAGTCGCCTGTGTGATTGTTTGCAAAGGCAACATATTTTATATTAAGCTGCTTAAATTCATCTAAAGCCTTTGGTCTGACGCTTGTTTGATATCCTCTTTTTGCAGCGGGACTGGTTTCCTTGCGTGGAGTAACAAATTCAGCGTTTGTAAAGACTGCATCAGCCTTTTTAAGAAGGCTCAATACTTGTGGGTCGATTGTTTCGCTCAGATTACCGCTTGAAAAAAGCGAATCACCCGATATTATAAAATTCATTTTAAACCTCGTCTATTCTGTTGTAATTAAGCTTTCACTTGGTATGTAATTTCCACCAAGCTGTTCTTCGCTTATTTTTTGGAGAGTTCCGTCATTATATATTTCTTTTATCCTCTGATTTACTTCGTTCAAAAGTGTTGTATCTGCTCCCTTAGGGAAAAGAAGATATGAACCGGGGTCGCTGTTTTCTGAAGTAAAGGGAACAACCTTAAGGTTTGTAAATCCATATTCAGCAATTCCGATTTCAGCTGAAATTCTGGAAATAATTCTCACATCATACTTGTTTGCTTCTATATTTTCAAATTGCTTGATGAAATTTTCCTCAGTGTAATTAATTTCAACCTCGTTATCCGGATTTTCCTTATTATAATTTTCTAAAATTGTAGCTCCTGAATTTCCGGGTTCTGTAATTGCTTTGCGTCCACTTAAATCGGCAAGAGAATTAATAGTATTATCATCTTTCCTTACGACGAAAACGTTTGCATTTTCAATAATGGGTAATGAAAAATCATATTTTTCACGTCTTTCATCATTTGCACTGAAATTGTTGAAACCGATGGCATATCTGCCGTTGTCAAGCCCGTTTAGAATACTTGGAAACTCGGTTATTTCAATCTGAAGCTCATACTGGGGAAGCCCCTCGAAAATTGCCTTGACAACTTCCACATCATAGCCTGTCAGCTCACCATCCTTGACATAGCTAAAAGGATTGCTTTCTCCACTTGTTGCCACAACGACAACAGTTTTTTCGCCTGAATTTGACTCGGATTGTGCTGATTCACCATTTTTACTAGTGTCGGATGAGGTGGTTGCAGAGCAGCCTGCCATAAGTACTGAAAGTAAAACAGCAAAAACGCTAACTAATCTCTTTTTCATAAAATAATTCTCCTTTTTATTCTTTTATTCCTAAAAATAAACTTATTTAAAAAACAAGTAAGATAATATCATATTATTCTTATATGTTGTGTATGCTATGGATTACATCATGAAATATTTATTTGTCAATATGATATTTAAAAATAAATGAGTCTATTTTAAAGTTTTTATAGCCAATTATTAGCATCAAACATTAATTAAATTATTAGTAAAAAATGCATAGAAAATAATTGTGAGGCTGGAGAAATCAATTCATACTCTGTAAAAATGAAAAAAGCATAGCCTTATCTTGACTATGCCGATTTCATCTGAATTGCAAAAGTTTTAGCTATTTGCTTATAGTGGCTGTCTTTAATTTAATTATTCTGTACGGTCTTCAATTTCTGAGTCAGAATTTTTGATTACGCTTTCAATACCGTTTTTAGCACTAGCCTTAGCCTTGTAGCCTTCAGAAGCTAAGATTGCCTCACCGTTACGAGCTTTTAAGCGAAAACGGAACTCCCCAGCCTTATCCTCATATATTTCAAATTTGGGGTTTTTAGCTTCTTCATAACCTTCAACAGTTTGGTCCTCGATATTTGCGATAGGTGCATTTTTTCTGACGCTCTCAATACCATTTTTAGCTGCTGTTTCGCTTGAATATACTTCTGATGTGCCAATAACTTCACCGTTTGTAGCAGCTAAATCGAATTTTACACCTGTTTTTGTTGTTTTTAGTATGTACTTGCCCATATTATACCTCCTTTATTAATGATATTAATAATCATTATATATATTATATCAATTGCAATAATGCTTGTCAATAATTTCATACTATTAAATATTGATAGAGTGTAAAATATTTAAAAACAATTGTTTTTAGCTTGCAAACAAAGTTTGCAAGCTATTGAATAGTTTTTTATTTTTACTAAGTTTTTATTTAAGCTTTTTAGTGTAGTTATTTAAAAAATCTGTCAGCATATAAACTTCAGCAGGCTTATTAAATATAGATGGAGCAAACCTTACAGTACCTTGTTCAATTGTACCAAGCTTGTTATGTGCAAGAAATGAGCAGTGAAGTCCTCCTCGTAGGCAAAAGCCACTATCACTAAGCAGCGTTGCCGCTTCAAAGGAGGAAATGCCTTTAATATTAAAGGAAATCAAAGGAACAGTTTTTATATTTTCATCGATATATAGAGTTATATTATTATTATTTTTTAACTCGTTGATAAAAATATTACATAGTCTTGATTCTTCTTTATGAATTTTTGCAATTCCTTTTTTGCTTATAAAATCAATTCCTGCACCAAGTGCAATAACGCCGGGGGTATTGATAGTACCGCTTTCAAACTTATCTGGGGTGAATATGGGCTGCTCAATACTATTTGAGTCACTGCCCGTACCACCTTCTATAATTGTTTTTAGATGAAATTTACCATCGGAAATGAGAAGTCCTGTTCCCATAGGTCCGTAAAGTCCTTTATGTCCTGCACAACATAAAATATTAATACCTTCTTTTATGTTTAAATCTATTATACCCGCACCTTGTGCAGCGTCAACTATAAAGCATATATTTTTTCTTTTACACAAATCAGCAATTAATTTTATAGGTAAAATTTGCCCTGTCACATTACTGGCACAGGTGCAAATAACTGCTTTTGTTTTTGGTGTAATAAGCTCTTCAATATTTTTCACTGTATTTAAATCATTTTTTTCAACCTTAGCAATTGAATAAGTACAGCCTTTTCTAGAGGCTGAATGTATAGGACGTATAACGGAATTATGCTCTAAATCTGTTGTGATTAAATGAGCATTTTCCGTTATTATACCTTTGATTGCTAGGTTAAGCGCATGAGTGCAATTAAGTGTGAAGCAGGTGTTTTCAACCTCTGCGTTAAACAAAGCCGCACATTTATTTCGTGCTTTAAAAACAGCCTCAGCTGTTTCATTTGCAAAAAAATGTCCCGAGCGCCCAGGGTTTGCCCCATAAATTTCGAATGCTCTTAAAGTTTGTTTTATTACATTATATGGCTTTGGATAAGTTGTAGCGGCATTGTCAAAATAAATCATAGCTCTATACAATTCCTCCATAGGTGTTTATTTTGTTGTGATAGAAATACATTTTATATTAATATCAGAAAGAATATCACAAATTCTATATGGGTCTTCATATACACGCAAGCCATAGCCACAGCTTTTATTTGGAGATTTGATACGTTCTATTCTGTTTTTAATTCTCATTCTATTTAGATAAAATTGTGCCTTGCTAGCTTGCGTCATATTTGAAAGTGCAATTATATACATAACATTCTCCTTTTTTATTATTGTAAAATTACAATATGTATAATGGAAAATGCTTTTAAAGTAAAAATTCCTTATACGACATTTTATGCAAATAAGTAATTTCAGTTACTTCTTTATGAATATTCATGCTGTAATTTCCTATACTAAATCATACAAAATCATACTGAATTTTCTTTTTCGCTTTAATAAAAAATGTCTGAAAGGAATGGGAATATGAAAGCAGTTATTATGGCAGGTGGCAGTGGCACAAGGCTAAGACCTCTTACTTGTTCTATACCTAAGCCCTTAGCACCTTTATGCACAAAGCCCGTTGTTGAATTTATACTTGATTTGCTTAATAAACATAAGATAAATGAGGGAATTTTCACCTTGATGTACAAGGGCAGCAGTATTGAAAAGTATTTTCCCGATTATCAATATAAAGGAATAGACTTAACATTTACCTATGAAAGAGAACCCTTAGGTACTGCTGGTTGTGTAAAGCAGGCGATGAATAACGAATTGGAGGATTTTTTAGTAATAAGCGGCGATGCGATGTGTGATTTTGATTTGACCAGTGCGATTGAGTTTCATAAAAAGCATAATGCAGATGCTACAATTATTACTAAAAAGGTTGATGACCCTAGAGAATATGGTATAATAAATTCTCAAAATTCCAGAGTTGTTGGTTTTAGTGAAAAGCCTGATTTCAGCGGGTGCTTTTCCGATAGTGCTAATACAGGGATTTATATACTTTCACCTAAGGTTCTATCTCTTATAGAGGAAAATAAGCAAATTGATTTTTCTAATGACATTTTCCCTCTTATGCTGGAAAAAAATATGAAGCTATATGCCTTTGAGTGTGAAGGATATTGGTGCGATATAGGTGATTTTAAAAGCTATAAGCAGTGTCAGGTGGATATGCTTGAGGGTAAGGTGGATTGTGAAATTGATGGCAAAAAATTTACCGGTTCNAGTGTTATAAAAAGCCATATACCTTCAGGTGTGACGATTGGCAAGGATGTTTATATCGGTACAAATGTAAAGATGGGTGAAAATGTTCATATCGGTAGTAATAGCATTATCGGAAATAATGTAACTATCGAAAGAGAAACTAAAATACAAGGTTCTGTAATACTCGATGGAGTGAATATTGCAGACAATGTCACTATTAATTCTGCTGTTATCTGTGCAAATTCTCATTTAAAAAGCGGTAGCTGTGTATATGAGGATTGTGTGGTTGGTGAGGATTGCATAATAGGGGAAAATGTAGTGCTTAATTCAGGAGTAAGGGTATGGCAGGGGAAATTCATACCTAAGGGTACAACCGTAATGCAGGATGTCAAGTATGGTGCAAAGGGAAGTATTAGAGTTGTAGAAAACGGCTTGTACGGTGCTACAAATATAGAAATAACTCCACAGATTTCCGCTNTATTTGGTATGGGNGCNGGCAGCTTGTCACAAACAGGTATAGCTGTATCNTGTTCATCAGATAATTCTTCAAAGGCTATGCTGTATTCCTTGGCAGGAGGTATATCAGCAACGGGTACAAGGGTGTTTAATATGGGGCAAATGCCTTTGCCTATGCTTATTTATGGCGCAAGGCTCGCAGGCTGTGATTTGCTTATATATATTACAGGAGGAATAAATTCTAAAATCCATATTTTTTCTTCAGGTGGACTGGAGCTTACACGAAAGCAGGAGAGAAAATTAGAATCTTGCATTTTAAGAGGGGAATATTCAAAAGCAAGCTGGCTTGAATTTGGTGAAATAAAATCTGATTATGGCATAGCTGATTATTATACTTCGATGCTTAAGCGGCAATTAAGAAAAATAACACAGTATAATTTAATTGCAATTACTCAGGATAAAAAGCTGGGAATGGCATTAAATACAGCTTTTAGCAGGGTGAGCGATTTGAGCTGTTCTGATATGGAGATAATTTTAAGTGATAATGGTACAAAATGTACTTTAAAGCATAGTTCAGTAGGAAATGTATCATGGGAGNAGCTAGTAATGATTGCTTTATATGAAACCTTTGAAAATGGGCATAATGCCAGCGTTCCTAATTATTTTCCCACAGCGGCAGAACNGCTTGCAAAAAAGTTTTCAAAAAAGTTATATCGTTTTTACGTTAATTCAACAGGTAATGAAGATAGTATAGCCAGAGAGATGGCTTTGTCACAGCCCTATTTATTTGATGGTGCTGTACTTGCGGTTTGTGTGATTTCATATTTGACAAAAAAGAAAATAAGTATAAAGGATGCACTATCTCTTATACCCGAATTTGAGTCAGCTCAAAGATTTGTGAAAATAAATGGTTCGTCACCGATGATTTTAAGAAAACTAAGAGAACGCTCTAAGCAGTACAAAGAAGGCATTGTGATAGAAAACACACAAGGAAGAGTTTTATTAAAGGCAAATAAGCTAGGAAGCGGCCTTATAATGTATGCGGAGGGTTATGCAGCGGAAACAGCTAAGGGACTTTGTGATGATGTAGAAAAAATAATCTCCGAGCTTTCACTTGACAATTAGACTAAAATACTATATAATTATAGTCAATTTAAAAGGTGCGTTTTCGGCATGATGCCGTTTTATATATTGGGCTTTTCATGTATGTTTACGTTTTGGCATAGAAAGCCCGCAGGTCTGTAAAAGCAGACTTGCATACATAGAAAAGAATATTTTTTAGTAATGCTTATCATTTATTAAAAAAATAGAGCATTGCTTATATTTCTATGCCTTTTATTTTCAAAACTATACGATTTTCAGTAAAAGAAAAGTGTAAGGGAAATACAGTTCCTGTTTTGCACTTATATTAGAAAGGCGATTTATGGCGTTAAAGAATTTTAATAAAAACAAAGGCACAGCTGTGCCTAAAAACAAGAAAACAACTGAAACTTTTCTTACAGCTACTTTAGAGGAAACTATTGTAAAGAAAAANCCTAAACCAAGGAAACCAACTAATAACCTAAAAAAAGATGCAGCCTNCCAAAAAAANAATACAAACAATCGGAAAAATACATCAAGCAAGGGTAACCCATCTCAGGCGAAAGTGCTTGTCAATAAGGCTGGCTCTAATGTTAAGCAAAGGCAAAAGCGTGGTACGAGGGTAAAGATTATTGCACTTGGTGGTTTAAACGAAATCGGCAAGAATATGTATTTGTTTGAATGTTCCAATGATTTGTTTATTATCGATTGTGGACTTGCTTTTCCTGATTCGGATATGCTGGGTGTTGATATAGTTATACAGGACTACACTTATCTTGAGCAGAACAGGGATAAATTCCGTGGAGTAATTCTTACACACGGGCATGAGGACCATATTGGTGCTTTACCTTATTTATTGAAGAAATTCAATGTGCCGATTTACGGCACTAGGCTCACTTTGGGCTTGGTAGAGGGAAAGCTTAAGGAACATGGACTTTTATCATCTGCTATTTTAAATGTTGTAAAGCCACGTCAGCACGTGAAAATGGGATGTATGTCTGTTGAATTTATTAGGGTAAACCATTCTATTCCCGATGCTTGTGCAATGGCTATTCATACTCCTGCCGGCNTTATTGTCCATACGGGTGATTTTAAGGTTGATTATACCCCGATAGAGGGAGAAATAATTGATTTAGCAAGATTTGGTGAGCTTGGAAACAGGGGAGTTTTAGCACTGCTGTCTGAAAGCACAAATGCTGAAAGACCCGGATATTCCGTCACAGAAAGCAAGGTTGGTGAAAGCTTTAGAAACCTATTCCATGCTGCTGGCGATCGCAGGATAATTATTGCTACTTTTTCAAGCAATATTCACCGTGTGCAGCAAATTGTAGATAATGCAGAGGCAACAGGCAGAAAGGTTGCTGTGTCGGGCAGAAGTATGGTAAATGTAATCAGTAAGGCTATTGAGCTAGGATACTTGTCCATTCCCGACGGAATTATTATAGATATTGACAGCGTTAATAAATTTCCTCCTGAAAAGATTGTAATTGTGACAACAGGCAGTCAGGGAGAGCCTATGTCTGCTCTTTCCAGAATGTCAACAAGTGACCATAGACAAGTTACAATTACTCCTATGGATTATATAATTATTTCAGCAACGCCTATTCCGGGAAATGAGAAGTTTGTAAACAAGGTAGTTAATGAATTAATGAAGTCAGGTGCTGAGGTAGTTTATGAAGCAATGTATGAGGTTCATGTTTCNGGACATGCTTATCAGGACGAATTAAANCTAATGCTTTCCCTTACAAAGCCAAAGTTTTTTATACCTATTCATGGTGAATATAAGCATCTTAAAAAACACGCTCAAATTGCAAAGAAAATGGGTATACCAGAGGAAAATATATTCCTTGCTGATTTAGGACGAGTTATTGAAACTGATGGCGTGGATATGAAGATGACTACACAGGTTCAAGCGGGGAGAGTGCTGGTTGACGGGCTTGGAGTTGGAGATGTNGGTTCTATTGTTTTACGTGATAGAAAGCATCTTGCACAGGATGGATTGTTCATTGTAGTAGCTACTCTGGATAGAGAGCGAGGAAATATCATATCAGGGCCTGAGATTGTTTCAAGAGGCTTTGTATATGTTAAGGAATCTGAGGAGCTTATTTCAGATGCTAAAAAGTTGGCACAAAAGGTTCTAGAAAANTGTAAAAAAAGAAATATACGAGAGTATGGCTTAATAAAAAACAGCCTAAAGGACGAANTGAATAATTATATNTATATGAANACAAAGAGAAGTCCTATGATTTTGCCCATTATTATGGAAATTTAAATAACGGGAATTTAGGAGTAGCATAATGAAAAACCTTTATCGTGATCGTGGATTTATAATTTCAATAGCTCTGCTTATTACAGGGCTTTTTAGCCTTATTGGCTATATCTACACAGTTTCGCAAAAGGTGTTTTGGGTTATACTTCCTATTGGTGTGGGCATTGGAATTTTTGCTGTTGGCAAGCTTATTCAGGTGACACGCAGTACATTTCAATATTATAAATATATGGACTATAATATTGATGCTACTCATCGTGTATCACTATATAATTTTCCTAATGCTGTTGCTGTTGTTGATAAGGAAAGAAATATCGTATGGAATAATGCTATTTTTGCAAAGAATTTTTTTGAAGTAGATGCATATACAAACGGACTTGATTATATCACTAAGGAAAGCCTTGACAGCTTATTAAAAAACGGTGTTCAGGAAATATGCTATGGTGGTAGGTTTTACGATATTCATGTACGCAGACCGGAATTAAATGATGTTAATGATTTATTTTTAATATATTTTGAAGACGTAACGGAATATCGAAAGCTGCAAAAAGAGCATGAGCTTTCAAAACCCGTTGTTATGCTTGTTGTTATTGATAATTTTGATGAACTGATGAACACTAGCCGTGAAAGTGAAAAAGCTTATATCTCCGTTCAAATTGACAAATTGCTTGAAGATTATATTGCACAGACTTCAGGTGTTTTAAGAAAGATGAGCAGCTCTCGATTCCTTGTAATAGTTGAGGAAAGGCATATTATTTCCTTGCTTGACACACGAGTTAAGATTCTTGATAAGGCTAGGGAAATAATTATTAAGGACAAAATCACAGTTACTTTATCCATTGGTATAGGAAGAACTGCAAATAGCATTTCTGAAAGTGAGAAATTTGCTAAACAGGCACTTGATATGGCTCTGGGAAGAGGCGGAGATCAAGCTGCTGTAAAGACTGAGAACGGCTTTGTTTTCTTTGGTGGCTTATCAAAGGGTGTTGAAAGGCATACAAAGGTTAGGACGAGGGTTATTGCCCACACGCTTAAGGATTTGATTAAACAAGCTGATAAAGTATATATAATGGGGCATAGCTATGGAGATTTAGACAGTATAGGTTCTGCAATAGGTATTTCCAGTGCAGCAAGACGAATGGGAAAGCAGTCTTACATAGTTGTTGATAAGTCAAAAAATCTTGCTACCTCACTTATTGATAGATTCAATGGCACTGAAAGTGCTAAGCAGTTTATTCATCCAAGTGAAGCTAGAAGCAGTTTTACTGATGATTCTCTGCTAATAATTGTTGATACACACAATCCTGAAATTATTGAAGACAAAGTTTTATATAAGCATGCAAAAAAAGTGGTGGTAATAGATCATCATAGGAAAATGGTTACGCATATTGATAATGCGATTATCTTTTTTCATGAGCCATTTGCCTCTTCAGCAGCTGAAATGGTGGCTGAGCTTTTACAGCATTTTGGTGAGGCAGGGGAAATAAATGCTATGGAGGCTGAAAGCCTCTTGGCAGGAATTACTCTTGATACTAAAAACTTTGTTATGCGAACNGGAGTTCGTACATTTGAAGCCGCAGCATTTTTGAGAAAGCTTGGTGCTGATACAATTGCAGTCCGTGAATTGTTTGCAAGCTCGATTGAAAGCTATCAAAAGAAAACTAAGCTTGTTTCCTCAGCAGAGATTTATAAAAATTGTGCCATTGCTTTAAATGATGCAGTTTTTGATGATATGAGAATTGTAGTGCCACAGGCTGCTGATGAGCTGCTTGGGATAACCGGAGTTAATGCTTCGTTTGTACTGTATTCAACAGGTAATGGTGATGTTGCTATTTCTGCACGTTCTATGGGGAAGATAAATGTACAGGTAATTATGGAGGCATTTGGCGGAGGCGGTCATCAGACAATGTCAGGTGCTTTGCTTAAGGATACTAGTGTNGAAAAGGCAAGATTAGATTTAATNTTGCAAATAGATGAGTATTTTAGGAATAATGAATAAGGCTTTTAGATTTAAGAAAGGGGTTATTTATGAAAGTTATTTTATTGAAGGATGTTAAAGGAACCGGTAAAAAGGGCGAAATAAAGGAAGTAAAGGACGGTTATGCTCAGAACTTTCTTATAAAAAGAGGACTTGCACAGGAAGCTACAAATGAAAACTTAAATATTTTAGAAGGACAAAAGGCATCTGCTCAGCATAAAATTGATGTNGCTATAAAAAATGCTAAGGATATTGCACAAAAAATCGAGGGAAAGACTCTGAAAATTACTGCTAAAGCAGGTCAGGGTGGAAAGCTGTTTGGCTCTGTCACTGCTAAGGAAATTTCAGAAAATATTAAATCACAGTTAGGCTGTGATGTTGATAAAAAGAAAATTTCTCTTACAAGCGATATAAAAACCTTCGGAAAATTTACAGCACAAGCAAAGCTATATTCAGGTATTTTAGCAAGCTTTGATATAGAAGTTTCTGAAGAGTAAAGAGGAAATTATGGCTGATTTTAATAGTATAAATAATTATGGTACTATTGATATTTCTAATATCAGTATGCCGAATAACCTTGATGCCGAGCAAAGTGTACTAGGTGCAGTTTTGCTTGACAGCGAGGTTATGGCAATTTTAGCGGATAAATTACAGCCTGAATCCTTTTATATGGAGCTGCATGGTCAGCTTTATTCATTAATGCTGAATATGTTTTTATCAGGCAGCAGAATTGATATTGTTACTGTTTTAGACCAAAGCTTGAAGCAGAATATTTTTGAAACGCAAGAGGAGGCGAAAAAATATTTAGCCAAGCTGATGGAGGTAGTTCCCAGTGTATCTACTGTTGATAAATATGCTGAAATAGTTGAGGAAAAGCACCTTGTTAGAAAGCTTATTTTAGTATCTAAGGAAATATATGATTTAGCTGCAAATTCAGGCGAAAGCTCTCAAAATCTTCTTGATTTTGCCGAGCAGAAGATTTACGATATTAGAAGTAATCGTGAAATCAAGGGTCTTGTTCATATAAGCGGCGTTGTTATGGAAAAAATGAAGGAGCTTTCAAAGCTGTCTGAGGCTGAGGGAGCTGATAATATAACGGGGCTTAGAACTGGCTTTTCTGCTCTTGATAATTATATTTTTGGATTGAATAAAAGTGATTTAATACTAATAGCTGCAAGACCAGGTATGGGTAAAACGTCATTTGTAATGAATATGGCAACTAATGTTGCCAGAAAATATGATAANAAAATTGCTGTATTCAGCCTTGAAATGTCAAAGGAACAGCTTGTCGGAAGAATGCTTTCAAGTGAGGCTTCCATTACCTCTGACCAAATGAAAACCGGAAAGATTAACAGACAGGATTGGGCAAGAATTGGTGAGGCTGCTGATATTCTTTCTAAAATGAGTATATATCTTGATGATTCTGCTGCTGTTACTGTTGGNTCTATGAAAGCNAAGCTTAGGCGAATGAAGAATTTAGGACTTGTCGTAATCGACTATTTACAGCTTATGCAATCAAATAGAAGAACAGATAACAGAGTAGCTGAAATATCTGAAATTACTAGGAATTTAAAAATAATTGCAAAAGAGCTTAATGTGCCAGTTATTTGTCTTTCGCAGCTTTCGCGTGGGCCTGAGCAAAGGGCTGATAAAAGACCCATGCTTTCAGATTTGCGTGAATCGGGTTCTATTGAGCAGGATGCTGATATAGTATTGTTTTTATATAGAAATAGCTATTATGATAAGACCGATGAAAATCAAAATTCCTGCGAATGTATTGTAGCAAAAAATCGCCACGGTGAAACTGGTACAATAGGCATTATGTGGGATGGNAAATTTACAAGATTTACAAGTGCGGAGTATATTCATGTTGATGAAAGCTAAAGCTGTTATAAAAGAGTATTCTTTACTTAATGCTGATGATAAGGTTGTAGTTGGTTTAAGTGGTGGTGCTGATAGTATGGCTCTTTTGCATTTGCTGCTAGCTTTGGGGTATAATGTTAGTGCCTGCCATATAAATCATCAGCTGAGGGGTGAAGAAAGCGANAGTGATCAACGATTTGTTGAACAGATATGCAGCGAATGGAATGTTCCTTTAAGTGTATTTAATGTTGATGTAAATTCCTTGAAAGAAAAGCATATGAGTACAGAACAGGCAGCTAGAAATGCAAGATATGAGATTTTTTCAGGGTATGAGGGCTTTAAAATTGCTACTGCACATAATGCTAATGACAATGCAGAAACCTTGTTAATAAATATAAGCAGGGGAACTGGGCTAAAGGGCTTGTGTTCTATTCCTATTAAAAGGAATAATATAGTAAGGCCTTTGCTTTTTTCTACAAGAGCTGAGATAGAAAAATATTGTCTTGAAAATAGTATTCCTTTTGTGATTGATAGCACAAATCTCACTGATGATTACACACGTAACAAAATAAGAAATAATATTATACCTAGGCTTGTTGAAATAAATCCAAGCTTTATAGAAAGCATAAGTCGATTAACTGAAAATATTACTGAAGAAAATGAGTTTATTGAAGCGAAAATGCGTGAGCTTTATGATAATGCGTATAATGATGATGGATTCAGTCTTGAGATACTTAAAAAAGCTGATAAAATAGTAGTAAAAAGGTTAATTTCAAAAATAATAAAGGATAAGGGTATTACTCCTAGTGCTTTGATGATAAATTCAGCTTATCAGTTAATTAAAGACGGTCAAGGGAAAATTAATATTTCAAAAAATTATTTTATTCAAGTAAAAAACCGAAAATTTCACATATTTTTCGAGAAACAATCATATCGAAATCGTTAAAAATGATTGATTTTTTTAAAAGCTTGTGTTATAATATTTCAAGTATAAAATTTTAGCAAAACTTATAAAAGGAAGTTAGATAATGGAAACTGGTGTTTTGGATAATCCTACAAATCATATATGCTTTGAGGCAGATGCCTCAATAAAATCTATTCTATATACAAAGGAAGAATTGGATAGTGCCGTAGCAAATCTAGGAAAGAAAATTTCAAATGACTATAAGGGAAAAGAGCTTATTGTTGTATGTGTTTTAAAAGGCTCAGTAATTTTCTTNTCTGATTTAATCAGAAATATTAGCTGTGATTGTAAAATCGACTTTATAGGTGCATCTAGCTATGGATGTGAAACGCAGTCCTCCGGCATTATTCGTATGTACAAGGACCTTGATTTAGATATAAAGGACAAGCATGTATTAATTGTTGAGGATATTCTTGACACTGCAAAGACTATGGATTATCTTATTCATATGCTAAAGGGTAAAAAACCTGCCGGTTTAAAAATATGTACATTATTAGATAAAAAAGCCAGAAGAGAGGTTGATGTCAGTGCTGATTATAAGTGCTTTGATGTTGCTAATGAATTTGTTGTAGGTTATGGCTTGGATTTTAATGAGGAGTATAGAAATTTACCTTATATCGGTATTTTAAAAGAAGAAAAATATAATTAAGTAGACCAAAAAGGTCGGAGAGGCGGTTTAAATGCACCAAAAAAAGCTTAAAGACGCTATAATTTATATAGTGATTGCTGTTTTACTTGTTTGGGCTGTGTCTGTTATAATCAAAAATAATAGCGAAAATAATTATAAGTCAGTTAAATATAGCGATGTAATTCAAGAATTTGATAATTTTAACGTATCTGAATATGAATTAGATTTAGGTACGGGTAAATTGCTTTACAAGTTAAAGGATACGGGCGAGATTAAGGAATATAAGGTTCCTTATGTAGCTTTATTTATTGAAGATACAAAAAATTATAGACAAGAATACAATGAGAAATATTCGGATAGCTCACTGGTTTATAATATGAATCCAGTTGCTGATAATACCTTTGTTACTGTATTTTTGCCATNTATAATTATGACGGTAATAATGNTTGTATTTTTCTTCCTTATTATGCGTTCTGCCGGTGGTGGCGGAAAAATGTCGCAGTTTTCAAAGGCAAAGGCTTTACAAAGCTCGGGCAAAAAGGTTACCTTTGATGATGTGGCAGGTGCTGATGAAGAAAAGGAAGAATTAAAGGAAATTGTTGACTTTTTAAAGGATTCTAAAAAATATCAAGAGCTAGGTGCAAGAGTTCCTAAAGGCGTATTGCTAGTAGGTCCTCCTGGTACTGGTAAAACCTCGCTTGCTAAGGCTGTTGCAGGTGAGGCTGGTGTCCCTTTCTTTTCCATAAGTGGTTCTGACTTTGTTGAGATGTTTGTAGGTGTTGGTGCATCTCGTGTGCGTGACTTGTTTGAGCAGGCTAAAAAGCATACTCCTTCAATTATTTTTATCGATGAAATTGATGCTGTCGGACGTCATAGGGGTGCTGGTTTAGGTGGCGGACATGATGAAAGAGAGCAAACACTCAATCAGCTTTTAGTTGAAATGGACGGATTCTCAGAAAATACAGATATTATTATTATTGCTGCTACTAACAGAAGAGATATACTTGACCCAGCATTGCTAAGACCGGGGCGTTTTGACAGGCAGATTGTTGTAAATTATCCTGATATCAAGGGAAGAGAAGAAATTTTAAA
>JGI24707J26582_10001178_pt1 | contig 20807 bp, 17 predicted proteins | sample BioPla1DNA1_FD_26582 | JGI IMG/M metagenome (IMG submission 26582)
AATACTAAAGTAAATAAAGAGGTATTTATTATGGCTATTTTTATTCGTGATAATTATGATCAAATGTCAAAGGCGGCAGCTAAAATTATCGCTAAACAAGTAAAAAGCAAACCAGATTCTGTACTTGGTTTAGCAACTGGTTTTACTCCAATTGGCGTTTATCGCGAACTTGTTAGAATGCATAAAGAAGAAGGTTTAAGTTTTAAAGATGTCAAGGCGTTTACTCTTTACGAATATCTTGGCGAAGGTTTTGATATTATTAAACCTTATGGATTAGATAAGTCATGTGCGCGATATATGCATGAAGAGTTTTTTAAACATGTTGATATTAAAAAAGAAAATATCCATTATTTTGATGGTTATACCGAAGATCCTGCTAAAACTTGCGAAGAATATGAAGAAGCAATTAAAAATGCTGGTGGTATTGACCTTCAACTTCTTGGTATTGGTCGCGACGGACATTGGGGATTTAATGAGCCAGGTTCTAGTTTAGGAAGTCGATGTCATTTAGTGGGTCTAACTAAACAAACTCTAGATGATAACTATGAGGATTTTTATCGAAAAGTCGGTATAACCCGTGATGAAATGCCCCACTTTTGCCTTACGATGGGTGTAGGAACAATCTTGGAAGCAAAAAAACTAATAATGCTTGCAAGTGGAACTAAAAAAGCCTCCATTGTAAAGGAAGCTCTTGAGGGACCGATTACATCTCATATAACAGCTAGTGCAATCCAATTATATGGTGGCGAAGTGACAGTAATTCTTGATAAGGATGCTGCTAGCAAACTTTCTAATATTGATCACATTCTTCACCTTGAAAAGCTATCAAAAAAATATAATTTGCGTGCAGAATAGTGTTTAATTGTACAAAAAAGGCCTCTTTTTGAGGCCTTTTTTTAAATAATAACTGCTTTAGATAAGTTGCGTGGATTATCAGGATCCAATCCTTTTTCAATAGCTAGATAATATGCCAAATATTGAACTACCATAACTTTTAGAAGTGGAGAAAATTCTTCTTTACATTCTGGAACAACTAAAACATCGCCTTCTTGTTCTAAATTTCTAGAAGTTAATACGAAAGCATGTCCACCTAACTCTTCAATTTCTATTTGATTTCTTCTTACACTTTCTTCTGAATTTTTCTCACTTAAGAACAAAATTGTTGGTATGTTTTTAACAACTAACGAGATTGGTCCATGTTTAAATTCACCACCATAAAAGGCTTCACTATGAATATAAGAGGTTTCTTTTAATTTTAAACTCGCTTCTAGAGCAATCGGATAATCAACACCTCTTCCTAAAATATAAGTGTCAGTGACCTTACTAAAATATTTTGCTAATTCTTTATATTGGTTTTTATTGTCAAATATCTCTTCTTGTTTGTCAGCGATTTCCAACAATTCTTCAATTGTAGAAACATCATTTTTAAGAGAGGCTGCTAGTAATGCTAAAACTGTAACTTGTGCAAAATAAACCTTAGTAGAAGCAATTGCTTTTTCCTCTCCCGCACACAAGTCTAAAACATAATGAGCTCTTTTTGCTAAAGTTGAATTTGGCGAATTAGTAATAACAATTAGAGGACTTTTTGGTTTAATGTTTTCTAAACAACGAATTAAATCAGCGGTTTCCCCAGACTGACTAATCATTATATATACANTTTTACCGCTATGAGCATATGGGTTTAGCGCCCATTCACTGGCGACACGAACTTTATAATGCGCGCGCAAATTATAAAAGAATCTCTTACCTGCTAAAGCACTATGATAACTAGTACCACAGCCTAATATATAAACATTTTCGGCATCATTTAGAGCATTTATAAGTTTTCTATTAAACTTAAATTTATATTTTTTTGTATATTTTTCAACAATACGACGAATAACCGTTGGAGACTCTTCAATTTCCTTAATCATATGGTGAGAATATTTATTGTTTTCTAACATTTTTCTTGTATCCTCCGTAAATATATTATAGTATTAATACGCTTTATTATAAAGACCATATTGGTCTTTTGTAAAGTAAATTGCATTAATATTTATTAACTGTTGAGGTGAATTAAATGAAAAAACTATTAATTGTTGTAGACTATCAAAATGATTTTATTAATGGGAGTTTAGGCTTTGAAGGTGCCGATTCTATTTATCCCTTCATAAAAGAAAAAATTCAAGAATATGAAAAAAGTGGTACAATCATATTTTTAAAGGATACACATTTACCTAATTATTTAGATACTATGGAGGGCAAACACCTTCCAATTGAACATTGTATATATGACACTGAAGGTTGGTTAATGTATGGCGACTTAGAAGAAATTAGTAAAAAACATCGCGTTTTTACTAAAAACACCTTTGGTTCCACTGATTTGTTTAAGTTCTTATTAGAAAATTCCTTTGATTATATTGAATTAGTTGGTTTAGTTTCTAACATCTGTATTATAAGCAATGCCGTATTAGCTAAAACTGCTCTTCCTAATGCTACAATTGTTGTTGATAAATGCGGAACTGGTTCTTCTGATCCAACACTTCATAAACAAGCATTATCAATACTAAAAAATCTACATATTGAAGTTAAATAACTATATCGGTTTTGTAGAAATTAAGCGGCTTTTGCCGCTTTTTTCTTAAAAGGATGAAATAAACTACACTTATATTTGTTTACATAATATACCGTAAGCAACACTAATGGGATACTAGCGAAAATTGGATCTGTTTTAAATAGTAATAAGGCTTGAGACTCAAGCATTGCCCTTCCAAAAAAGACGCAAAATGTCATTATTAAGAAAAACGCTATTTCTTTTTTGTAAAAGAATAGTCTTATTATTCCAACAAATAAATATAAAATGCAGAAAACATATATAATGAATCCAACTAAACCAAAGGAATGGAAAACCTCTGCAAAACCATTGTGGTAATTGCCAAACCCTGTAAGAGAATAAATCGCATTATGTAATATCAAACTATTATGATATATTTTTCTACTTATATATGTGCCTTCACCAAACAAAAATGTTTCCGGTGTAGCATTAATTGTATTATATGTTATTTGTATAAGCATTATTCTTTGTTTTATTGAGTCTTGCCCAATGAAAGCAAAATTGTGAGGAAGAATTTTATATAGGAAAACACTCGGTGGTAATATTTTTAAACTTGGAATATATCTAAATGGAACAAATAATAGCAATATTGAAATAATAAACAATGTTTCAATACCAAACAATACCCACCTTCTCCTTTGGATATTTCGAACATAATGTCTCATGAATATTAAAAAAAACATTATTATCACTAATACAATATTTGTTTTACTATAAGTAAAATATATAAATATCGCAGGAATTATAGAAAACCATACATAAATGTAACGGTTTTTTTTATTTCCCGCTTCAAAATATAAATAAAGAGAATAGATAATTCCAGTCAGTAAAAAACTTGCAAATGTATTTCTATTATCAAAAACACTATCTGGTACTGCTGTTCCACTGCTCAAACCTAATTTCAAAATATTTTTATATATTTCCCGTTCAGTAACCAAACTAAAAATTATTATAGCAATAATAAATATCAAAAAAAGGTGAGCGAAAAATTTGATTATTTTTTTAAAGTGCTTATTTAATGTTACTACGAAAACAAGAATGAAAATGAAACCAAAATTTATGGTAGTCAATAGTATTGAAAAGTACTTGTCCATAGTTGTTCGACTAATTTTTAAAATTGTTGTGGTTCCATCTATTAACTCGAAATCAACAATTTGATTTCTTTTATTAATAAGGACATTAACTATATTCATAAGTAATATTATGCAAATTGAAATAAAACCTATTTTTGAAAATCGACTAGTTTTCAAATAATTTCTAGAAAAGAAAATATATAACAAGATAAAAGATAAAATTATCGAACATGTTATTGTAAACATAGGAAATCCAAATGGTCTTATCCACAAATTATTTGGTGAATAAGTGTGTTCAAAAAGAAAAAATATAGGCAGTGCTATGCATGCCAATATTCCAAGAGAAATAAAAACCTGCCAATATTCTTTAATTTTAGTCATGTCTTAATATTACTACTTTTATATATTCTTTTTAAGTCTTTTATTATTATATCAGCGTTATACGCTGATTTATTGAAAAATTATTAAAGGAAAAATTTATTTAAATCTTCATTTTTCATTTTTTTAGTTATGTTAATCTAAAAATTTATTCACCAATAAATCACCAAATAATCGCCCCAGTTTTCTCATCGAACGAGAATCATAATGAATTATATCAACAGCTTCAAATGGTTCTTCATCTGTTTTTAAACCTTCAGCATTTGTATCTAAATAAAAAGATAAATTGTCTTCTTCTGCATTTTGTCTTTTTGCGTTATTTATTACTTCATGTTTAATCCATATATTATCTAAAGCAGCAATTCCAGCATCAAGAAAACCTATACCAAAAGGACTAGCATATACTTTTAAATATTCCCTTAAACCTTTAATAAAGTTTTTAGTATTAAGATAATAGTCATCATGTTTGCCATTAAGAGAGTCATTTTCACCCTGCATCCAGCAAATAGCTCTAATTTCAGGATAATACCCCATTTTCTCAAGTTGTATTAGACTTTCTAAAATAAAATTAACAGCACCAGCAAACAAATGACCTGGTTTTTTTCCTAGAGTTGGAGAAATCCAATCATCACTTAAAGAGGTTCCTCCATATGCGTATTTAAGTAAAAAGACATTGGTTTTGCCAGCTTTATGTATACTTTCTGCTATACCAACTTCAGGACCAAAATGATTTGGGGAACATCCTTGGCCTAATTTAGTTGAAATAAATTTATTATTAGAAGTGTAGTTGCCTGCACCATTATCAAACGATATTTTTACATCTTGATATCCAACACTAAATTCTTCTACTTTTTCAGGCATATTTTTAGTTAAATAACTAGAAATTGCTATACCTTCCATGTTTGATTGTCCAAGAAGAATTATAACTTGGACAATATTATTATCTTTTTCTACGCTTCTATTTCTAATATTAATCATATTTGTATTTTATTATTAAAATCTATATATAAAGACTAAATTATCATTTTTGGTGGAGCTGACGAGGATCGAACTCGCTACCTCATCGTTGCGAACGATGCGCTCTCCCAGGTGAGCTACAGCCCCGCGCTATATAATGATAGTTAAGACAATTATTTTTTGCAAGATATTAATGTCTTGATTTTAAAGTATTTAACATATTTAAAATAAAAAACCAGCTTGTCGCCAAGCTGGTAATTTATTTTTTTAAATATTATTTAATATCGACATAAACTGCGTCAAAGTTACACCAAGAGCCGTTTCGTAAAATACGAACTGTATTAGTACCTTCGACAAATGTGCATTCAATTGTTTGTTCAACTAATGCGTGCCAAGTGGGTCCGCCAGTAAGGTTAACAACATTTAATGCGCCGCTATTGACTGAGACTCTAACTGTCATCTCATGATCAACACCATAAACGAATTTTACATTATAGGTGCCAGCTTTCATATTATTAAATACTGCTGTAAAACCGTTATTATCATCACCTTCTAGACCAATTCCTGAATTTGCAAAAAAGTCATAACCCCAACCACGAGATCTACTTGCACTTCCCTCTTTTTCACATTCAACAGCATATACCATTGCATGTGAAGCAAGAGTTTCTAATTTTGAACTATCATATCTAGCATCGGTACCAACTACTTCAAAGTAGTCATATTGAGCGTATCCACCGGTACAGCCAAAAACAATATCATTCCATCCTTGTCTTAAATTTGCTGTAAAGCTTAAAAGGGAACTATTAGCAAAATCCCAAGAACCCTGAACTTGAGCCGGAATATCAATCATTATTTTCCCACCATTAACTCCGTAACACATTTGTTGATTAGGTGTTCCATTAACATATAGTGTTCTAATCGTTCTAATTCCAGCAATTGGTGCAAAATGACGAACGTGGAATGTATCACCAATATCAAGGTTTCCCATTAATTTGCCACCACTTGCACTTGGATTGTTGATATACCTTCCTGAAAAATCACCATCAGTTAGTAATACGAAAGTATCTTCTGCCTCATAGCGTTTAGTAGTTTCAAAATGTGCAGTAGGCGTACAAGTATAAACTAGTGAGAATTGATCTATTGTTGTTTGAGAAGTCGTTACTAATGAAATAAAGTCATAGGAATTTAATAAAACATATGCTTCTCCTGAAACTAGAACTGCGGCATCCTCAAAATCATCGTTACCTGTAACAGATCCTTTAACGCTGATATTACCAGTAAATGTAGCAACTAAGGAATAAACCCCATTAACGGGTGTTGTATTAGTAATTGAGCCACCAGTTGCTAATTCACATAGTTTATTTGAGGCGCTTTTTGCTTGTTTGAAATCAAATGCGATACCATTTTGATTACCAGTTAAATAAGTTGATGAAAAGTTACTAAATTCATTGGTAATTTCTGTTGGCGCATTTTGTAATGTAATTGTGTATGGTGGCGTTCCACCATTAGGTAATGCAAGAAAGCTCTTTTGCGCAATTTTGAAAAACGCTACTGTGCTAACAGCAATTGCGGCAATTACCCCTAAAATTGTTTTCTTTTTTTTCATAATTTCCTCCTTATTTATATTATTTAAAGAAAATAACAATCGATATTATAGTTTGAGATACATGACTTCTTTTCATTCAACTCTTAAACTATTTTGTAATAGATATCATTGATTTACTTCATGTTTTATTCTCCTTTCCTAACAACTAAATCATAATTAACTAATTGATCGTACTTTTTAAATTTTCCTAGAATATAACCCTCCCATTATTTACATCAAATAGATGAATTTTCTCCATATTTAACACTAATTCAATGGTGTGGCCACTCTTAATAGATTTATTTGCTTGTATTTTGGCGATTATTTCTTTATTCCAAATTGGTAAATAAACATGATATTCAGCTCCTAGCAGTTCACAAATTCCAACTTTTGATTTAATTGGCGATGATTTAATTACAGAAGTTGGTAATTCGATATTTTCATGAATATCTTCTGGTCTAATGCCAAAAACAATCCGGTGATTTTCTTTTAAACATTTTTTGTATTCTTCAAGCAATGCTAACATTTCTTCATGTTTTTCTTCGGCTGTCTTAATATGTTGTCTTTTTTTAGGTCTAAACAAAGATTTTAAAGAAAACTTTTCTTTTTCATAAGTTAATAACATATGTAAATCAGGTCGTTCATAGACTTTTTCTTCAATTTGTTTTTCAAGTTCTCTTATACAATCTTTGTAAAAATTATCATGAGCTTTAATTTCCTCTTTAGATAACTTTATAGTGTAACCATCATCAAACTTGAGTGTTCCTTTTAAGTAAGTGACTTCTACTAAATTCATTGGTGGGACGCCAATGAATGTAGCAACAAATTGATTCGCAGGATGATTGTATACTTCTTCTGGCGAACCAATTTGTTGAATAAACCCATCTTTCATTACAACAATTCGATCTGCCATTGTCATCGCCTCAGTTTGATCGTGTGTTACATAAATGGTTGTTGCGTTTATTTCTTTATGAAGTTTAATAATTTCACTTCTCATTTGAACTCGTAATTTTGCATCTAAGTTCGATAGTGGTTCATCCATTAAAAATACTTTTGCTTCTCTAACAATTGCTCGACCAAGTGCGACACGTTGCATTTGACCGCCGGATAATTCTTTTGGTTTTCTTTCTAGTAAATCATTTATTTGAAGGATGTTTGCTGCTCTTTTAACTGCTACATCAATATCATCCTTTTTATAGCCTCTTGTTTCTAAACCAAAAGCCATATTTTGATAAACATTCATATGAGGATATAGTGCATAATTTTGAAAAACCATAGCAATATCGCGCTCTTTTGCACTTTTTTCATTACAATATTCACCATCAATAAATAAATCTCCTGTTGTAATATCTTCAAGACCTGCAATCATTCTTAAAGTTGTTGATTTACCACAACCGGAAGGACCAACAAAAACAATAAATTCCTTTTTTTCAATATCTAGATTGAAATCATAAACAGCATGAACATAATTATCATAAACTTTGTTAATGTTTACTAATGATACATAAGAATCATTTGGAGCAACTTTTTTCTCCTTACGTTTAGCTTCCTCTTTTAAAAGCATTTCTTCATATTGCTCTTTAATGAGTGCTAATTGTTTCTTGTATTCTTGTTGTTCTTTTTTTTGGTCTTCTTTCATAATTAATCTCCTATCGGAACATATATTGGGTTGGTTGTAAAATTTCAATAGATCCAATGTAGACTTTTGAATCTCCAAAATCTAATTGAATGTAATCTATTTCTTGCTCAAAAATATAAGGAATATCCGCAAATGCTGAACCATTAAGTGATGTTCTTGATGTGTTTGAAAACAAAACTGAGCCAAATTGTTGGTTATTTCTAATTACATTTACAAACATGGTAGCACCCGAATATTGACGATAATTTACGCGTATAATAACTTCTTTACCAACTAAAACTTCACTTGGTTTATCAATCATTTTTAGATATCTTTTGTTATATAAATTTAATTGATCCTCACTTACTTGTTTAACTGGTTTTTCATAAATTTCTTCTAGCATAAAATCATCAAAAATAAGAACCGTGTTAGCTAAAGAAGAATCTGCAAATTTAAAACCAACTTCCATAACTGAATTAGTAGCGGTAAATGTAAAAATTTTATTTATTAAAGATGGGACATTTGCAAATGAAATAGTTTCTTTTATTTCTTGTGAAACTGGATCTCTTGCAAATATATCAACTTGCGTATTATCAGTTGTTTTAACATAGGTAGATAAACGATATTTGTGCCCTTTAGTTAAACTATATCGATGATAGGCTTCAGCTTTTGAATTATTTATAAGTTTAAAATAACCAAAGCCCGTATGTGCATCACCAGTTTCTGTACTAATTTCGGCACTAAAATCTCCGTTTGCGTGTCTAAATCCGGTAGTATTACGTTCTTCAGCATCATAATTTTCAAATAAAATAGAGCGACTTTTAATTAATTCGGTTGTGGGGATTTTATATGTGTTATCTAAAATTTCTCCACCTTTTTGAATAAGGAATGTTTCAAAATTGTCGCGATACATTAAAATAATGTCATCAATTTTTTGGTCTTCTGGATATATGTCAGATAAAATACGTGCCTGAAATGTAGTAGTTACATCATTATGATAAATACCTTCACCGTTTTTATAAATTAATTCGTTAATTTTTGCATATTCTTCATTTCCAGGTTTAAACCCTTTTATTATTCCCATAAGACCGCAGCAGATTGCAGCAGTGCAGTCCCCATCACAACCCATCATTGAAGAATATTTAGCAGTTTCCATGTAATCATTATTTCCATATAAAAATGATAGTATTGCTAAACCTCCGTTTACATTAGGATCTGTTTGAACATTATCAATACGATATAAATTGCGTCTTGTATCAAAAACTTTTTGAGCAGCAGCTTTATAATTATTTGGATATTCTTCAAAAGCATCAAGCGCATAATGATATGTTTTATAAGGATAAGAGTTTTTAGGAAATACTTCAGAGGCTTCCTTCATAACTTCAATTGCATCATCGCTAAAATATGCAAGTGAATACATCGCGGCATAAAATTTACCCCAAATTAAACTATCAAAATAACCAACATTTGAACCAAATCTATCGACTAATTCGGTCGCTAGATTTGGCATTCCTGGAGCATTCATACCTAGTGTTTCAACTTCAATATATGCTTCAGTACACCAACCATAACGGTTACCAGATTCAATAGTTCCTGTATACGGAGGTAGTAAATCTCTTGAGTTCATTAGCATCATTGCATCTCCTCCTCCTCCCCAGTCACTAACTTGATATTTCTTCCATGTTTCCTTTATTGCATAACTTGAAAACCCTTTTTCTTTTAAAACATATTGGTTAAGAATATCAATATGATAATCATCATCACTCCAAACTTTACCATCTACTAAACGATTATATTTATAAGTATCAACAGGCGTATAATATTCCCAGTTTCCAGCGTAAGGACCATTAATAAAATCAAACCATTCAAGGGGTAATCCAACTGGATTAGTACTACTTACAAATTCATAACCACTTAAAAAGCCTGCAAATTGACCAAGTAAGCCTGCTAAAGTCTTATTGAGGTATTCTTCTTTATCAATTTCTTTAAAAGTTACTTTAGGTTCAAAATCAATTGGGCCAAGAGGTTGGTCATCACCAGTTATTTCTTTTCCCTTACAGCCAATTAGTAACGGTATTAGTAATAGAGAAAGGAATATATTACGCTTCTTCATTTTTAAAGTCTCCCTGCCATACCGTCTTTCATCGTTCTATCCATAAATTTAACAAAATCAACAGTTGACATATCTCCAATAATCCAAAGAGCCATCTTTTGGTTAATTTGTTGGTCAACTTGATTGTAATAGGTAGTATAGGGAACGTTTACTCTATTTTCTGATCCATCTTTAATTACATCTACATAATCAGCAAGTTTTGTTTCTCTAATACTATCTAAGTATGTATCTAAAGAAGCTTTTCGAATTGGTAACCCTCCTACTTGTTTAGAAGCTAGAGCGTTAACTGCTTCTACGCTAGCAAGTGCTTTAAGAGCTTTGTAGTCTGCTTCTGGATGTTTTGAATTACTTGCAGCCCAAAAACGGTCCGCAAAAGTTGTAGAATGTGACTTATATGACTTATCTAAAACAGGAATAGCCGCTACACCAATTTCATCTTCAGTGTATTTACAAATATCATGTAATTGCCAAACTCCATCAATAAACATTGCAATATTGCCACCTAAAAATCTTCCTGCAGCATCTAATACGGCTGTATCTGAAGTTGATGGCATTGATTTATCATGAACTAACATTCCTTCAAACCATGAGTAAACATCATAAAATGGCTGTGAGTCAATACAACAATTTCCTTCATCATCAAAAATGTTAACTCCGCCACTATTTTTAGAATACATACCTGCAAAAGCTAAAAATGGTCCAGCAGATAAACCGAATCTTTTTGTTGCCCCAGTTCCTGAGGTTAATTTTCTAGCAGCATCTGCTATTTCCTCAAAAGTTGAAGCATTGTTCCAATCAGAACTTGGATAACTTAAAGGCGTATCTGGATTTGCAGCATTATAATTATCAAAAATTGTTTTATTGTAGTAAAGAAGCATATGCTGAGTTCCTGAAGGTATACCGTAATATTTACCATCATTTTCTGCTACACCTTCAAATATTCCATCACAAAATTCGTTAGTAGCTTTTAGTTCTTCTACTAGAGCAGTTAAATCTCTTGCTTGTGTCCTCTCAATCATCAAAGGGACATGAGATTCTGCGATTCGTCCAATTGTCCCGCCAATATTACCAATTAGATTTGATGAAATTTTCGTATAATAAGTGTCCCAACTATCTGTTTCAATAATTTCTGGTTGAATCACAACTTTCTCTTCGTTAGCTTTTAATACTTCATTAGCAGCATCAATCATAGCTAACCATCCTGGATTTTCATTAACTGAGTTCATTAGCGATATTTGCACAATAGTGTTACCAAATTCATCTACTTGTGGCTTGTTTCCACAAGAAGATGCCGAAACAACAAGGATGCCAAATAGAGCAAATGATGATAATGTTTTAAGTGTTTTTTTCATAAATCCCTCCGAGTTATTTTTATTTAATACCTGTCGTTGCTATACCTTGCACAAAATATTTTTGGCAACGTAGATAAATAATTGAAATTGGAATAATGCTTAAAGTTGATCCTGCCATAACCCTTCCCCATGCAGCACCTGTCATATGAGTTTCTTTAAAACCTGCAATAAGTAAAGGTATTGTAGTAAGTGAAGGATCAGATAAATAAATTAAATGTCCAATGTAGTTATTCCAACTACCTATAAAAGAGAATAAACCTAATGTTACTAAGGCTGGTTTTATGAGTGGGAGGACAATTCGTACATATTTTCTAAAGTAACCGCAACCATCAATTTCTGCTGCTTCTAACAAACTATCAGGAATTGAAACGATAAATGATCTAAGCATAAACACACCATATGTGTTGATCATTACTCCAGGTAAAATAAGTGGAACAAACGAATTTGTTAAACCAGCCTTAGCAAACATCATAAAAAGCGGAATCATCGTTACTTGTCCTGGTATCATCAAAGTCGCAATAAAGATACCGTATATTGGTTTACTACCAATAAATTTTATTTTTGCAAAAGCATATGCTGCTAAAGATGAAGTAAATAGGGTTCCAAATGTTGCAGTTAATGCGATTAATAAGGAATTAAAATAAGCTCGCCAAATAATTCCGTCTTTATATTGGAAAACCGCTTTATAACTTTCAAAATTTAAACTAAATGTGAAAAGTTGGACAGAACCTTGATTAATTAACTTTGCATCCATGAATGAATTTAAGATCATCCAATAAAAAGGAAATATCGATAAAAGAGAAAAGAAAATAATAATAACTACAATTAGTATGGTTTTAATGATTTCTTTTTTTGGTGTTTTCTTTAAACCTTTCATTCAAACACCACCTTCTTTTTTAACTTAAATTGAACAACGGTAACAATTCCAACTAGAATAAAGAGAATCCAACTTGCAACTGCTGCTCTTCCCATATCAGCGGATGGTCCAAAAGCGTAGAAATAAATATACATTGGAAGCGTATATGTAGAGTAATCTGGTCCTCCGCCAGTCATAACATATACTTCGTTAAACATATTAAATACATCGATAAAGAGCATTACAATTACAAAAAACATTACCGAAGAAAGCATTGGAATAGTAATTTTTATAGTTTTTCGTAATGGTGAAGCTCCATCAATATCTGCTGCTTCATAGAGTTCTTTAGGAATGTTTTTAAGCCCAGCATCAAAAATAATATAGTAGTAACCCGCTTTAAGCCAAATAGATAAAATTGAAACAGCCCATCTAGCGTATTTAACATCTTGTAACCACATTGGTGGATTCTTAACTCCTAACCCGATGAGAATTGAATTTAAAATCCCGCCTTCAGGTTGATAAATAAACGACCACACCATAGCAATCGCTACAGTTGATGTAACCATTGGAAGGAAAAATGCTGCTCTATGAAATCTTTTAATAGGTAATTTGCGATTTGTTAATATTGCTAATGTTAATGAAGTAATTAAAGTAAGTGGAACGACTATAGCAATATATATGAATGTATTTCCCATTGATTTCCAAAAAATTCGATCAATAAATATTTTTTCAAAATTTCTAAAGCCTACAAATTCTGGTGCTGTAAACATATTCCACGAGGAAAAACAAAGAATAATTGAATAAACAAGCGGAAATAATACAAAGGCCAGAAAGCCAATTATTTGTGGCGCGCTAAAAACATAACCAAATAGGTTTTCTCTTTTTTGTCTTTTTGTTCTGTAGCGAATTAGTTTTATAGAAATCTCCTTTCATATTCGCGAACACCAGCAATTATTTCTTTAAATCTCTTATTGTCTGGTAAAATCGAATCTTCTACTATCGATAGTGTTGGTATAATACCCTTTCTAATAGGTGTCTTATAATCAGTATTTGTCCCTTGTTCATGAACACCTGTTGAGCCTCTTGAAGGATCGCCCAAACACAAGTGTGCGAATTCTCTTGAGTATTTTGAAAATAATTCTTCATCCATACGATCATGATAATTCATTTTTCCATCAGTGTGTCCACTTTGGAAAAGAGGTATCGTTTTTGACATACCATCATAATAGCCTTCGCCGCCCACTAAAAATTCCTTTTTAATCTTGCGTAATCTATCACATAATTGGCACAAACCTTCAAATGTTGAGTTATTCTTATCGTTTATAAAACATGCTGCAATATCTAAAAATGCACCATCAAAATCAAATGTTTTCGTGTTTTCTGTAATTTGTCTTACTAATTCATCTTGCCAAAGCTTGGAAGCGAAATTTAGATTCCGTAATTCATTAAAATCATAGTGATGAGCACCTTCCCAATCTACAGAACCATTATGAAATTTTGCACCACTTGTCGATTGAAATTCTGCTTTTTCTAAAATTGGTTTAATATTTGGCAAATTCATATTAACTAAGTTAATACCATACATTGCCATTACTTTAGAGCCTAATTTATGTAATTTATTGACGGTTTCTTTTAGTGCTTTTGCACCACCCATTCGTTCATCAGGACAATAATTCCCATATTTATAGTAATATCGTCCTTCCCATCCTGCTAGATAGACCAATATTCTTTTTGGATTAACAAATTTAGATAATTTTTCAATTTCTTCATATACTTTTTCATATGTATTAAATATGTAACCCGTAAAAGTTTGCATATGAACTGTGACAACAAGTGAAATATCCTTTAACCAGCTTGGAACAATTGCGGATTCTTCAAATGGTTTTAATCCAAATGTTTCTTCCATGTATTTCCTTTGTGCAGCATATATTTCTTCTTTTGAGCTTGCAAAACCGTATTCAATCGTAGGAACATTGAATTTTTTACTTTCAATTGTACCGTTTTGTTCTTGAACAAAATCAAGGCGCATCGTTTTTCCTGTTTTTTTAATAAAGAAGTATTTTTGGTTCACGGATTTATCAAGTGATCTAAAAAACAAATACTTCTTTTTATTAATTTCAAACACTAATAAAGGATGAGATAATGAACGCCAACCCTCTGGATATTTAAGATTTAAACCATATTCTGTAATTTCTCTATCTTGATCAGAGGTTGAAATCAATTTTCCATGCGGTAAATTGTCAAATCTTACTTTTACACTTCTAATATTTTTATCAAGTTCAGCCTTTACATTAATATGTTGTTCATCAATCGTAAGTTCTACTTTTCCTTTTGTTTTCTCTTGTGAACCCCATAATAAAGAATTTGCCACAAAATGATTTTTCTTTTCCTCTATAAATCCACCTTTTTCAACTGTATAAACATTTTCAAAAGAGAAAACCTCTACCGAAACTTCTGGTGTTGTTTTTTTGTTATTTAAAGGTAGAGAGATTTTTGCATTTTTTAAATCATATGATAAATCTTGCGCCTGCATTTAAACAACCTCCTCAACAAAAGTTAAATCACAATAATCAATTTGGAAAAATCCTGAATTGTCTAATTTAATACAATAAATAAAGTTATCTCCTTTTTCTAAAGTTAACTCAATAGTTTCTTCTGCTAAAACTGGATAATTCCATCCCGTATAATCTAGTTGCTCCATTTGTTGCATTGGAAAATCTAATAAATCGATACTTTTAGCAGGGGTAACTGCTGCTTGAGTAACAATAAATGTTGGTCTAGCTTTTGTGCTTCCATCAAATTGGCCAGCAGCATATGCAATTTGAATTTTATATTTTGCTTTAACTGAAGAATCAAAATGCCATTCAACACCATCATATTTATTTTCAATTCCACCCATCAAAAATCCATTCGAGTAAGTCGTGTTTTCATCTTCTTTAATACATGGATTTTTGGCTAAATATAAACCAGATCCTACATCCTTTTTCCTTGGTGATCCCATTTCTGCTTCTAAGCGATATTTGGGCGGTCTTGCTCCATATATATCAAGATCATCAATATTATATTTTTCGTTATTTCCTTTTATTTTAATATAATCAATTTCTGCAAAATCACCCCAATTATCGGTGTGATCACCATTTTTCATTATTGCGATTGTATTCCAACCCTTTTTTAAGGTGATGGATGCTGTTGTAACAGCAGGATTAAATGTGGCTCCGCCCCATCCTGTGTCTTCAGTATATGTAAACATTCCCGCCGTTTCACCATTTACTCTTATTTCGTGTTGAGCCTGATTTATGGAAGATGTTTTATGCCAACAATAATATGATTCAACATCAAATGTTCCATCAAAAGGACTTAAATAATTGATATATATTCCGTGTCCTGCATCATCTAAGCCTCCAACATAGGCGCCCTTATGTGCGGCAGGATTATTACGAAAGTTCGACTGTTCTTTTCCTGTTCCAAAGTTATATAAGTTATCTTCGGCCTCGATAATCACATCCGTAAAAGCAGTATAAACTATGAATTCAAAGTCAGTTGATTCGGATTCAACTTTGTCATTGTAAGCAGAAATAACGAATAATATATTACCTTCTAAGCCCAAAGATTCAACATCAATTGCAGTACCACTAATTTTGTCTGTATAAACTAGTTCTTCTTTATGGTAAAAATTAATGTTATATCCTGTTGCACCTTCTACCTCCGTAAATGATAAAATACCATCCTCGTATTTAATCCCTGTAACGGAATCAAGTTTAGCTGGTTCTTTTGTACAGCCGGATAAAAGTGTAAAAACACTCAAAAATGAAATGAAAATTCCCGTTCGTCTTTTTGACATAATATTTCTCCTTGTAATTAAATTATAACAAATGCATGTACGCACACCATAGCAAAACACACATATTTTATTGCAAAAATCACAATTTCAAAATATAATTTTTGTATGAATAAACATCTTAGTTTTGAGAAAGTCCCACATTTTTTATTTTCTTCTAATAGACAATTTGAAGCTGGAGAAAAGCACATAACACGAATCTATGATATTAGTGTACTAATATTAATGAGGCGAGGTGTCCTGAATTTTTATGAAGATGGTAAATATATTGAACTTCAACCAGGTGAATACTACATTCAAAAACCTAATCTATTACAACAAGGTATTAAACCTAGTAATAAACCTAATTATTACTTTATCCATTTTAAAGGACATTATAGTAAAGGTGGAAGCCTTCCATTAAGAGGTCGTTTTGATATTAATAAAATACAACCCTTAATAGAAAAATTAGATAAACTTGGTGATTCCTCTGAACTACTTGAAAAAGAAAAGGTCTTTTACGAGATCTTGATTGCTTTGAAAGAATCGGGAAACTTGACTAGTATTCCGGAAAAAATTAGAGCTTTTATTATTGATAATTACAATAAAAAAATTACACTTTCTGACATTTCAAGACATGTCCTTTTATCTAAAAACCAAACAATAAATATTTTTAGAGAAAAGTATGATATTACACCACACCAATTTTTGATAAAAATCCGCTTACGTAAAGCAAGTGAAATGATTATATCTACAAATGACTCGTTTCAAGAAATATGTTACGCGGTTGGTTTTAGAGATTATTCAAATTTTTACAAAGAATTTAAAAATGAATTTAATGAAAGCCCTAAAGACTATAGAAACAAGATTTCCAGTAAACAACTACCAAAAAAACTGTATAGACTACCTGAAAAGGAATCTGGTATTACATTTAACGATTAATTAGATATTAAAAATTATCTTTATAAAAATATAGATAATACACATTTTTTATATGCTTGTTTTACTGAAAACAATTCTTCTTTTTTATATAATGTACATATGGAAAAATGGTTCGCAGTTTTAGATCTTAAAAGTTTTTATGCTAGTGTTGAATGTGCTAAAAGAGGACTAGATCCTTTTAAAGCGCCTCTTGTCGTCTGCGACGAAACTAGAGGACCTGGATCACTTGTACTTTCAGTTACTCCTTATTTAAAAACTAAGGGGTGTAAAAATATCATGAGAAAATTTGAACTTCCAACTGATATACCTCTTATTTATGCAAAACCTAATATGGAAGAATATGTTCGTAAAAGTACAGAATTCAACGCATTAATTCTTGAATACTTCGCCCCAGAAGATTGGCACCCGTATTCAATTGATGAAACTTTTATCTATTTAACACCATATTTGAATCTATATAAAAAAACACCTTATGAATTAACAAAATTTATCATGGATGAAATATTAAATCGTTTGAATTTATATGCAACCGCAGGTGTAGGACCTAACATGTTTCTTGCTAAAGTAGCAATGGATACTGATGCTAAAGTTGCCCCTAATCGTATTGCAATTTGGACAAAAGAGGATATCCAAAATAGATTATGGAAAATAACACCAATTACTAAAGTCTGGGGAATAAATAAGGGTTATGAGCGTCGTCTAGCTAGTCTTGGTCTTCACACAATGGGTGATGTAGCCCAATATCCAAAAGCATTATTAAAGGAAAAGTTTGGCATCATCGGTGAACAAATTCATGATCATGCAAACGGAATAGATGATAGTTTAATTAGCGAAACATATGAACCTAAAAACCCCTCTTTTACTAGCGGGCAAGTTTTTCATGAAGATTATGAAAAGCATGAAGTACCAATGATGATTAGAGAAATGTGCGATGAAATCTGTTATCGCTTACGAGCCTCTAATTTTGTTTGTAACACTCTTTCATTAACAGCGGTAGAAACAAAACCTAGCAATAAATTGCATAGTAAAAGCATGAAACTTCAATTTCCAACTAATGATAATGATATTCTTTATGAAACTTTTATTGAGATATTTTCTCGTTTTAATATTAGTGCACCTATTCGTCAACTTCATCTTTCAGCTTCTAATCTATCTAATATTAGGTTTATTCAACTTACTCTTTTTGAGGATAATGAAAAAGTTAGTAAAAATGAAGCCTTGTATAAAGCAATAGATGAAATTAAAAATAAATATGGTTCAGATAAAATTTTTCGTGCTGATGCTAGACGAGAAAAGTCTACATATTTAGAACGGATTGGACAAATTGGGGGTCATAGAAAATGAGTAGAGGCATGATTAAGTGGGCTCCTTTTGCTTCTTTAAAGGAACAAGCAATTTTTCTAAATAAAATGCATCAAGAAAAGAAAAAAATAGAAAAACCCATTTTAAGTGAAGATCAAATGGAAGAAATGAACTATATACTCGTTAATTATAAGGGCGAAAGATTAAATATCGTCTACTTTGATAATGGATACTTAAAAGAAGTTGAAGGAATAATAAAAAGAATTGACCCATATACTCGGACAATTCTTGTTAATAATCGAAAAATATCAATTAATGACTTAATGCAATTAACTTATCTTTAAGATACCCATGTACCTTTTCTAAATATGGCCACTCGTTGGCCATTTTTTGTTAGACCATCAATTTCTAAATCATCAGTTCCAATCATAAAATCAACATGAATCATAGAATCATTGACGCCTTTTGCAGTTAGTTCTTCTTTACTATATTGGTCGTAACCAATAATACAATTTGTAAATCCAGCGCCAAGTGCTAAATGACATGTTGCGTTTTCATCAAACAGGGTATTAAAAAATAAAAATCCTAGTTTATTTATAGGTGATTCCTTTGGAACTAATGCTACTTCCCCCAAATAACGTGCGTTTTCATCGGAATTAAGCATGTTTTGTAAAAGCTCATTATTTTTTTTCGCATATGCTTCTACAACTTTTCCCTCCTTGAATTTAAGATAAAAATCATCAATTACTTCACCTTGATATGATAAAGGTTTCGTTGCATAAACGATTCCTTCCGCCTCACCTTTTTTAGGTGTTGTAAAGCATTCTTCAGTAGGAATGTTGGGGTTAAAATATATACCTTTTAATGTAGTGTCTCCGCCTGCCATAAATAGAGCATCTGGAATTAGACCAATCTTTAAATCCGTGCCGTTTTTGCCACGAATGTGTAGTTTTTGTAGCTCTAACATGTTTAAAGTTCGGGCATGATCTGCTAAGTTGGCGTTATGATCTTCCCACGCACGAATTGGATTAAACCCATCCGCACGAGAAGCGAATAAAATTGCATCCCATAATTTTTTAACAGCTTGTTTTTTACTTAATTGAGGGAATAATTTTTTTGCCCACTTTTCACCTGGAACGGCCGCGATTGTCCATTGGTATTTATTTTCGGATTCATCTGCAAATGGTTTATAAACTGGGTATAGCATTTTTCTAACTTCACTCATTTTTGCTTGATCAATACCTTTTAATCCATCTGGATCGCTACTTTCAAGTCTTATCATAACTGGTTGAACATTTGTTCGATATTTTAAACGTTCAATTTCCCAATCTTTAAATGTTCCTAACGTTTCAGTTTTTTGGTATTTGTAATGAAGTTTTCTTAAATTATCATCACTCCATTTAATAGTTACTTCTTTTGCTCCTGCTTTATATGCGGATTCAACAACATATTCAACAAAATATGCGATTTCTAAATCAGCATTAATAATAACTTCTTGTCCTTTTTGGACATTTGCTCCAACTTTAACAATTAAATCAGCATATTTTTTTAATGTTCTTTTTTTCATTTTGCTACCTCTTTAATCAAATCTTCAAATAACGGTAGTCCTAATGCCCAATCACAAAAGACATGCCATTCTTCAAGTTTATGGTTCTTTCTTTGAAAATACATTGTTTTAAGTTGTTGATAATTTGTAGTCATTGTTGCAGTTAAGCAAAAGCCTGATGGAAGAGTTGCAACAATTTCACGCCATTTAGCAACTTTTTCTTTTGCTTTACTTTGATCAATTTCGTTATATTGTTTAACTAACTCATCAATAATTGGAATAACTCTACGGTCAACTTCTTTAACAAAGCGTTCTTCAATATTAAATTTAAGTAAGCAATGCATTGTAGATTGACTTGAAACAAAATCAAACCAATGATAACGTTGAGCTTCTTTCCACCAATAAAGAGGAGCAGTAACATCCATTTGAACTAAAATACCCTTTAAATAATTATCGTGTCCTTCTCCACCTTTGGTACGACCAAGTAACCTTGCTCTTTTAAGGTCCTTTTCATCAATAGGTCCTGTTTCGATTTCTGTTCTCATTGGATTTCCACTTGCTTTAATCGCGCGGTCTACCCCATAAACTTGAGTATTAGTTATTGCAAATTTCATAATATGCCTCCAATAAATTTTTAAGTAATCGTAATCTTGTTAATAATCCAACTCCTCCTGG